>Ga0066640_10001326_pt1 | contig 14761 bp, 16 predicted proteins | sample CryGeyCG2114_020_2_FD_59505 | JGI IMG/M metagenome (GOLD analysis project Ga0066640, IMG submission 59505) | Groundwater microbial communities from aquifer - Crystal Geyser CG11_big_fil_rev_8/21/14_0.20 | ecosystem: Environmental > Aquatic > Deep subsurface > Groundwater | place: USA: Utah... | reverse complement strand
TCCGAAGGCGTATTCATTAAAGGAGTCGAACCTGAGAAAGTTAAGACCGTCTTGGACCTCGACGAATATTTGGTCCAAAAGAATTGGAAGGATTTCAATGAAGGCGGCGTTTTTTTGGGCGAAAGCTTGGCGCGAAGCTTGGATGTGGGGCCTGGCGATAAAATTACTTTGCTTTTAAATAAAGCGGACTATTCCCCTTTAGGTGTTGTGCCGCGGATGAAAAAAATTAAGGTTGTGGATAGCTTTCATTCGGGAATGACTCAGTATGATTCGCATCATATTTATATGCCGATAGGGATGGCTCAGGATATTTTTCAACGATCACCCCACCAAATGGAGATTAGGGCTAATGAAGTCAGTAAGATTTTGAGTCTGCGTCGAGATTTGCAAATGAACTTTGGCGAAGAAGCCCATTTTCAAGACTGGTTGTCAGTCAATGAAGATTTTTTGGCAGCCTTGCGTCTCGAAAAAACAGTGATGGCCATCATCTTAGCACTCATAGTGTTGGTGGCTGCATTTAATATCTGCGGGTCGTTGATCATGATTGTCAGGGATAAAACCAAGGATATCGCAATTCTAAAAAGCATGGGCGCCTACGATGGCTTAGTGTTGAGAATTTTTTTCTTCCAAGGAATGTTTATAGGTTTGGTGGGCACGATTGTTGGGGCGTTCATGGGAGTTTTTATGAGTCTTGTGTTGCGAGACTGGATTAAATTCCCGCTCAACCCACAGGTTTATATGATCGACAGAGTGCCTGTGGATATTCGAGTCGCCGATCTCATCTTTGTCATCCTTGGAGCTTTAGCCATCAGCGCCATTGCGACTTTATACCCTGCAAAACTAGCGGCTAGCCTGAACACGACGGAAGGCTTGAAGGTGGAATAAAATGTCGGAGTTTTTGCTCAATGCGACCAATCTTCAGAAGTCTTATGTACGTGCGGATATAAAGATATCTGTCCTCAAGGGCCTTTCCCTGCATTTGAAAGCGGGAGAAAGTCTCGCCGTTACCGGTGCCAGTGGCGTTGGGAAATCCACTCTTCTTCATTGTCTGGGTCTATTGGACGAGATCGATTCAGGAGAGTTCTTTTTGGATGACCGGAATATGATGAGCTCGGAAGAGAAGGAACGTGCGAAGATTCGCCAAGAAAAGTTAGGCTTTGTATTCCAGTTTCATTATCTTATGGCGGAGTTGTCAGCGATTGAAAATGTTATGTTACCCTTACTTTTGGTGGCCCGCACTGAGGTTGAGGCGCGTTCACGCGCTAAGCTCTGGCTCGAAAAGGTAGGTCTCGGTGAAAGGTTGACGCACCTTCCTTCGCAGCTTTCCGGCGGTGAGCAGCAAAGAGTTTCCATTGCTAGAGCCTTAGTTCGTGAGCCCAAGCTTATACTGGCCGACGAACCTACGGGAAACCTAGATACCCATACAGCTCAATCCGTTTTTCAAATTCTCATGGATCGATGTCGCGAACTTGGCGCAGGTTTGGTTATGGCGACTCATAATATTGAGTTGGCCTGCAAACTCGATAGGCATCTTCATTTACAGGAAGGCGTTCTTAAGTGAGGCGAGTGTCTTTTATGATTGTATCGCTTATCTTTCCGCTCTTGCTGGGGGCGCAAACTATTGTCGAGCGACGCGTTGATGGCAATGAGCGCTTGAGCGATGAAGCTGTGCTTCAGTATGTGAGTAGCAAAAAAGGCAGCTTCCTTGACCGCATTCGAGTTCGAGATGACCTTCGTGCTCTATATAATACAAGTCTATTCAATGATGTACGTATTGATATGGAGGAAGCGCCGGGTGGGCTGCGTCTTGTCGTCGTGGTCTCTGAGAAGGAGTATATTCAAAAGTTTCTTTACGAGGGTAACTCCAAGGTTTCGACTGAAGATATCGAAAAGGCTTTGGAGCTGAAGCCCCCCGTTCTTTGGGATGATGCTTTGGTTAAGCGGACCATTGAGAAAATCCGAAAACTTTATCGCGACAAAGGTTACTACCTTGTCACGGTAAGTACGGAAATTCTTAAAGAAGACCGAATTAAGAGTTTAAAGTTTCGGATTGATGAGGGAACGAAGGTTCTTGTTCGAAAAATCTATATTCAAGGCAATTCAAGGTTGTCCGATGAAACCTTGAAAGGGGCCATGCTCATTCGTGAGGGGGGCTACTGGAGCGGCCTTACGAGTCGAGGTCAGTTTGACGAGGATATTTTGGTCCAGGTCGATTCGCGGCGCATTCAGATGGAATACTTAAAGCGAGGCTATGCCTTTGCACGAGTTGACAAGCCTTCCATAACCTTTACGCCTGATCGTCGAGAAGTAGTCGTTTCCTACAATGTCTTTGAAGGTGATCGTTACCGTGTTGGAAATATCACTTTTTCTGGCGATTTGGATTTCATTCAAAACCCGGATGAGACTAAGGAGGATCTCAGCTCTCAAAATAAGGATTGGTGGAGTTATCTCAAAATTCAAGAGGATCTACAGAAAATTCAGGATATTTATGGTGATCAGGGTTATGCCTACGCCAACGTGAGTCCCTCATGGGTTGTGGCGGATCCTGATAATAAGATTCTTGATGTTGAATTCAGAATCGACAAAGGAAGTCTGGTTTATTTTGGGCAGATTGATATTCAAGGTAATTTTGAAACTTTGGACCGTGTCATTCGTCGAGAGCTTGAAGTTACGGAAGGCGAGCTCTTTAATATTACGCGCTATCGTGAATCTAAATCGAATCTTGAAAAGTTGGGTTACTTTGCTTCTGTCAAATTTATTCAGAAAGATATTCTGGAAGAGCAGAAGATGGATATTAGCATTGAAGTTGAAGAGAAGAATACGGGGACACTCACGGTAGGGGCCAGTTTCTCATCCTTTGATCGATTCGGTCTTCAGGGCTCTGTCTCCAAAGTTAATCTTTTCGGAAGGGGTTATGATGTAAGTCTTTCGGCTTTATTTTCATCGCGCCGACAGATTTTCAACGCTTATTTTAGAAATCCACGCGTGAACGATACCAATCTTTCATTAACGCTCCAGGCCTTTAATACGGAGATTCAGTCGGTTGATGAGACGAGAATCACGGAGCGAGGTGGATCCATTTCGCTTGGCCATCCCATTGTCAAAAATTGGAGAGTTGCGGGAGCCTATGAGCTGCGAGATATCGGAATTAATATTCAAGACATCATTTCGAATTATTTCCCCAACTCCTTTGGCTTGGATTCAAGTGTTAGCTTGTCTTTGACTCGGGACACGCTGAATACGCGAGAGATTTATTTGCCAAGCTCGGGAAGCTTGAATCAATTGACGTCCACTCATGCTTCCAGATATTTAGGAAGCGATCTTTCGTATTGGAAGCTTAACTATACGGGCAAAAAGTATTTTAAAGTCTTTGATGATGATGCGACCCTCTTTGGGGGCAGCGTCTTGAGCTTGGGCATTCGAGCCGACTACCTTAGAGGAATGGAAGAGCGAAGCACGCCTTTTAATGAACGCTTTGTTCCGGGGGGAATATACAGCATTCGAGGGCATCTATTCCGATCACTTGGCCCATCCATTCATATACCTTTTTCCGTGACGGGAAGGCGGGCGGATGATAGCGAAATGGCGGTTTCGGATGTAGACAAACTCCGACTTGGGGGAAACAAGCAGATCGTTTTTAACGTCGAATACTTGTTTGATATCTTTTCGGAGGCTCAGATAAAAGGGGTGCTCTTTTATGATATGGGCAATACCTTTCCGGAGGATGATTACGACTTTACGAATCTTCGAAAGAGCGCGGGATTCGGGTTTAGATGGTTCTCGCCGCTTGGGCCGTTGAGGTTTGAGTGGGGGATTCCTCTGGATAAGAAGCCCGGAGAAGATAGCGTCTTATTCGACTTTTCAATTGGCGCGCCTTTTTAGTAGTTTTCACTGGATAGGAAGGATTTTTGATATGCGAATATTTTCGTGGATACTTTTGAGTTTATGTTTGTCTTTAGGGACATTTCAGCTGAAAGCCGCCGACATGAAATTGGGGATAGTAGATTTTCAGCAAGCTTTGAATTCTGTGGAAGAAGGAAAGACGGCAAAGGACAAACTTAAAAAGGAGTTTGAAGGGAAGCAGAAAGAGATTGAAAAACAGAAGGCTGAGCTAGAAAAGCTTCAGATCGACATCGAGGGGATGCAAAAAAAGGCGGCCAGCGGGCTTCTGAAGCCGGAAGCTATGGAAGGTTTGGGCACGAAAGAAAAAGAATTCCGTGGAAAATACGAGAACTATTTGACCCTAGTTCAGAATCATCAAAAAGATATTTCTCAGAAAGAAATGGAAGCGACTCGCGGAATTCTAACAAGACTTCGCGATATCGTGGTGGAATTGGGACGTCAAGATGGCTATTCGATGGTTTTGGAGAAGAATGAGAGTGGCCTATTGTATGCTTCAAACTATACAGATTTGACCGAGAAGCTGATCCAGGAATACAACAAGAAATATAAAGCTAAGAAAAAGTAAATTCGTAGGAGGAATTTAAAATGGGACGAGGCAGTAATCGATTGACTCCAAAAGTTAAGCAACGGAAATCACAGCGCAAGAAAAAGGCGCGTGTCAAAAGGAAGGCTGAAGCTGTTCGCTTGGTTCGGAAGAAGAAGTAGTTCGCTCAAGATCCTGAATCGATTTGACCGTATTGCGGCCCGATGATTTGGCCGCATAAAGACAGCGATCAGCCGCTTCCACAAGACTGTCAGCGGTGTTGCGGGTTTGCGAATCATAATCTGCACAACCCACCGAGAGGCTAATAGAGACTCTCTTTGAACCGATCAGAATAGGGTTCTTGTAGACTCGATCCACAAGTCTTTCGCAGAGTCTTTGAGCATCATTAAGATCCGTATCAGGAAAAATGATCAAAAATTCATCGCCAGCATAGCGGCCAACAAAATCCACGGATCGAACGGTTTCATTCAGAATGGTCGCTACAGTTTTTAGAGCCAAGTCTCCGCTTGGATGACCGAATTGATCATTAATCTGCTTAAAGAAATCTATATCAATAAGGCAAACGCAGAGGGCTTTGTCATATCGAGTAGCTCGCTTGATTTCTGTCGAAAGCTGTCGAGAAAGAAATCGATAATTATAAATGCCTGTCATTTCATCAATGAGGGTCAATCGTTGCAGGCGATCGTTTGTTCGCCTCAATTCTTGAATGAGGAATCGATTGGTCTCAATCAGCTCGTGTTTGGACTTGGCTTCGCGGACGACGGAAGGAAGCCGATCCAGATAGATCAACTTTGTATCTTTTATTAGATAGTCGTAGGCACCCAATTTGATGGCTTCACTTGCAATAAGTTCGTTGCCATGTCCTGTCATAAGAATGACGGGGATTCTAATATCACGCTCTTTAAGCTGCTTAAGAATGTCGATGCCAGTTTGGCGCGGCATGCTGTAATCCAAAAGAATAAAATGATACTTTAGAAGTGTTTCATCGATCTTTGGGTCGTCCGTAATCGTTACCTTCCAGCCTTCTTGCTCAAGGCGCTTGGCGGCCAGCTCAGCATGATGTTTGTTGTCGTCGATAATCAAAATCTTCACGAGACGCCCGATCGAGGAAGGTAGACAGTGAATGTTGTGCCAATATTTTGATTACTTCGAACATTAACAAAGCCACCGCAGCTTTCGGCAATACGCTTAACAATAGACAGGCCAAGTCCCAAGCCTTCGGAGGCTGCATCTTCTAGCCGGGTGAATGCGGTAAAAATTCTTTCTATGTCTTTTGGCTGAATGCCGATGCCGTTATCTTGAATACTAATGCGGTGGTATGTCGGATCTTTCCGATATCGAATTTTTATTTCAGGCGCACGGTCCGCATGGTGGTATTTCAGCGAGTTGGAGATCAAGTTAAGAAATATTTGATAAATTCTTGCAGGATCAGCTTTGATTATCGCATCACCTTCCGGAAGAATGATTTTTCCCCTACTCCGTTTGAGCTGTTCCGATAGAGACGTGAGAACACTATCGAGGACTTGAAGGAGGCTAAGATCGGTTAGATCTGAGGTTTCTTGTGACAAGCGTGTAATCGACTGTAGGGAGCCAATCAAAAGATGAAGGCTTCCGACGGCTTCACGAATCACCTTCATATATTTTTTTTGTTCTTTGTTCTGTGGTTCGGATTCTTGCAAAAGTTTTGTAAAGCCTTCAAGGGTAAGGAGGGGTTCTTTAAGATCGTGAGCGAGCATTCCAAATAAAAGACGCCACTCGCGATCGCGTTGCTGATAACGATTAAGTTCAGCTTTGAGCTGAAATATATGTTTGGAGGCAGAGGCACCCTCGGCCTCTTTAGCTTTTAGACGGGCATTAAAAAGAGGAAGGCTGGGCGTTATGGAACGCGACACTTTTTTCTTTTTTGAGCTGTCATATCGAGCTTGCGTCAAAGTCTCTACCCCCGAGGTTAATTCATTTTAGGCCAAAGCCGTCAAAATTCGATTAGGCACGGATTCTAGAGCTAGTTGAGCTTCCTGTCAAAACGACCGGTAAAAGCCTCAAAACGACTACTTAGCAACTTTCGTTTCCAAATTGGGATGTTAACAAATGTTTCCACAACAAACATTTTTTCTGTGGATCTTTTATCGCCGTCAAAGATCTGATAGCCTTAAGGTGTCAGGCTTTTGACCTATCAAAAATCTGACGACTCGGGGGAGGGAATTAAGTTATGGATCGTGAAAAAGCTGCTGGAGATGTGGATTTAACGGAGTCGCAAGACTGGGTGGAATCTAGCCCAGAGGCCGTTGAACTCGAAAATGGATGGAAAAAATCTGCTTTAGATAGTGTGGCTCTCCAGGCGAGCGAACGAGCTCGAGCCCAGGAGCAGATCATGGCATCTACTTTGAACCTTGACGCCCCCTTTGTGGGTGCCAGCGCGATCATGCATCAAGTCTTCGAATTGATCGATAAGGTGGCCGATACGGATTCGACGGTACTGATTTTGGGGGAAAGTGGCACCGGCAAGGAGCTTGTGGCTAGAGCTCTACATCAAAAATCTATGCGACGAAGCAAGGCCTTTGTTCCCGTTAACTGTGGGGCAATTCCATCCGAGCTATTGGAATCGGAGCTGTTTGGTCATATTAAGGGGGCCTACACGGGTGCCAATGCATCGCGTGTGGGGCGGTTTACTTTGGCGCATCAAGGCAGTTTGTTTTTGGATGAAATCGGCGACATGCCGTCTAGCCTTCAGGTTAAAATTTTGAGGGCCCTTCAGGAAAAGCAATTTGAGCCAGTTGGAAGTACGAAGACGATGAAGTCGGATTGTCGGGTTGTTGCCGCTACCAATATTGATTTAGAGGCTCAGGTTGCTAAGGGCAATTTTCGGGAAGACCTTTACTATCGATTGAATGTCATTCCGATTCATTTGCCTCCGCTTCGCGATCGTCGAGAAGATATTCCACTTTTGATTAATCATTTTGTTAAGAAGTTTAATGATAAAAAGAACTTCAGAATCGAAGGATTAAGTCGAGAGGCTCAAGATGTCTTGATTCGTTATTCTTGGCCTGGAAATGTTCGAGAGCTTGAAAATATTTGTCAGCGACTTTGTATTTTAAAGGGGGAGGGCTTGATCGGGATTGATGATGTCCCTCAAAAGCTTCATCAATCCCGATCAGACAATTCATCGATGGGCTTTGGTGGCCTGATGAAAGATGGATTTCCGGATGAGGGCTTGCCCCTAGAGGAAACCGTTGTTCAGTTTGAGAATGAACTGATTTTGAAGGCCCTTGAAAAAACTCGCTGGAACAAGAATAAGGCGGCTCAGCTCCTGCAAATGAACCGTACTACCTTAGTCGAGAAAATCAAAAAACGCGGTCTTCAGCCCGAATAATCCGTCCCGGCATCACCTGATCTAGGGCTTGACTGGGGGCGCCACGTGCTTCGATAGTCAGGGTCACTATGTCGATAAAAAATGATCAATGGATTGTTCGAATGTCCAAAGAGCAGGCTATGATTGAACCCTTTGAAGCCGCTCAGATGCGCGAGGGGATAGTTTCATTTGGCGTATCTTCTTACGGCTACGATATGCGCGTCTCCGACGAGTATAAGATTTTTACAAACGTAAACTCGACGGTGGTCGATCCTAAAAGATTTGATTCCTCTAATTTTGTGGAAGTGAAGGCTAAGGAGATTTTGGTTCCACCCAATTCTTTTGCCTTGGCGCGGAGCGTCGAATACTTCCGAATCCCAAGACAGGTTTTAGCTATATGTCTTGGAAAATCCACTTACGCTAGATGTGGAATTATTTGTAACGTGACCCCCTTCGAGCCGGAGTGGGAAGGGCATGTAACGATTGAAATATCGAATACAACGCCGTTGCCGGCGAAAATCTATTCAAACGAAGGTATTTGCCAGGTTCTTTTCTTTGAAAGCGATGAGGCATGCCGCGTATCCTATAAAGACCGACAAGGAAAGTACCAGGGACAAACGGGTATTACCTTGCCGAAGCTTTAGACAAGATATGGAATATGACCGAAATTTGTTTGGTGAAATCGAAAGATTTGTAAAAATCAAAATACTTGATCGCGAGTACGAAGTGCCGGATCGACTTGAGCTTTTACGCGTTTTTCAGTTCTTAGATTTTCATATCGATTATGCGCGCTTGTGTTGGAATGCCTCTTGTCAAAAGTGCTTCGTCGAAGTGGAGCGAGAGGGATCGCGGCAACGTGTGCTAGCTTGTCGTACGAAGTCTCAAGAATCCATGACGATCGCTAGTCTGGCGCCAACCATCAAAGCCAGCTAAAGCGAAGCCAGTTCACAAAACTAACAATCGACGTAGCAAGAACCGAAAAGCCTAGAATTCCATGAAGAAATGGAAAGCTTCCGGGATGGGCGATGCTTCCTGTAATGAGGCTGACTAAGCAAAGCATCATCGAGATCAGGGCCCAGGGGAAAGTTTGTCGCCGTATTATTTGAAGTCGCTTCGCGAGGTTTTCGTCACTGAGGGAGTTTTCAATTCTCTTTTGACTTAAATGAAACAGCCAAATATTGCCGCCTAAGATGCCGGCCACCAGGGCCAGAGCTTGGAGAAAATGTCGCTCCGTTAGAGCGCCCGGGCTTTCCATTCCACTGAGCTGCCAGCCCGTCCAGACGTTGAGGCTCATGGCCACCAAACTCAGAAAAAGTACGCCTAGAGCCAACCAGTTGGAAGCGCGCACCCTTACTTGGCCTTAAACTCTTGGAGCTCAGTTTCGAGCTTCTGAATCTTTCTGAAAATCATAGCTAAAAACACAAAGGGAAAGAGCCAGAAAATCAGATAACCGGCGACAAAATAAAAATAGGTGTCCATGAACAATCTCCTCCCTTGCCCTCAATGTGATTGCAAGGATTTCATTCGAATCTCGTAGATATCATCCTTGAGTTTGTAATAGCGAAACAATGACCAACATATGAGAGCCCCGAGTAAGAAACACGATAAAATCATAACCTCTAAGCCTTTCATAAATTCAGGAGGTAGGCCGTCTCGATTTTCCAATACTGATGGGTGAAGGCCGCGCCAAAGCTTAACACTCAGGTGAATGAGCGGAATGTCTAGCACCGCTAAAATGCTGAGAATAGCGCCAACTATGGCTGCGCGCTGCCCACTTGGATCGCGATCTTCCAAGATTCGACGAGCCATGACGTAGGCCAAGAGAAGGATAAAAACAACGAAGCTTGTTGTGAGTCGAGGGTCCCAGGTCCACCAAACACCCCAGATAGGTTTGGCCCAAACAGGCCCTGAAAAAATGACTAAGAACGAAAACAAACAGGCCGTAAGCATAGCAGCTTTTGAAATCTGATCCCAAATCCGACGCTTATTGATCAAATAGGAAATGGCCATCAGCATTCCAAGGACCAGAAAACTGTACATCGTGAAGGCAGATGGAACATGGAAATAAAATATCTTTTGGACGATCCCTTGCGTCTTTTCTTCAGGCAAAATCGCCAAAACATAAACAAGGCCGGAATAGGTGAAAGAAGCGCTCAGTCCAAGTAAAAGCCAGACCCACATATCAGATCAAGCCTACTGAGATTGGGTTAGTTCGTCGAAGAAAAATTGAAAGACAAGCGCAGAGACAAAGCTTCCCGCCAAAAAAAAGGCCGACAAAATATAAACCCAGCTTGGATAGAAGTCCTCGCTGAGCTGACTTGCGGCAAGCAAGAGTGGCGTCATGATAGGCAGAAAAAATAAGGCAAACAAGAATTCTCGCTCGAATTGAAGGAGGAGGCCAAGCAGGCATCCCAAGGGCGTTTGGCAAGCCGCAATCGCTGCTGTCAGTGCCAAAAGTTCAAAGATAGGCCAGTTTTCAGTCGGCCAAAAAATAGGAATAAAAATTAAGTACGCAAGGCCAATGAGAATGCAGATTCCAAAGTGCGCCAGGCATTGGCTGGCAAAAACTTTCCAGGGCGCGATATCAAGAGATCGATAGATATGAAAATTATGAAAACGATGCTCAAACCCAAAGGACCGATAGAATACCGATATGGAAGAGTAGAAATAAATGAGCCAATAAAACTGATTCTGATGAAGTAGATTGGAATTTGTTCGATTATCCAAAAACGAAAGTAGAAGAATCAAAGGCAGGCCTAACAGTAATGAGGGGTAGAAACTATTTTTCGCATTGCTCCAATCTTTCAAAACAAGTGCCAGCATTTTATGAGGCCCTCTCATTCAAATGAATTTGGCGGCAAGGGAACGAAAGTTTTTCTAACTCATCCGCGCTGTGTGCCGTCAAAATGACCATGGCTCCCGACTGAAGGCGTCTCTTTATTAAACCTTCGAGTTGTTGGCGGCGTCGTGGGTCCAAATGAACAAAAACTTCATCCAAGAAATAAATTTCAAACGAATGAGACAAGACACAGGAGGCTTCTACAAAGCGCTTCCATCCAGAACTCAACCAAGAAATTTTCATACTTCGATAGTTTTTGAGCTCACTCAAAAACGTTTCATCTCGTGGGTTTCCAGCTAAGAGGCCATACCAATTAATAAAACCTTGAATGCTCCAGGATTCGATGAGCAAGGGCTCCAAGCCAATGGCCGCTCGCTGGCGAGGGAGGCCCGATAGGCTGCCGCCAGTTGTAGGGAGTCGGCCGAGCAAGGCTTTGAGAAGGCTAGACTTGCCGGATCCATTGGCTCCTATCAGAGCGCAGCATTCACCGGCCCGTAATTCTAGAGAGATAGGACCAAGCTCAAAGTGGGCGCGCCTTAGTCGTAAGTCTGTAACTTTCAAGCTCAAAAAACTCTACCTCCGCCTTATGATTCGTAAAAATTCGATAGGCGTTCATATAATCTTAGTCGGTTTACGCGAAAATCTAAATTTTCAATTAAACCAAGCTCCTTCATTCTGTTCAAATTTAGCAAATCCTTTAGAAGCTCCGACTTTTTCGTTGGATCCAGGCGGCTCACTGGCGAGCTAGCCTCTTTGAGCAATAGGCTGAGCAGAATAAGTATAAGAGAGCCCAATGGAAGAAGCCAGCTAATCGGAATATGAAGTGGAAGGCCCACAAGTCTAAGCGGAAAAGTCGTCTCGCCCAATGGCTTCGAGGATTGTAAGAAAAGAGTTTGATCGCCATAAAGTTTTGTGCCTGCGTCACTAAGCTCACTAAGCTTAGAACCCTCATATTTAAGCTTGGGGGAATTTGTCGAAAGATAGAGTTTATCAACGGGAAGAGAAAAATTCTGAGTCAAAGCCACATTGGTTCCGGGTTTGTCTATCTCAAACTCTAGGGAGAAAAAACTCTCTCCCGGAGGGAGAGGGCTGCCAACAATCAAGGCGTTTCCATCGAATCGGAGATCATTTTGCTGAAAACCAAAGGCCAATCTAAGATTATAGGCCGTTGAAGGAAGGGAGAATCTGAAAACCTCTTTGGCTTCCGAATCTTCGGAGGCCCGCCCAAGAATCATTTTATTTGTAGGATTTACGACAACAAAGCTTTTTTCAATTTTTAAAGAGCGTGACTGATAGTTGGCGTTGATGCTGAGTTCCTTGATTCGAACTTCAGGGCTTCGTTCGATCGTGTCGAAAACTTCAATCTCAAGAATGTCTCGCGGCGTGATATCGCCGCTGAACATATAGGAAAAGTAGGGGAGGTCTCTATAACTTGTTGCTACCGCATAGCTTTCCCCCTTTTTGCTTTCAAAACGGAACCGAACCATTCCCTTTGCGTTGGTTTTGCCTTCGGCAACTTTATTAGCTTCGCCGTTTCCAAGCTTCAATAGCAAAGCCGGTTGATTGGCTAGAGGCTTCGATTCGAGTGTAAATCGAGCCTCGACTTGGGCGCTGCGGCTAACGAGAAGGCTGGCGAGAAGTAGGGCAATCATATTGCCTTGTCCGCCTTAATTTTTTGGAGATCTTCATGGATAGATCTGATGAGCTTGGAACCCGACTCAAAGCTGTCGATTTTTTTGTATAAAATCGATGCTGATTGCAGCAGTTTTTTTCTCAACTCTTGGTAATCCGTATCCGATATTTTTTCCATCTGATGATCGAGCTCAAGGTCTTTTAGATTTTCCAAGATAGCCTCTTGAGTTTGGATGAGCTCGGCATATTCTTGAAGGCTGTCAGGTGCGCGACCGATTGATTCCGCCTGAATTTTCATCTCGATCCAGGGCCAATAGAGGAACATAAAAAGGCAAAAGGCTAAAAGGATCGTGAATGTATAATAAACTAAGGTCATACCGATTTAAGTCGAGAAGATTCCAATTTTAGGCCGAAACTTGGCAACATGCTAATTAAACCACCTAAGACAAGCGTTAAGCCGCCGAGCCATAACCAAATTATAAAAGGTTGAAGAATAACTCTAATCGTTGCTTGCTGAACGAAGGGCGCATAGGAGCCAAGAATAAAATAAACGTCCTCTTTCAGTCTTGGATAAATATCAACTTCAGTAGATGGTTGTTGTTGTTGTTTGTAGAAGAACCTCGCTGGCTTCATCTGCTTGATAAAGGTGTCACCGATATAAAGATCCACGAGGGCATAATCTTCTCGCTGGTTCACATTGTCACGCGTATCAAAACCCTTCATGACGACACTGTAGTTTCCAAAACTCACGCGATCGCCTTTTTGCATCGTGAACTCATGAACTTCCTTATAAACCGAGCCGGCGATCCCAACAAAAATAAATACGATTCCGAGGTGAACGATATACCCACCATACTTTCGATGATTTCGTAGGCTCGAACGAAAGAGGGCGGTCAATGGTCCCTCATGATGAGCAATCATTCTGGCGCGTGTGCCTCGATAGAACTCCATAATGATGGTGCTGATGACAAACCCAGCCCCAAATCCAGTGATGAGAACATACCAGCTATAGATCTTGAGTAGCGCTAGTACGAATACACTTAGAAGCCCAACAATGACTGGAAGTGTAAAATTGGTCTTTAGATTTCGTGGACTAGCTTTTCGCCAAGCGATAACAGGGCCTATTCCCGTCAGAATCAATAGGACCAAAGCAAAGGGCGCCAGAATTTTATTAAAGAAAGGGGGCCCGACAATTATTCGAGTTCCTGTGATGATTTCGCTGGCAGAAGGAAATAGTGTTGACCACAAAATGATAAAGGCGGAGCCCACCAAGGCAATATTGTTAACGACGAAGGCACTTTCCTTCGAAAGAAAGGATTCAAAAATGCTATCACTCTTCAGTTCTTTGCGGCGTTTCCAAATAAAAAATCCTGAAAACAGAATCACCAAACCTAAGAAAACCAGGAACCAATAGCCAATACTGGAGCTTGCAAAACTATGAACGGATTGTACGACACCCGATCGTGTTAAATAGGTTCCTAAAATCGTCAGACAAAAACTGATGGAGATAAGATTCATATTCCAAAATTTAAGCATCCCCCGCTTTTCCTGAATCATCACCGAGTGCAAAAAGGCCGAAGCCGTAAACCACGGGAGAATGGCGGCATTCTCTACGGGATCCCAACCCCAAAAACCGCCCCAACCTAATTCGACATAGGCCCACTGTGCGCCCAGGAGGTTTCCGATCGATAGAAAAAACCAGGCTATCAAACTCCAAATTCTGCTCGCGGCAATCCACCTAACACTTAGGCGATTGCCAATGAGGGCGCTCATTGCGAAGGCAAAGGGAATGGCCATGCCAACAAAGCCTAAATAGAGGCAGGGCGGATGAATGGCCATTGAGGGGTTTTGCAAGAGTGGATTAAGCCCGCGACCGTTGTCCTGAGCGAAAGGAAAGAGCTCAAAGGGATTGTCACTGTAGATAATTAAGGCATTAAAAAAGATAATGATAAAAGACAGAATGCTGATCATGTGGGGAATGAGCGGGCGATCAGAGTTCCGATGAAAAAATAATGCCGCCGCGGAGTATAGACTTAATAACCAGACCCAAAACAAGAGACTGCCATCTTGGCCGCCCCAAAGAGCGGTGAGTTTGTAGATCGTAGGCATCTCACGATTGGAATACGAATACACATAACGCACGAGGAAGTTGTCTTTAAGAAGACAGAACCACAAAACAAAAACGGCCAGACTAATTAAGATGCAGCAGCCAAAAATCGCCCGATTGGCGCTTTTGATCATACGATCACTACCTCGTCGAGCACCGATAAGTGACGTGAAGAAGGCATAAATCGCGCACATAAGGGAAAGTGAAATACAAATTTCGCCTATGCCGGGCCAAAAAGCTTGCGTTGTCATTTACTCGAAAAAGTTAACCGAACTGAACAATTAAACCTAGAGCTTTCGCTGCTGTTGTTCCAGCGGCGGGAGACCTCCCGCTTCGTATTTGGAGGCGCATTTAGCCATCAAGGTGTCGGCTTGAAAAACTTCACTT
>Ga0066640_10001310_pt1 | contig 14846 bp, 17 predicted proteins | sample CryGeyCG2114_020_2_FD_59505 | JGI IMG/M metagenome (GOLD analysis project Ga0066640, IMG submission 59505) | Groundwater microbial communities from aquifer - Crystal Geyser CG11_big_fil_rev_8/21/14_0.20 | ecosystem: Environmental > Aquatic > Deep subsurface > Groundwater | place: USA: Utah... | reverse complement strand
CCCGAGCCGTTCGACGCATCGGACGCGCTGGCCATCGCCATCTGCCATCTGCATTCGGCCCATACGCGGAACCTGATTGCCAAGGAACTGAAACGATGATCGCGCGCCTCACCGGCAGGCTGGTCGACAAATCTCCTCTGTACGTCGTGGTGGACGCGGGAGGGGTGGGCTACCAGGTCTTTACGCCCCTTTCGACCTTTTACAGTCTGCCCGACCTGGGGCAAAGCGTCTCGCTCCGCATCCACACCCATCTCAGCGAACAGGCCCTGCGTCTATACGGCTTTCTGACTCCGGAGGAGCAAGCCCTGTTCGAGAGTCTCATCACCATCAGCAAGGTGGGACCCAAACTGGCGGTCACCATCCTTTCCGGCATGTCGCCGGGAGACCTGACGGCGGCCATCACGCAAAACGACATCGCGCGGTTGAGTTCCATCCCCGGCGTGGGGCGCAAAACCGCCGAGCGCCTCGCCGTGGAAATGAAGGATAAAATCGCCAAGCTCGATATCGCCCTTACCCCCTCGCAGATGACCGATGAGGGCGGGATCCGCGGCGACACCCTTTCGGCCCTCGTCAACCTGGGTTACAAACGCTCCGATGCCGAGAAAGCCGTCAAAGCCCTGGCCGAAAAACACGGCAATGCACTTTCGCTCGAAGATATGATCAAGGAAAGCCTGAACCTGTTGTCATAAGATTAACCCGGGCCGCGGATAAACGCAGATGAGCGCCGATCTTAAACATAAAGAAATTACCTACCCGATTATTAAGGATTTTTATGAAGTTTATAATGAGCTTGGACACGGTTTTCTCGAATCGGTTTATGATCGGGCGTTGGAAATCGTGTTAACGGGATATGGTCTGAGGATCGAAAAAATCCGCCCTTATCCGCGTCAATCGGCGGCCAAATAGAATCCGATATGGGATCCGGAAAATGAACGGCGACCCCCACTCCGAACTCGACAGCGAAGAGATCCAGTACGAGACCACCCTGCGTCCGAGCAGTTTCGCGGACTACGTGGGGCAGGAAAAGATCAAAAGCAACCTGGACATCTTCATCTCGGCGGCGCGCATGCGGGCCGAGGTGCTCGACCATTGCCTGTTCTACGGCCCGCCGGGACTCGGGAAGACCACCTTGGCCCACATCATCGCCGTGGAGATGGGAGCCAGCCTGAAAAGCAGTTCCGGTCCGGCAATCGAGCGGTCGGGCGATCTGGCCGCCATTCTCACCAACCTCAAGCAGGGCGACATCCTGTTCATCGACGAGATCCACCGGCTGTCGAACGTCATCGAGGAAATCCTCTACTCGGCGATGGAGGACTTCAAGCTGGACATCATGATCGGCCAGGGCCCCAGCGCGCGGTCGATCAAGATCGACCTTCCCCCGTTCACCCTGATCGGGGCGACGACGCGCGCCGGTCTGCTCACCTCCCCGCTCCGCGACCGGTTCGGGATCGTGCATCGGCTCGACCACTACAGCATCGAGAATCTGGAAATCATCGTCACGCGATCGGCCTCCATCCTGAACATCCCCATCGAGCCCGACGGCGCCCGGGAAATCGCCAGCCGGTCGCGCGGAACGCCCCGTATCGTCAACCGGCTCCTGCGCCGGGTGCGCGATTTCGCACAGGTAAAAGCCGACGGCGTGATCACCCGCGAGGTGGCCCGGCAATCGCTGGAAATGCTGGAGGTGGACCACCGCGGACTCGACAAGATGGACCACAAGCTCCTTCTCGCCCTGATCGAAAAATTCAAGGGAGGCCCGGCGGGGGTGGAAACCCTGGCGGCGGCCATCCACGAGGAGAAGGATACGATCGAGGACGTGCTCGAACCCTACCTGATGCAGATCGGCTTCATCCACCGCACCCCGCGCGGACGCGTCGCCACGCAAAGCGCCTACGAACATTTCGGCATCCTCCCGCCCCGCCCGGGCGGCCAGGAAAATTTATTCTGATCAAGAATCGGATTTCCCCGCATTTTTTTAGAAATAATGCCCCCTTGTCACCCATAATCACATAAGATAGAATACGGCATTGCCGTATATTCAATTATGGAATTTGTTGAAGCTCCCATTTTTTCCAAGTTTGTCAGCGATTATTTGACGGATGAAGAATATGCGGCGCTTCAATGGGCCTTGGCCCTGCATCCGGAGACGGGAGTTATAATTCCAGCTAGTGGCGGCATTCGTAAACTCCGGTGGGCGGGTAAAGGCAAGGGAAAACGCGGAGGGTTGAGAATTGTTTATTACTGGAGAAATCAAAAAGGGGAAATCTGGCTTCTCACCATGTACGCAAAGGGTGAAGTGGAAAACCTGTCCTCAAAGGAACTGGCGGCCTTACGAAAGGAAATTGAATCATGAATAAACGGAAGCTGGGACAGGAAATTCTCTCAGGGTTAAAAGATATCAAGGCGGGAAAAGGCAAACGTTATAAGGTTGATGCTGTCCCCGATGCCACTTCGATCCGCAAAAAATTGGGGTTGAGCCAGTCCGCTTTTGCAGGTTTCCTGGGCGTCAGCGTCCGCACCCTTCAGGACTGGGAACAGGGAAGGCGCCAACCCAGCGGCCCCGCTTTGCAACTTCTCCGGGTGGCCCAAACCCATCCCCAGGCCTTGTTAAAATGACTCTTCGTCTATCCCGAATTAACCTGAATCATTTGCCGAACCTAGAAATACCAAATACCTACTGATCTTCACCTGGAATACTGCCTGCGCTTCTCTCCCATTCGGACACCTCCAAAAATGATTATAAACATCACTTTCTTCGTGTCCACTATTCCGGGGGAAGATCAGGTTATTCAACCACCTAAAAGAGAAAAAGAATACTATATTATTCCTTAGCTCACCATTTTCTCCTTGGTTAATAAAAAACGAAATTAACCAAAAATTTTATTTTTCATCTTTCCTTCATGGCCCCGTGATACTTATGAGAACTTTCATGGTGCTTCTCCAAACTCCACAAGCACCACTAGATTTACCAATTTAACCCCACGGAAAACTATTGCTCCATACCCCCACCCTTTGATAAACTGATAGCAACAAATGTTATAACATCCGTTCAAGCCCACGGGATATAAAATCATGGTCAACCTGAAAGTCCGAAAAATTGGAAACTCTCTCGGGGTGGTTCTGCCGCGCGAGGTGCTTAACCGGCTTCATCTGGGAAATGGGGACAAGGTTTTCCTGACCGAAACCCCCGACGGAAGTTACCGGGTCACGCCCTACGATCCCGAATTTGAAAAACAAATGAAGATCGCGGAAGAAGGAATGGGCCACTACCGGAATACCCTGCGCACCCTGGCCCAATGAAAAAGGAACCCGTTTGGGTCCTCAAATCCGTGGTGCTCGCCATGCACGAAGAGCAACTCCTGGAACACGGGGGCCAACCCGGACTCAGGGATGATCATCTTCTGGAATCGGCCCTCGCCCGTCCTCAACAATTGTTTTCTTATGACGATCCCGACCTCTTCGATCTGGCCGCGGCCTACGTTCAGGGAATTGTTCGCAATCATCCCTTTCTGGATGGAAACAAGCGGACCGCATTCTTGACCGGATACGTCTTCCTCGCTCGGAACGGAATGCTTTTGCAAGCCCCGGAAGCGGAGGCCGCCCAGGTCATGCTGAACCTCGCTTCACGGAAAATTAAAGAGGAGGAGTTTGCGGCCTGGCTCAAAAAAAATTCCGCGAAAAAGAAAAGTCCGCGCGGCCCCGCAGGCGGTTAACCTTCCGCGCTCTAAATGGGTCCTCCCGATTGCCTTCAGCTGAAATTTTCATTTCGAGGTGAACATGTCATACGGATACCTGGTTCTAGCCCTGGTGGGCGGGGTGTTGATCCCCCTGCAGGTGGGCATCAATTCGGATCTGGCCCGCAGGATCGACGGTTCGCTGATCGCGGCGCTGATCTCCTTCAGCGTGGGGGCGGCGTCGCTCTTCATTTACTCGCTGGCGTCGCGGGTTTCCTGGCCCTCGGGCTCCACCGTGTCGCAACTCCCTTGGTGGATGTGGACGGGCGGCATGCTGGGGGCCTACATCGTCTGGGTCTCGATCGTGGTCGGACCCAGGATCGGCGGACTCGCTCTTCTCGCCCTCATCATCTCCGGCCAGTTGGGGGCATCGATCGTCTTCGATCATTTCGGCTGGCTGGGGTTTCCCGTCCGGGAAATTAGTCTGGGCCGGGTGGGCGGAGTCGTGCTCCTGGCGGCGGGGGTTTACCTGGTGCAAAAGTTTTAGCCATGGGCCTCGCGGCCTGCCAGGGTTTGGCAAGCTCCTCCCCGGCTACGGGGAATTTTCCGGTGCGACAATTTTAAAAAACCCGTGGATTGCTTCGGCTAATGCCTCGCCAAGACGATCCTGCGCCCCGGCGAAAAAAAAGCCCCGCCCAGAAACCCGGGCGGGGCCAAGAGCTGGGGGGAAGCTTCCGTCGGGTCTATCCCGGCGTCAGCAGGTTCCTCCGGAAGCTCCCCTGTTACGTTTATCATTAGACAAGGGATCACCTCCTTTCGATCCAGGGGACCGACAAGTGCGCGGGAGGCTCCCCTGGCGCCCACACGCGCGACGCACCTTCCCGGATATTTTGCCGTGTCGCGCAAAAAAAGTCAACGGGCGGTTTTTGCACGGTAACGGTGAAAAGGCAGGCCGACGGAATCGTTTATTCCCACACTTCGGCAAACTGCTCGAAGAAGCGGTCGCTGATGCGGGTTTCGCCAAGAATTTTGGCGGACTGGTGGGTGGTGAAGCCGTGAAAATCCCGGCTCCCGGTGACGATCAATCCGAAGTCCTTCGCGAGTCCCTTGTAGTAGTCCACCTTGCCTATCTTTTCGTGATAAGGGTAAACGCATTCGATCCCGAGGAGGCCATTGGAGGTCAATTCTTCCAACAGGGGAGGAACGTGGGAGTATTCGCGCCCCTGCCTGGGATTGTACAGGGCGTAGGTGCGCTCTCCCGGGTGAGCGAGAACGGGAATGCCGTTGCTTTCGCGGACGAGGGAAATGGCCCGTTCCGCGCTCAGGTTTTTTCGCATGACGTTGTGCTCGACGAGGTATTTCTCGAACGCCTCACGGGTCGAAGGCACGATACCGAGGCGAACCATCTCCCGGGCGAGGTGGGGGCGCGCCAGTACCCCCTCGGCGGCCCGGCGCACGTTTTCGAACAGGATTTTGCCTCGAAATTCCTCGGGAACGACCTGGTTGATGCGGTCGACGAGTTGCCTCATGCGGTCGGCCCGGGTATCGGCCATTTCCTTGACCTCCTCGCGAAGATCGGGAAGAATGCTTTCCGCATCCTTGAAATAGGCCAGGATGTGAAGCTGGAACTCATGAAAGGCGACGGTGATCTCGATCCCGGGAAACGCATCGATATTTGCCTTAGACGAGGCGGCCAGGAATTCGTCGATCCCCTCGAACGTATCGTGATCGGTGAGGCTGAGAATGGAGACCCGGTTTTTTTCCGCGATGGCGACCAGCTCGGTGGGCGTAAACTCGCCATCGGAAAAAACGGAATGCATGTGGATTTCGGATTTTCGCATGATCCTAATATACTAAAGGAAAACGGAAGTCTATAATATTAAATAAAGAACGCCTTGAATTATTCATGTGTTGTGAATTGCCCGCCCGCGGAACCATTCTTTGAGAAGGTCCCGCTCCCGGCATCCGGTAATTTTTAGAGGTCCCCGGAATCCAACCGACTCAAAAATTCCCTGCCCCAGGATTTTGCGGGCAGGTTACGAGACTCAGGAATATGTCCAGATGGTTTTTAAAAATCTCCCTTAAACGCCGGGGGAGTGTGATGATGCAATTCGCTTCCGCCCTGATTTCAAGGGCAAGCGTATGGCCATTCCGCACGATAAGTGGCACCCTGTTGTTCCTTGCCGTCCTGGGGGCGATGGGGATGTCGCTTCCTTCTCCAGCTTCCACGACAACGGATCCCGACCGCGATTTTCTGCTCGTTTACACGGGTAACACGATGGGGGAACTCAAACCCTGCGGGTGCGCCCGGGAGGAGGACCAGGGAGGGATCGAGCGGCGGATGGCTTACCTGAAAGACGTTCGCCAGCGGGCAAAAAATACACTCCTCGTCGATACCGGCGATAACTTCCACGAACCCACTCTCCAGGGCAGGATCAAGGCCCGGTACCTGATGCAGGCCCTCGCGCAAATGCAGTATGACGCGATAACCCTGGGCGACAAGGACCTGATTTACGGAAACTCATTTTTAAAGGATTTTTCGGAAATCCCCTGGGTGGGGACGAACTATACGGTGGAAGGTCTTCCCCTGGCGGCTTACCGGATCCGTAAATTTGAAAATGGCCTGAAAGCGGCGGTGCTGGCGCTGGCCGACCCCAGCCTGTTTTACTTCGGTCTGCACGGGGGACTGAACGTGGAAGACCCGGTCGCCACGGTCCAGCGGGTTCTCGCCGACCTGATTCCCCGGGAGGCACCGGACGCCGTGGTGCTTCTGACTCACATGGAACGGGGCAAGGCCCTCCCCTTTCTCGACATCGAGGGCGTGGACATCGTGATCAACGGAAACATTGTTTCTGAATCCGACGTCATCGACATGGAGCCGGTGATTCGAGGCGGCAAGGCGTTTGTCCAACCCGGTCCGAGGGGACAGAAAATGGGCGAGCTTCGGGTCCGCATCGGGTCGGACGGGAAAAAATCCTTCGAACAAAAGATGGTGCGGCTGGATTCGAGTGTAAAATTCGACCCCGAAATGGTAAATTTGTATGCGAAGTACAACGAGGAAATCGAATCGCTGTTTTTCAAGACGCTGAAGGCCCGCAGGGACAAAAACGGCGGGGCCGAGGTTTATGCCACGGAATCGGCCTGCCGGGTTTGCCATGCCCCCGAACACGAGGTGTGGTCCCATTCCCGGCACAGCCATGCATACGAGACCCTGCGGAAGGTCAACAAGGCCTTCGATCCGGAGTGCCTGATTTGCCATGTCGTCGCGTTTGACCGTCCGGGCGGATTCATCAGCGAGGCCGATACCCCGGACCTGAAAAACGTGCAATGCGAGGTATGCCACGGGCCCGGCCGGGAACACGCGAAACAGCCGGCGCCCGGGTTCGGCGGCGATGCGCGGAAGGCATGCCAGAACTGTCATGTAAAAAACCACAGCCCCCGATTTAAATTCCAGAATTACTGGGCGAAAATAAAACATTGAAGGAGATGCACATGAAATATGTTTCTGCCTTGCTGGTGTTTCTGTTCCTGAGCGCCCCGCCGCTGGCCCTGGCCGAAGAGAAAATTCGCGGCCAGTACCAGGTGATCGGCGACCTGAACAAACTGAAAGGGGCAAAGCAAATCGAGTTGCAGGAGTTTTTCAATTATTCCTGCGGGCATTGTTACCGGTTCCTCACGACCGTCAAAACGCTTCACGCGAAGTACAAGGACAAACTGCACCACAAGAAATTTCCCATATACTGGGGCGAGCAGACCCCCTTCCCCGCCCGCACCTACTACATCGCCGATCAACTCGGGATCGAGGAAAATTTCACCCAGAACCTGTTTGACACCAATTTCAAACTCCAGGTCAACATTTTCCAGCCGCGGGTGATATACTTCCTGGCCAAGGACCTGGGCGTGGAAAAAGAGGTGCGCGAGGGAATGCAGGACAAGGGAATCCAGGCGAAGGTGGAGGATTCCCTGAGCCTCGCAAAAAAATACGACGTGCGCGAAACCCCTACCCTGATCATCAACGACGTTCTCAAAGTGGCCCCCAGTCTGTACAAGGGCAGTGTCGACGAAATGACCCAGGGACTGGAAATGATCTTCGACGACATCTTGAAAAATAATTGACACCCCCTATTCTTCCTTCCAGCAAAGGTGTTTATTCTCCGGATGAAATTCTCTAAACCACTTCAATCGTTCCTGGGACTGGGCCTGATCGTTCTGGCGACGAGCCTCTTCTCCCCGTCCGTCTTTCTGGGTCCCGACCACTCGCTTCTCTCCAGGGCGCATGCGGGTTTTTTCAACCAGGACCTGGAATTATTCGAGGAAATCGTCGACCTGATCCAGGACAAGTACGTTTATCCCCCAAATTTCAAGACTATGTTTTCGGGAGCCATCGAGGAGATGGTCCAGTTCATCAAGGATGAAAATCTGAAGCTGGACACCCTGCCATCGGGTCAATCTCTCGCGTGGAAAAACAATCGCATCTGGTTCCAACTGAACTATGACCAGGACAAGGACATGAGGGATTTCCGGCGAGTGTTTTACTTTCTGCTGGATGAATCGAAAGGAAATGTCAAAAAAGCCGAACTGGAGGTCGCCGCCATCAACGGGATGATGAATTCCCTCGACCCCTACTCGCAATTCATGGACAAGGAAACGTTTGAAAAATCCATGCGGGACACGGAAGGCAAATACGGCGGCCTGGGAATGGTGATCACCATGAAGGATAAGAAACTGGTGATCGTGAGAACCATGAAGGATTCACCCGCCGAACGCGCGGGGATCCTGCCGGACGACGTATTCGTGAGCGCCAACGGACAGGAGGTACGGTCCATGCAGATTCGGGAACTTGCCGAGTCGCTCCGGGGTTTCCCCAACACCAAGGCCACCTTCACCCTGTTCCGCCCCAGCGAAAACCGGGAAAAAACCTACACCCTTACCCGGGAGATTATCGAAATTGAAACGGTGACTTACGAAAAACTTGAGGATCAGATCGCGCACATCCGCATCGCAAGTTTTTCCAAGCAGACCAACGACCAGTTGGAAGCCGCCCTGGATCAGGCGAAGAAAGACGGAGCCCTGTCCTTCATCCTGGATCTTCGGGACAATCCGGGCGGGCTTCTCACCCAATCGGTCAAAGTCGCGAGCCACTTCACGTCCGATGATCGTCTGATCGTTTACACCAAGGGGAGGGATGCGGGCCAATACCAGGAATACCACGCGGAAAACAAAGGCAATCTGCAAAACATGCCGGTGGTCATCCTCGTCAACCAATACAGCGCCAGCGCGTCGGAAATCGTGGCGGGGGCGCTGAGGGACGCGGGGAAGGCTCTCGTTATGGGTGAAACGTCCTACGGCAAGGGATCGGTTCAAACCATCTTCCGGATCAATGACGGAGCGGGATTAAGGATCACCACGTCCAAGTATTTCACTCCTTCCGGGATCGACATTACCGAGTATGGTATTATTCCGGACATCATGATCGAAAAGACCGACCCGGAACCGGCGGGGGACCCCAAACCCGGGGAGGAAAGGATCAAACCCAAACCCTCTCTGCCGGGCCTTCCCGCTATTCGCCTCAAGCTCTCAGACGTAACCAAACTCCTGCAGGATCAGGGTATCGTGGTGGACAACGGGCATGATCCCCTCCTGCGGTTCGCGCAATCGACGATCAAAAACATCCGCGTGGCCAATAAAAAGGTCACGCTGGAAAAAGCGCGCGAACTGGCCGCGAACATTCAATATGAGTCAACTCCATTAAATCGTTAACCTGGAAACGTGAGGGACCCTAGACGTGAACATCGTTCATATCGATCTTGAAAAAGGCACGGTTCAAAGCGATTACCACGTTTGGCAAATCGTTTCGAACAACGACAATAAATTCCTTCTTCTTCAGCGGGAGGAAAAAGGCCGGTTTCTCGCGGCAGAAGCCGACGTGAAAAAGAAACACCTGTGGGAGGTCAAGGAAATCTCCTATCGGGGACCGGCCGGGGAGACGTTTTTCTACGACGAGGAAGCGGGAATCCTGAAAGTCTGAGGGAGGTTATCCTTCGGGGAGAACGGATCAATACAATTTCAGTTCGGGGAGGCGCGCCAGTTTTTCCTTCAATGTCCCCTTGGTCTCCTCGGCGAGGTAGTTTCCCCGGAGATCCAGATCTTTCAAATGGGGAAACCTTTCGGTTGCGGCAAACGCCAGAGCGCCCCGGTCCCTCACCTCGCACCAACCCAGTTGAATCTCTTCCAACCCGGGAAAACTTTTGGATTGGGAAATCGCTTCGGCCCCATCGTCACCCAGAATGTTGTGCCGGAGGATCAATACCTTGAGATTGGGCAAGTCCGGAGCCGAGGCCAGAAGACGAACCCCCTCGGCGCTGATCTCGTTGTATCGCAGATCCAGCCGAACGAGGTTTTTCAACAACCCCTTTTCCAGCAGGAGCCGGACCCCTTCGTCACCGATCTTTTTGCCACCCAGATCGAGGACGGTTCCTCCCCGTTTGAGGCCTGCCTTGAAAATCGCATCGTAATCCGGCTTCGGATTCCCCAACCCCTGCGCCCCGGCCAGTTGGGAGGCCGCCAACAGAAGCACCGTCACGCGCCCGAGGCACCGGAAGAAGGAATTCAGGGTCATGCCGGACCACCCTCGACATTCTTTTGCGCCGATTTCCTTTCGGCCATTTTTTTCTTTAACAGGTACTCCTTATACCGTTCAAAATCTTCCAGGCTGTTGATCTGGACTTCCTCATCATCCTCGTCGTACGTATCCTCATAAACAAGGTCTTCGATGTCATCGACATAAAGGTGACAGAGCCGGGTCCGGCATTTTGCGGTTTTCAGGGCCTCGATCCCCTGCCGGCGGATACGGTTGCCGGTGAGATAAAGGTGCTTGAGACGCATCAGGGTTTTCGACTCGGCCAGGGCGATGGCCCCTTCATCTTCCACCAGGTTGCCGTACAAACTCAGCTTGCGGAGTTTGGACAGGTGCGGGGAGGTGGCGATGGCCTTGACCCCGTCGTCGCTGATGACATTTCCGTAAATGTCGAGTTCGGTGAGGTTCTTGAAAATCTCGGAATTCGCGATGGCGATGGCCCCTTCATCGCTGATGTTGTTGTTGGGCAGGCTCAACCGTCGTAGCCGGGTCAGGGCTTTGCTTTGGGACAGCTTGATGGCCCCCGCGTCCCCCAGCTTCTGGTTACTCAAATCCAGGACCTTTTTGTCCGGGGTCAAAAATTGTTTTATGAGATATTCGACGCTCGCCACGGAGGTACCCCCTTACTTTATATTCCTAAAGCATTATCTATCCTGAATGGATCGAGCTCATTATATCATAACCTCCGGCTTCGTCCCGCCCGGGACCCTCTGAGGGAATGTTCCCGGTCAAAGGAAAATATTCACAACGGCATTGAACTGGCTTTGGCAGGATTTCTTGATCGTTTCAACATCCGCCGGATTAATTCCGGCATTAACCAGGGCATCTTTATAGAGTGGGGGAGGTTGGGGCTCACCCCCGGTTCCCCAGCCCATTTCATTGCAAATCACATCGGCGATATGGACGATCAGGACAAAAAATGAATGTTGGACCGCCCGTTCGGGGTGGTGATGGGACTCGGCCACTTCTGCGAACACTTCGGGCAGGAACCATTTTTCAAACAACGCCCTGCCAATTTCTCCATGGTCGAACCCCAGCAATTCCTTCTCGCTATCACAAAGGAGTTGGTTGTTGGTCCGTGAGGTTTCCAAAACCAGCCGGGCCATTTTGGGAGATTGATGATACAGCAGAACGCTTCCAATATCGTGGAGCAATCCGGCGAGGTAATATTTTTCGGGATTGAGCTGTCCGGTTTTCTGAGCGAAGCCCCGCGCCAAAATCCCACATCCGATACTGTGTTTCCAGAAAGACCTCATGTCCACCAGGTCGCGGGGGATATCGTTGAATTTATCGACAATTTCGGTCGCCAGCGCGAGATCCACCAACTGGCTCGTCCCCACGATATCGATCGCATGGGTGATGGAACTGACATGGGAGGTAAAACCGTAAAACGGGCTGTTCACCAGTTTCAGCAGGCGGGCGGACAATCCCGGATCGGCGCTGATAATGTTTCCCAGGTCCAGATAATTACTGTCAGGGTCCTCCAGGGCGCGGGTCAGTTTCTGGTAGACCTCCGGCGCCGAAACGGTGACCCCCCGGATCAACTGGTCCAGTTTCAATGCACTCATAGGTTCTTCGCGATCACCGAATAAGGTTTTTGTAATCACCCGGCCCAGCCCCGTTCATTGCGCCCAATAGCGAATCAGGAACAACGCGGCAATGAGATACAGGCACCAATGGACCTGTTTCCCCTGGCCGGTAAATATTTTGATCAACGGATATGAGATGAAGCCCAGGGCCATTCCGTCGGCGATACTGTAAGTCAAGGGCATGCCGACGATGATGAGATAGGAAGGAAGGGCCTCGTCCCATTTTTTCCAGTCGATGGCGGAAATATTGCTCCCCATCAGGCAACCGACGATGATGAGAACGGGCGCGGTGATGGGATAGAGGGTCTGTCCCGCTTCGGTAATGTAACCTCCTCCGATCATCTTGGCAATGGGAGAAAACAGGAGTGCCGATAAAAAAAGGAATGCCGTCACGACGCTGGTGAGCCCGGTCCGTCCCCCCTCGGCGATACCGGCGGAACTCTCGATATAGCAGGTCACCGTGGAGGTTCCCGCCAGGGAACCCGCGGTCGTGGCCAGGGCATCGGGCAGGAGGGCGCGGGTTGCCCGCGGAAGCCGCCCGTGCCGAATAAATCCAGCCTGCTGGCCCACCCCCACAAGGGTGCCTGCGGTATCGAACAAATCCACAAAAACAAAAACCGCGGCAATGGTCAGAAGCCCCAGATCGAGCGCACCCAGAATATCCAGTTGGAACCAGGTCGGCGACATATCCGGCGGGGTGGAAACCACGCCCTTGAATTCAACCAGGCCGAAGGGCACGCCCGCGAGGGTCATGCAGGCCATGCCGATCAAAATCGCCCCCGTGATTCCCCGCCGCAGAAGGGTGGCAATGAGCACCAGGCCCATCAGGGTAAACAGGGCGGGCAGACTTTTGAGGTTGCCCAGCTGAACCAGCGTTCCCGGATTGTCCGTCACCAGACCCCCCTGGACAAAACCGATGAAGGTGATGAAAATCCCGATCCCGGCGGCAATGCCGCTTTTCAGGTATCCGGGAATACTGTTGATGATGACTTCGCGGAACTTGAGGACCGTGAGCAGGATGAGGGCAATCCCGGAAATGAACACCGCACCCAGCGCCACCGGCCAGGGGATCCCCTGGCCGAGCACCACAGTGTAGGTAAAATAAAAATTGATCCCCATCCCGGGAGCCAGCATGATGGGATAGTTGGCCCCCAGTCCCATGAGAAGGCATCCCAGCGCCGAGGACAGGCAGGTGGCAGTCATCACCGCGCCAAAATCCATTCCCGCTTCGGAAAGCACCGCCGGTTGGACGAAAATGATATAGGAGGCGGTCAGAAACGTCACCAGTCCGGCGCGAATCTCGGTCAGGACATCGGTTTGGTTTTCAGACAATTTGAATTGAGATTCAAGCCAGTTCACGGAAACTCTCCCCGGTAGGAATGGACTGCGATCGGGAAATCAAAGCGGATTCTTTCACGAGGGTCCTCCGCTCTTCTTCGTAAAAGGTCCTGCCTGCAAATTGCAATGGCGTCAGTTTTTTAAAAATTGTTCTTCGACGAGAGCCACCTCTTCGGCACGGCTTTTCACCTGCCCGCTGACCCGGGCATGGCGAAGGACTCTGAACACCGATTGGAAAACCGGCCCGGGCGCCATGCCCATGCGAATCAGGTCATTTCCGGTCAGGGAAACATGGGAGTTTACATGGTATTGAGTCAGGTAAAGCGTGGCGTACTGATTCACCGTAATACTGTCGGCGAGAGCCAGAAGGAAGACGATGGCCTCCGGGGAAAAACCGGAGAACATCTCGTAGATTTCCACGGCCGACAGGTCCTCCTTCGCACGGATCTGCTCGAATGCGGACCGGCAGTTGTTGCGGTCGGCGAGCAGACGGTCCAACAGCTTCATGGGAAAGTGCAGACGCATTCCGGCGCGCTCCAGTTCCTCGTCGTCCAAAAAGTAAAACAGCCCCAGGATATAGACAAACCAGACTTCTGGCTTTCTTTGAAAGGGCATCATTTTCGCCCACGACAATACACTATCCAGCCGCTTGACCGTTCCCATGCCCTTATATTCCTTGACCAGGGCGGGAGAAATAAACTGAAGAAGATCGAGGTCGATCAGCCTCTGCAGGCATTGAAAGGCCCGCTCTTCCCGAAAGAGCAACTTGAGCTCGTTCAGGAGCCGTGACCCGCTCAATTGATCCACCCTCCGCTTCTCGACCGCGTTTTTCAAAAACGCCTCGGTCTGCTTCCCGAGGCGGAAGCCCAGGCGCCGCTCGAATCGCACGGCGCGAAAGATCCGGCAGGGGTCTTCGACAAAACTGAGGTTGTGCATCACACGAATGACCTTTTCCTTAAGGTCACGCTCGCCGTTGAAATAATCCATCAGGCCGAAGGCATCCTTGCCATTGAGCTTGATGGCCAGGCTGTTGAAGGTGAAGTCCCTCCGAAACAAGTCGGATTTGATCGAACTCCGCTCGACGGTGGGCAGGGCTCCGGGATGTTTGTAAAACTCCATGCGGGCCGTAGCGACGTCGATCCTGGAATTGTTTTCCAATATGATGACCGAAGTTCCAAACTTGGCGTGAGTGCGAACGCGGCCCTGAATGGTCTGGCCGAGGCTTTGGGCGAAATCGATCCCGTCTCCTTCAATCACGATATCGAGATCGAGGTTGCCGATATTCATCAACATGTCGCGCACAAATCCTCCCACAACGTAGGCGGCAACGCCTCTTTCGTCGGCCACCTGCCCGATCGTTAACAGCAGATTCATAACTTCCTTGGGAAGGCGCTCGATCATGAGACTTTTCATGTTCTTATGCATCCCCGTTTTCCGGTCGAGAACCACGAAGCGTTGTTTCTCGGGAAACAGAACGGTCCGGGACAAGACGCGAAGCAAATCTCCCCGGCTGACGATGCCGACCAGGGTTCCGCTTTCCCGGTCGACGACGGGAATGATTTTCTGTTTTTCCTCGATGATCATGGGAATGATCGAGCGAAAATAGGA
>Ga0066640_10001301_pt1 | contig 14897 bp, 13 predicted proteins | sample CryGeyCG2114_020_2_FD_59505 | JGI IMG/M metagenome (GOLD analysis project Ga0066640, IMG submission 59505) | Groundwater microbial communities from aquifer - Crystal Geyser CG11_big_fil_rev_8/21/14_0.20 | ecosystem: Environmental > Aquatic > Deep subsurface > Groundwater | place: USA: Utah... | reverse complement strand
GCTGCTGCGCATGGGAATATTCAGTTCCTTGGTTGTTTTTTTAGGGCACTGCCAGGTGGATTTTTTTTGGCAGAAACAGGAAATAGCCGGCCTGTTTTGGGCGCTGGTGGGTATCGGGCTGTCTTTATATTTATCGCGCGAAGATGCAAAAAATGAAATCTCCGGAAGAATTGATTGATCACGCCCTGGTTTTTACCAAGGGCAACTTAAAAAAACGCCTGCCTTTTTTATTCCAGGGCCTGCGGATAAAGCCCGAGCATGCCACGATTAAACTGACGGCCAGGTGTAATTTTCGCTGTATTATGTGCGGCCTAGGCGGCGGGAAAGCGGAGGGAGAGCTTTCTTCCCAGGCCTGGCAAGAGGTGCTGCGGCAATTAAGAGAAATAGGTATATCGCATATTCATTTTTCCGGAGGAGAACCGCTTTTAAGGAGCGATCTGCCGGACCTGGTGGCTTATGCCCATTCGCTTAAATTTAAGGAAATATATTTGTCTACCAATGGATACCTGCTTGACGAAAATATGGCCGAGCGCCTTATTTCATCGGGGTTAAATAACATCGTTATATCTATTGACGCGCTGAATGAGGATTTTGACCGTATCCGGGGCATCGAAGGGGGGTTTAAGAAGGTTTATTCCGCCTGCTTGGTACTGTCAAAAATCAGCAAAACGAATAAATTGAAATTCAGTATTAGTTTGACAATTATGCAGCCGACCCTGAAACATATAATGGAGGTGGTCGGCTTGACAGAGTCATTAGGGGGTTCCATAATTTTCAGTTTATTGGACCGTTCGCCTATTTTTTTTGAGCGGTCGGATAAAATTGGCCGCTTTTGGATTGAAGGAACGGATATCTTGTATTTAAATGAGATAGTGGATAAGCTGGTGGAATTAAAAAAAATAAAGCCCTGGCTGATTAAATTTAATTACGCTGACCTGGCGTATATTAAAAAATATTTTATTGATCCAAGGCAAAAGGATATTTTATGTTTTAAGTCACTGAAAAGAATATTTATCGGTCCGGAAGGGAAGGTGTATGGGGGATGCTGGTCGGCAAAACCCTTGGGTGATGTTTCTCAGGCGGGAATCCGAGGCATAGTGAATTCCTCTCAATACGCGGCTGAGCATAACCGGATGCTGATCAAGGATTGCTCTGGTTGTTCCTGCGGTTATACCAGGGATTTAAGGTACGCCCCGGAGTACATATTAAGTGATCTGTATTTAAAGGCGCGTTACGGCATAGAAAAGGCCTGCGGAAGGAGCTCAAGCGATGGGGACGTTAGTTAAATATCTAAAAGTATTATCGACTCGTAAAGTAATGATCGTGGCCAGCGTGGTTTTGGCCTTATCTTTGGCAGCCGCAGCCAGTTTATTCTTGCCCAATATTTATGAATCAAAGGTAGTGTTGCAGATCTTTATTTTGCAGCCGCGGATGCCGGCATCCGCGGCTGACTATACGGCATTGACTTTAAAAAACATCGGAAAAGACAGCGGGATATTAAGTCAGTTAATAGAAAAGCTGGGTCTGGAACAGGTTTCTCCGCAAGGGCTGTCTAAAGACCTGGAGATAGAGTCGCTGGATGTTTTTTCAACTATTTCTCAACGGTTGTACCTGCCCACAGTTATGCTTACTGTCCGCTCCCGCAGCGCTGGTTTGGCCAGAGACCTTGCTAATGCCTGGGCGCAGATCCTGATTGAAAAGGTGGATAACTTTTACGCCTCCGCCTTAGAATTATATGCCTCGGTGGAAAAAGAAGCGGCAACGGCCGAAGCGGACCTGTTGGCTAAAAAAGACAAACTGAATGATTTCCAAAAAACATCCGATATTATTTTATTAAACACTAAATTACAGGCTAAAACCAAAGCGCTGCTGGATTATAACGCTGAATTAGACATTTTCAGGCTGTCTGTTCTTAAAAAAGATAAATCCGGGTATTTGTCCAGCCCGGGCACAGAAAGTGAATTGGTTAAATTGGTGGACAGCGCGGAGAAAGAGGTTGCCTGGCTGGAAGAGGAAATCGGCAAAAAAGAGTTAGAGTTAAAATACTTAACCTTCGCGTTTGATACTAGCAGCGCGAATTATGAAGATTCTCTGAAAAAGGCCATGTCCCTAAAGTTGTCCGTTGAAACGGGGAAAGAAGCGGTAAAGATCGTCTCGGCGGCAACTGTCAATAATAAGCCGATCGGCCCGAATAAGCCGTTATTGATATTGTTAGCGGCTTTTTTGGGCCTGGTCTTTTCCTGCGCTTTTATTCTGATCAGGAATTCCTGGCTGCCGCCAGCCGGGCCTAAATAAAAAAATATGCTTTTTTTGAGCAAAGATGTCAGTAGTATTATTTTTATCGCTATATCAAGCTTACTGATATCACTGGCCGTAGTTTATTATCCTGCCGGCTTGCCTGTCCTGCTGGCAGTTTTTTTTGTTTGCGTCCTCGGCGCGCTGGTGTTAAAAAATCCCCTCTGGTTTTTTTATTTCCTGGCCCTTTCAAAAATAAACCTGGATAGCGTAAAGCTTTATCATTACGGTTCACGCGGGCCGGATTTAAAGTATGCCTTGAGTTTGGACGGTTTAACTACCGTTATTCTTTTATCAGGCACTTTGTTTTATTTTATCCGGCACAGGGCGGGCTCGCGCCTTTTTGGTTACCCTGCAGTAAAACCCTTTATATTATTTTTGTTGATTTGCCTGTTTGGTCTTGGTTTTTCTCCTGAGAGAATGATCGGGTTGAGGCATTTTATTAATTACTTGAACTATTTTCTTATTTATCTTTTTTGTTTTATCCTGCTGGATTCACCGGAAAAAAACCGGAAGATGATCTGCGCTATTTTATTTTCTTCCCTGGTGCCGCTATGGGTGGGTTTTTATCAGGCCGCCAGGCCAGCGGTAAATATTTTTACTCCCGGTTATAACCGCATATATGCTTTAACCCCGCACCCCAATGCCTACGCTTATTACCTGGTGGCCATCGCTATGTTTATCCTTACCTGGCTTTTTTATTATAAACCTCTGCGTGTTGTATTGCCGCTTTTTATTTTATTTATCGCGGTAATAATATCTCTTTTGCTTACTTATACCAGAGGGGCGTGGCTGGCAATGGCGCTGGGTATAGCCGTGTTTATGCTGATACTGCGCGATAGGTTAAAACAGCGTCCGGTTTTAATGTTAATTTTAACGCTCGGCGGCGGCGCTTTAATATTGTATTTTATTTTATCCCTGCGCGGGCTGGAGCGGATCAGCGCTTTTTCTGACGTAAAGTCAGACAGCCTTTGGACCAGGGTTTTGCTCTGGCGCGTATATTTCAAGGAGTTCGTTAAACACCCCCTTATCGGGCAGGGCCTGGCCAGCTGCAATTTAATCAGCCAGAAGAATATAGGTTACCTTTATGAGCCGCATAATGATTACCTCAAGCTTTTGGTGGAGAGCGGGATATTCGCTTTATGTGCTTACTTGGGAATTATCTTTTCACTGTTGAAGTTCCTTTTCTATAAATATAAGAATTATTTTTCCCGTCCAGAATCTATTTTAGCGGCCGGAGCGGTTTCCGTAATTTTTTGCTTCGCCTTAGGTCAATCCATGGATAATCTTTTTAACGCGGATACCGTTTTTAGCTATTTCTGGTTTTTCATCGGCGTATCCTGCGCTTTTTTAAAAACCTCAGAGGTAAAATAACCCATGAAAGTTGTTTATCAGCGTCCGTCCTACGGCATAAAAAGCGCTTTCCGCGATCCGGTTACCGGCCGCAAGCGCAGGCACACGCTTTTTAGGATAATAAATCTTTTATTATTGCAAATTTCCGGTTTACTCAAGCTCAATTACTGCCTGGGCTATCCGGCGTATTTAAATATAGAGCCGACCAATCATTGTAATTTAACCTGTCCTTTTTGCGCTTCGGGTTGGGGATCCGGGAAAAGACAAAAAGGGTCCATGCCTTTGGCGCTATTTAAAAAGGCCATTGATGAAATCTCGCGATTTACCTATAAAGTATCGCTCTATAACCTGGGAGAGCCATTTTTGCACAATGATATTTTTGAGATGATAAATTATGCCAGTAAAAAAAATATCAGCGTTTCTCTGGCAACTAACGGAATATTATTGGACCAGCCGCGAATGATCCGGCTGCTTGATTCCGGGTGCGAGGATTTGATCTTTTCGCTTGATGCCGCCACCTCGGAAACCTATGGAAAGTTGAGGCAGGGAGGAGATTTTCAAAAATTAAAAGAGAACATTGCGTATCTGTTGCGGCTAAGGAGCCAAGCCGGTAAGCTAATCCCTAAAGTGGCAGCTAACTTTATCGTAACCAGAGAAAATGAATCAGAGATGGCCGATTTCCAAAAATTAGGAGAATCCCTGGGGGTGGATATTTGCAGTTTTTCATTGCTGTGGAAACAGGACCTGGGCGATTCCTTGCATGAGAAACAAACCCGGGAATTGCTTCCGGTTTCCCGGCCGGAGTTTAACCGTTATCAGAATGCGGCAGCCAGGAAAAAATCCTGCGCCTGGGCCTGGAAGAAGGCCGTGATCAATTGGGACGGCAATGTTGTGGCCTGTTGTTATGATTATAATTCTCTGGAAGTGATGGGTAATATTTATGCAGAGCCGTTTAAATCAATCTGGAATAATAGAAAATTCAGGCGTTTACGCAGAGTAGTTAAGCAGGATAGAAGGGATTCGTTATTGTGCTCTCAGTGCCCCTCTTTATAATGAAGCTCCTCATGCTAAAGCCCGAGGTTTCTTTTGATGCGGAATACTTGAGCGGCCACAGCTTATACGCGCCCTGCAAGGGCGCGGCTCTAGGCCGCGAAAGTATAAAAAGCCAGCGATGAATATCGGTATAGTCACCACTAGTTTCAGCCAGGCCGTGGCCGGAGCAAAGTTTAATGAACTGTCAAATGTGCTCAGGCGAAATGGGCATAGTGTGCGTATAATCGGCCAGGATTATCCGAGATTTGCTTGGGGGAGCCGCACAGCCAGGATATTCGCCAGTGCAGCGGCCTGGTGCCAGATCAGGCAAGCCGATAAGCTGATCGATCTTTATATAGTAGATGATTATCATGGATTATTTTTTAATAAACTTACCACTAAACAATTTATCGTTCTTTTGCCGGCGACCTACGCCACCATCATCAGAAAAATAAAAGCTATTTCTTTCCCCCAAAGAAGCCGTTACCTCGATTTTTTACAGTATTATTTATACCCTTTTTTAGCGGATATCCAAAGGCGGGCCTGTTGTAATGCCGTGCGCATAATCACCACCTGCGAGGAAGCTTCTGAAAGCATACAAAAGGACTACCGTATAGAAGGGGGGCGCGTATCGATCATTCCCGCGGCAGTGGATACTGTAAAATTTAATCCTTCCTGTGACGGGTCGCGCTGGAGGGAAAAATTAGGCATCACCGGCCGCAAGGTTATTTTATCTATTGGCCAGCCGTTTTTTCTCAAGGGCGTGTATCATTTGGCCAGGGCTTTCGCGAATATATTAAAGGCGTATAATGACGCGGTGTTGGTGGTAGCCGGGGAAAAAGACGGGTCTTGTGACCGTAAGATTTTTAAGCTGGTATCGCAAATGGGGGTGTCCGATAAAATTATTTTCTCCGGCAGCTGTCCGCATGAAGAGATTCCTGATTTATGCGCCAGCTCCGATATATTCGCCCATGTTTCTTTATCGGAAGGCACGGCCAGGGTCATTCTGGAGGCGATGGCCTGCGGGAAAGCAATTTTAGCTTCCGATACCGGAGGCACGCCGGAGATCATCTCCAATGGAAACGAGGGATTGCTGGTGAGGGCGATGGATGTGCCCCAGATTGAAGAAAAGTTGGGGATTTTATTGCAGGATCCCGGCTTAAGATCCCGCCTGGGGGCCAACGCCCGGATCAGAGCGGAAAAATTATTCTCCTGGGATATTATAGGAAAACGTATCTTAAGTTTATGCGACGGTCTGGTAAAATCAGAGTAACCTAAAATGAGCAGATTGGATATTTTTGGCTTACCGCTGGATCCCCTGACCATCGAAGAGGCGGTCGGTGTTATCTTGGGAAGCGTGCGGGCCCGGAAGAAAATTAAAATTTTTACGCCCAATACCCAGCATATAGCGATCGCGCAGTTTGATAGAGAGTTTAAAAAGATGTATTCCCGGATAGACCTGAGTTTAGCCGACGGGATGCCCCTGGTGTGGCTGGCCAGGGCCAGCTATAAAAATTCAGCCCAGAGGATCACCGGCGTTGATCTGATGCTGCGGCTTTGTGAAGCAGCCAGTAAAAATGATATTTCAATATTTCTATTAGGGGCTGAGGAGGATATTCTAAGGCTGGCCTACCAAAAACTAAAAAACAGATATCCGGGTTTGAAAATATCCGGCTGGCACCGGCTGGCGTTTGAAAAGATGTTCGCCGCGGATGAAGTTGGACAGGCGGTCAAAAATATAAATTCCTCAAACGCAGGTATGTTATTTGTTGCCCTGGGCAGCCCGGAGCAGGAAAAATGGATCAATGAATTCAGCGATCGGATCAACGCCTCTGTGTTTTTAGGCGTGGGCCAGGCCTTTAAAGTGATTTCCGGCCAGGTCAGGCGCGCGCCGGTCTGGATGCAGCTCAGCGGCCTGGAGTGGCTTTTCCGGGTGCAGCAAGAGCCGGCCCGGCTCTGGAAGAGGTATTTATTCTGCAACACAGTTTTTTTATGGCTGGTTTTTATCCAGATAATTAAAATTCACCGATTTAAAAGGGCCAAGTCCATATTCGCAAAGCTGCTTTATAAGATCACCTATTTAAGAGGCGGCTCTGTAAAATCAATATTCAATTTCCTGTCAGGATATCCGTCAACTTTGTCAGTGGACATTTCCGCGGTTTGTAATATTAACTGCGTAATGTGTTCGCTGGCTGACTATCCTGGAGCGAAGGTGATGGATATGCGTATTTTCCAGAAACTCGGGAAAGCTTTCCAGAAAATATTTTATCTTCATCTGGGGTGTTCCGGAGAACCCTTGATGAACCAGCAGCTGATGGAAATGATTGACTTTGTCAATGAGGCCTCGCAAAAAAGATGCCGTATCGGCCTGAGCACAAATGCCACTTTGCTTAACGAAGAGGTTTCTCATCAGCTGCTGGAAAGGCAGGTGGGCCGGGTCGTTTTTTCTCTGGACGCGGCTGATCAAAAGCGGTTTGAAGAAATAAGGAAAGGAGCTTCTTTTGACGGTGTTTTAAATAACATCCGGAGTTTTTTAGGCCAGCAGGCCGTTTTAAAAAATAATACAACTATTGTTGAGGCCTGGATAGTGGCGAGCCAGAAAAATATCCATCAACTGGTGGATATCTTGATGCTTTTAAATCGGCTGGGGATAAAAAGGGCCGGGATAAATTCATTGGAGCCGTACACCAAAGAGATGAGTGATTTGGTCCCTTATGACAATGCCCTGGAATACGGACAGGCCCTTAAGAATTGTTTAAATTACGCCAGAAAAACGAAGATGGAGCTTTTGGCGCCTTCAATTGTTCCGTTGAGGCCTTTTTGCGGGGCAAAAATAAATTGCCTGGTTACCACGGAAGGGGACGTGGTGCCTTGCAGCGGTCTGGCTTACCCCCGTGTTTTATATAAGAAAATAGCCAACGGCCTGATCAGGGACGCTCAAAATCAGAGGCAGAAACTGTCTTTCGGCAATATTCAAAAAGAGGAATTTCTGGATATCTGGAAAAGCCGGGAATATTCCAATTGGCGAAAAACGATCAATAGGAGTTTTCCCGGACAGTGCCAGGACTGCCTGATGAAAAACGGGATCATCTGCCCGTAAACCAATATGGACCTGTCAATTCTTATTGTAAATAATAACCGGCCGGAATTTTTAAAAAACTGCCTGCGCAGTATTTATAGCCAAACGCGTAAATTTCAAATGCGCGTGGCGGTAATGCATAACGGCGGAGAAAATGGGAACCCGGAATTAGAAAATAGTTTCGGCCAGGTTAATTTCATATCCGGAAAACAAAAACGCGGGTTTAGCGCTAATCAGAATGAACTTTTAAACACCTTCAGCCAAGACAGTCGGTATTGTCTGTTGCTTAACGAAGATACCGTGGTTATGCCCGGGGCGCTGGAGAAAATGCTCCAATTTATGGATGATCATTCCGAAGCCGCCTGCGCCGGAGCGCAATTGGTTTTTCCCGATCTGCGGCCGCAATTATCCGGAGGATCATTTCCCTCTTTTTTAAAAGAAATCTTCCGGTTTAGCGGATTGGGCAAAATAATATTGCCGCAAAGGGTAAAAATAATTTTGGGAAAATATTTTTCCCGGCTTTTACCGCAAGAGTGCCGGCAATACCTGAAATCATTTTATTCCCGGCAGCCTTACGAACGCATGGATTATATCAGCGGCTGCGCGATGATGATGCGCAGTCGCGCTATACGGGACATCGGCTTGTTTGACCAGGGCTATATTATGTACGCGGAGGACCTGGACTGGTGCCGGAGGGCGGCAAGCCGGGGATGGAAGAATTATCTGGTAACAGAAGCCAGGGTTATTCATTATTTAAATCAGGCCAGGCCAGCCCAAGTCATGCTTTGGTATGAGCAAAGTATGCTTAAGTATTTCAAAAAATACAATTACTCTGGGATGGGTATAGTTATCTGTAGGATTATCATCGCGTTCATCTGTTTGCTGAAGATCGCTTATTATTATTTATGGAGATCAAAAGAACCGGTAAAAGCAAGCCGGCAAATTTTAGAATTTATGCTTTGCCTGCGATAAGAGAAGTGTTATAATTAATCAAAAGGACGCGCGAAAGATGAAAAAAATAGAAGTGTATCAAAGAAGTTTCAGTTTCTTAATTAAAATTTCGGTTTTGTTTTTTCTGATTGTGGCGTCTTTTTTGGCATTTTCTTTAATTAAGAGGATAAAAGAGCCGCGGGCTTATATAAATTTTTTCACTAATATTGATTCCGCTCAAGTTGAATCCAAATTATTTGACGCGATCAGGGAGTCGTTTGTGCCGGCGGAGGAGATAGATGGCTTAACTAGCAGGAGCCGTTTTGAAAAAAATGATTTTTCGTACGCCAGAATCACTCCGCAATATCCCCCTTTGCTTGATTTGATCTCTGCCTCGCCGTTAGAAATGCAGTTATATAGAAGTAACGGCAAGTACGCCGTCCCTTTTAAAGAAGATAGCCGGCAGGAGAATATCAGCTGGGATTTCGCGCTTGACCAGAAAAATAAACTTTATCATATTCAGGCAGCCGATATGTTCGTTTCCAGCGGCCCGGGCCTGGTAGTAGAAAAACCGGAAGGCAGGTTTATGGCGTCTAATTCCGAGCTCTACGCGACCATGGAATTGCCACCCGGTTTAAAGGAGTTCCAGATCCGCGCCGTGGCAAAAAGCGCCTTAGAAAAGCGGGACGAAAGTTTTGATTATTCCGCGAATATGAAAGTAATACTGGATGAGCGGGAGATCGGAGAGGCCAGTGTAAAAGAGGGCAGTTTTGATTCTTTTGTTTATAAAAAATATGTTCCCAGCGGATGGCATAAACTTAAGATTGCTTTTACTAATAGTGTCTGGGACCCCGACAAGGGCTGGGATAGGAACCTGTTGTTAAAAGATGTAGAGGTTTATGAATTAGTCGGCCGGGTCTATATAAAAATGCGTAAGGGGCTGGAGGATAAATTTACCAAAGATAATTATAGTTTGTCTTATTGCAAAGCGTTAAGTGATGAAAATAGCAATAACCTTTTGGTATTTTTTAAAAAAAGATTTAATGTGGCCAGCCTGAAAGAGATATTATTAAAGGATTTTCCTTTTAGTTCGCTGGTTAACGATGTAGAGATCAATAACTTGGCTAGGTCGGCATTTTTCGCGCCTGCCCCGACCAGCTTAAAATTCAAGATAAAGGTTCCCTTTGACGGGATCATCCTGCTTTTTAACTTTGGCGTGATGGAAGAGGCCTGGGATAAGCCGGGTGACGGTGTAGAGTTTATAGTTAAGCTGGGTAAAGAGGGTGATTCGCCGGAGGGGATACTTTTTTCTAAATACATCAATCCGAAATCCCAGCCCTTGGATAGGCAATGGTTCCAGGGAGAGGTTGATCTCAGGAGGTTTAAAGGCCGCGAGATTGAACTTATTTTTGAAACCCGCGGCTCGCCGGTTTCCCCGATAACTAATACTCAGGACTATGCTTATGATTGGGCAGTGTGGAGTAATTAGCCGCCGTTTTTTCTTGACAGGCCGGACCAACTATGTTAAATCTTAAGCCAGGGAGGGGTCGATGAAGAATTTAGCTAAAATTTTATTAGTAGTAGGTACAGTAAGTTTAGTAGTCGCGATGACGGCTAAACTTATGAATGCGCCGCTTTTGGGCTCTACGCCGATGGCAATATTCAGTTTCGCGGATTCCTGTTTTTTATTAGCCATTGGCCTGCTTTTAGCGGAAAAATAACATTCCTTCTTCTCTTTCCCTTTTTTTCACGCCCATGCCATTAAGCTTGCCCCGTGTTATTTTTTTCGTGGTATTACCTGTGCCGGATATAAATGAAAAAAGATCACTTTAAGTGGCTGACCTTTGTTTCGGCCCTGCTATTTTTGCAAATTATTTATGTTTATGCTTTTTTCATTGAGCCGAACTGGATCCAGGTCAGGCAGATAAAAATAACCGATGAGAGTTTAGCCAACGCGCTCTCCGGTTTAAGAATCGTCCAGATATCCGATTTGCATGTTGAAAACATGGGTTATCGGGAAGTATCCCTGATTGAAAAAATAAATAATTTAAAACCGGATATAATCCTGATCACCGGAGACATGGTAGGAAGCAACGAAGGCAGCGGAGCGCTTTGGGATGTCTTTGCCCTGCTGGAGCCAAAATTTCATTCTTACGCGGTGCTGGGCGATTGTGACGGTCCGTTAGTCGAATCCGTTTACCTTAAGCAGTGGGATAGGGCCAATGTTTATCTATTGACTGATAAGGCGGTCAGGGTTAACTTAAAACAAAAAGCCGATACTTTTTTTTGGCTGGTTGGTTTAAGCAGCGATAATTTAAAAGAGACCACCCGGGATATCCCCGGGGATGAACCCGTAATATTGGCGAATCATCGGCCGGATATAGTAAAATCGGCAGCCATGCAAAAGATTAATTTAGTCCTGGCTGGCCACACGCACGGAGGCCAGGTTGGCATACCGTTATTGTGGAAACTTTTTCCTTATGCCAAAAGGTCGGAATATATTGCCGGGCTTTATAAAGTAAAAGATACCTTGCTTTACGTGAACCGCGGTATCAGCGCGGAAAAAGGGCTCAGGCTTTTCTGCCGGCCGGAAATAACCTTGTTTGAGTTTGTTCCTGGGGGGAATATGCGCTATCGGACTTTAGCGCAAGACAACTAAGATGGTCATCCTGATTTATCACGATATCGTAAAAGAAAAATTTCCTAAAGGAATTTATCCTCTTAGCAAAGATAATTTTTTACTTCAGATGGAATATTTGAAAACGAATAATTATCGGGTTTTTTCTTTGTCTGAATTGGCCCGTCGGCTGGATGATCACGCCCAAATTCCTGAAAAATCAGTAATAATAACATTTGATGACGGCCTGGCTTCACATTTTGAGTTGGCTTATCCAATTTTAAAGCAATTTTCTTTTCCCGCCTGTTTTTTTATAATCTCGGGATTAGTAGGCAGAAAAGGCTATATGAACTGGGGTCAGATAAGGGCCATGCATGCGGATTCTTTGGAAATCGGCTCTCACGGCTTAACCCATAGAATTTTAGATTTACTGCCGGAAGAGGACATATTGTTTGAATTAAAAGAATCTAAGGCCTTACTGGAAAAAAATCTGGGGATTCCGATAAATTTCTTTTCATTACCTAGAGGCACCCTTAGGGAAAAAGAGATTACACAATTGTGCCGTCAAGCCGGTTATCGGGTCCTGTGTTTAAGCAGGATCGGATATATCAATGCTCATTCTAAGGCCTTTTTCTTAAAGCGATTCCCTTTAAAAAAATGCCGTTCTTTAAAAGACTTTACCAGCGTAATTACCGGCAGTTCTCTTAAGTTATTTTCTACCAAGGTGGATGCATTTTTAAAGGATTCCCTCAAGAGGTATTGCGGAGTAGCTAATTACGAGTATTTAAGAAAAAAGTTTTTAAGGGAAGAATATGTTAATGAGCCCCCTTTTCTTGAAGAATAGTCCCGATGGTCTTGAACATGATGAAAAGGTCCAACTCCAGGGATATATTCTTGACGTAATAAAGGTCATGGACAAATTTTTTTCTGGATGATTCCACTGAATCAGCGTAAGGCGAGGTGATTTGCGCCCATCCGGTAATGCCGGGTTTTACGGTGAGCCGCTCTAAATAAAAAGGTATTTCCTCCCGCAGGGTTTCCACAAAATACATTCTTTCTGGCCGGGGGCCCACTAACGACATATCGTTTCTGATCACGTTAAAAAGCTGCGGCAGTTCATCCAGACGCGTCATTCTTAATATCTTTCCGATATAGGTTACACGCGGGTCATTTTCTTTGGCCCATTGCGGCCTTGATTTTTCGGCGTTTTGGCGCATGGAACGGAATTTATATAATGTAAAAGGCCGGCCGTATAAGCCTACCCGCTCCTGTTTATAAAATACCGGCCCCCGGGAAGTGGCCTTGATCAATAAGCCAACAATCAGCATGATTGGCAAAGCGGGAATTAAAATAATTATGGAGGCCGCCAGGTCGAGGACCCTTTTAAGCCCCCTATACCAGTAAAACCTTTCATCCAGCGGGCTTAAGAATACGGGGTTTAAGTCATCCAGCGGCTTGGCGATGATGTTCCCGATCACGGCTTCGTAATCTTCCGGCACAACCTTGCATTTGATCCCTTTTTGTTGGAGAGCCAGCAGCATTTTAATTAATGTATTTTTAGGTATTTCTTTTGTGGCGATAATGATTTCATCTACCTGGTTTTCTTTGGTTATTTTATCTAAGTCGCCTAACGGCCCCAATATTTTTAGCGATGGATTCAAGCGCGGAGGATTTCCGCCCCCCGGATTTATAAATCCCAAAAGTTCGTATTGGGAAGAGCTGCTTTTGATCATATACAGCCCTAATCTTAAGGCGTCTTTATCCGTGCCGATGATGATTATTTTTGAAGAAACCGCTGCTTTCCCGAAAGCCGCCGAGAGGATGACCCGAAGGACCACGCGCCAGAAGATGCAGGAGCCGGCCGTGAGGGCCATGGACAAAAGAATGACCAGGCGCGGGTAGGCCAGGGCCCCCAAATAAAAAGCCATATAGACGATGATCAGGGTGCTGAGTAATATCGCCTTGATCATCCCGACGATAATTTCGAAATTTGTTTTAGAACGCAGATTATGATAGAGCCCGAATCCGTAAAAACAGCACAAGCGGATAATCAATATGGGGATGAATATTTCCAGGTAGGCGATAAAATTAACGCGCGGAGGGTTGATGATGGTTGTTTCAAACCTTAAGGCGAATGAGGAAAGGTCGCTTAAGACAATAAATACCACGTCGCCGAAAGCCGTGAATAAGATGAGCGGCTTTTCTAAAGCGAGCGGGTTTTTACCTGATCGGGATAAGTTTATCACCGCGCCTTAACCTGTTGGGTGTGCTGTCCGCTATGGGCTCTGCCAGGCTCATTCCTTTATAAATTTCCTTCAGGATAATTTCCCCGATTTTTCTTCTGCTTCTGATCACGGCGAACTTGCTGCCGGGCTTAACGCCGTTTTCCTGGTCGAGGTCCACAATAATAAAGTTGAATTCGTTATCCACGTCTAATACATTACCGGCGTAATTATAATCCAGGGAAGATTTGGGGTAATCCAGCGGGTTGTTAGATACGGAAATTTTTCCTAAGTCCACCCGTTTCTTATTATTGGCGGGCTCCGTCGGAGCTGTTTCATCCACAGAGTTATCCTGCTGTAGAGATTGTAATTGTTTTTCCAGGCTTTCTTTAGTGCGCAAAAGCTGGCTGATCTTATTGTAGAGTACCGAAAAAGTTTTTTTATTTTCCGAGGAAATATTATTAAACCGTTCCAGGAGCTCTTTTTTTTGCTGGCCGAATTGTTTGGCCAGCGCTTCGGTCGCCTCTTTTGAGCCCTGCAGTTTTCCCTCCAGGGCCTTGGCAGTATCATTGAGGTCTTTGACCCTGGCTTCTAATTCCTGCCGGGCCGCCTTCATTTCGGCAGTTTGTTTTTCCAGTTCTTTGATCGCAGAGTCTTTGCCGGACAGGGTCTCTTCTTTGGATTTGAGCTGGAGTTTGAGGGCGAGGTTATCCTTTGCCTTTTTAAAACCGCTTACCGTCAAAGCAGCGATTAAGGCAGCCTCCAGGATAACTATGAACAAGACAAGGTTTTTCTGACCCTTTATCATTATGAGTTTATTTTGTGTTTAACTAAATTTTTTTATACATCATAATTCGGCTTTTGTCAATGGAAAGTCCGCCTAATATTTTACTTTACAAAAAGTTTTTACGATGGGAGAATAATACCATGAAAATAATCGCGGCCATTATTTATTTTGTATTAACGATAACTCGACCGGTTGGTTATTCGCAAGAACGGCCGGATCAGCCGCCTGATCCGCAGTTGCAGAATACTTATCCGCAAAGAAAACCGTACACCTACACGAATTTATTGGTAACCGGGGTGATTGACGCGGATACCATACAATTGTCCGATGGCCGCCGGCTGAGATTGATCGGGATAAAACCGATATCCGGAAGCAGGGGCACAAAGTCGCCGGCACAAGACAAGGCGTCCCAGTATATACAATTCTTAAAACGCATGATCGTGGGCAAGACAGTGGATGTGGAAATTGATATCCAGCCGTATGACCAATATGGCAGGATACTTGGCTATGTTTTCTTAAAGGACGGCAGGCAGGTGAATGCTGAGTTATTAAGGCAAGGTTACGCCCAGCCCAGCCGGACGG
>Ga0066640_10001299_pt1 | contig 14901 bp, 17 predicted proteins | sample CryGeyCG2114_020_2_FD_59505 | JGI IMG/M metagenome (GOLD analysis project Ga0066640, IMG submission 59505) | Groundwater microbial communities from aquifer - Crystal Geyser CG11_big_fil_rev_8/21/14_0.20 | ecosystem: Environmental > Aquatic > Deep subsurface > Groundwater | place: USA: Utah... | reverse complement strand
CTAACGAGGTCTTTGGTAGTTTTACTCCAAGTGTTGCGTTTGACCCTTTAACGTAGGTGAATGAAAACTATGAAATCATATACTAGGCGTGGTTTTTTAGGAAAACTAGGGAAATGAATAGCATGATGTTGAGTAGCGTCTTTATGACTATCGTTTGTAGGATGTAACACTCAAGGTAAAAGCGATAGAGAAAAAGCAACAGCAGACGCTCTCAAAAAAGTGATGGAAGCTCCATGAGAATTACCACCATGAGTGAAGATAATATTTGAGCATATTCAACGGATCCGCAATGAATTTCTCAAAGACGATCCTAGTGGTGGAAAATGGGATGGGCAGGTAGGAGAGTTGTCATTGAGCTATTACTTCGAAACTGATGAGTGGAAAGATCTCAAAGAAGCCACTCTTTGAGAGCCAAAATGGAGAGCAAAACGAGGTCACTGTACTGACTATGAATTATTAGATGTAATACTCACATTGGCTGATAGTGATACTGAGATTCCACAGGTTTGTTATAGATTGGAACCCAAATGAAACAATATCATGCTCATCCAAGGGACGAATGGATATTCAATCTCCTTATCGTGAGATAACGCATTCTCATGATTGAGAGGTTTGTTTGAGAAATTAGATTTTAATTTCCAAATCCCTGACTCGACTCCAATATACATTGCCCCCCAATTATGAGATGTAGGTGTGAATGCAACGGTTGTGCCTGGGATAGGTATAGTGACGAGAGAAAAACATGTTTCCTTGGGTACTCTCTATAATGAATGATCTCATGTCATATTTGGAGCATTGAGAAGACGATTGTATCAAAAAAGAATAGGATGAGATCAAAAAATCTATAGTCCGAATACGAAATGATTGGGAATAACATGGCATCACGTCAACGAAGCATTGTCAAATGTTGCTAGTATGATATGGAATCTCAAGAACGGGGTATCCCTTGTAGTAGGGGCAAGTATAATCATTGCGAAAGACAATCCAGATATTTTCAAAAAATATTTCTCATCAAAAAGTAAAGAAAATATATGAGAATGATATTTCAATGAATGATATGAGAACAAAGCAAAATGATATGCTTTGAGTATGTACCTTTTTATGAAACGATTAGAGAAAAATCATAAGGTAATGTATGATGATTTGCGTAATTATTTTATCTGAGTAAATGCTATAGGAGACAGATCAAAAGTTAAAACTATCTCTGATGCCAGAGCAACATGGGATAAAATAGTGACACCCAAAAATATCAAAAATATATTTTACAACTGCATAACACGAAATACCGACAACACTGTAGAAACAAACGCACTGGATGTAGCAGATATCATAACAGATAATATAGACCAACAAGCATTTCAAAAATACCATGAAAGAGAGGTAATCAACTACTTCAACAAAGCATATGAAAATATAAAATAACACCACCTAAAATACTAACAGAGATGATCTTCTTATTTGTAGCTATCAACATCCCAATATCTCACACATCCTCCATTGCATTCACCTCCCAAACAAGTATCTAAACCATACTCAATTTTTTTATTTCTCAGCAAAATCCATGCCAGCCAAAAAATCCATGCCAGCCAAAAAATCCCCTTCCGCCAAAACATCAAAAAAGACAAAATCTCTCCTCACTCCCACATCCATTGATTTTCTCGAAACGCTGATCAATACGCCATCACCTACAGGCCATGAATATACTGGTCAAAAAATTCGATTGGATTATATCACCAAATATGTGGATACAACACGGACAGACATTTATGGGACCGCAGTGGCGGTCATCAACCCCATAGCAAAATACAAAGTCGTCATCGAAGCACACTGTGATGAAATCAGCCGATATGTGAATTATATCACAGACAACGGCCTTATCTATGTCATCCGCAATGGAGGGAGTGATCATTTGACCGCACCATCCAAACGTGTCAATATCCGAACCCCAAAATGACCCGTCAAAGCCCTCTTTGGCTGGCCCGCAATTCACACTCGCAAACCATTGGACAAAGAAGAAACACCAAAGGTGGAAAATATTACACTTGATTGTGGTTGTACAAGCAAAGCTGAAGTTGAAAAGCTTGGTATCTTTGTCGGCTGTGTCATCACTTATGAGGATAAGTTTATGATCCTCAACGAAAAATACTTTGTTGGCAGGGCCTTGGACAATCGCGCAGGTTGATTTATGATAGCTGAAGTTGCAAGATTGCTCACTGAAAACAAAAAAACACTTCCTTTTGGACTCTATATCGTCAATTCTGTCCAAGAAGAAATCTGACTCAGAGGAGCAGAAATGATTGCCGATAGCATCAGTCCTGATGTCGCCATAGTGACAGATGTTTGCCATGACACGTCAACCCCTATGATCAAAAAAGAGATTGAAGGTGAAACACTGTGTGGGAAATGACCCGTCCTCTCCTATGCACCAGCAGTGCACAACAAACTTCGTGATCACTTGATCTCTGTAGCCGAAAAAAACAAAATCTGATTCCAAAGGATGGCATCATCACGTTCGACCGGTACCGATACCGATGCATTTGCCTATAGCAAATGAGGTATCCCTTCAGTATTAATTTCTTTGCCATTGCGCTATATGCATACGACAGTCGAGATGGTTCATCAAGATGATGTCAGTCAGATCATCAATTTGATCTACCAAACACTCTTGACACTCAAAGCAAGCCAGTCACGAAAATATCATTAAAAAACAATGGTAAACAATAAGATTCTTCTCCCGCAGAAAATGCGGGATCAGAATGACAGACTTCCAGTTTAAAACATGAATCAGTGTATACTAAATATTATGTCACATGAAAAAAAGACACATCCTTCGATGCTATCTTTTTTTAAAATTACTTCACCAATAAAGATTATTGAATCACGACAGGGAATGCATAGTAAATTTGATTATCGACTATCACGGTCACAAAACTTGCTCATGGTTGATATCAAAGGATTGATATGTTGACTGAACCATTACTCACATACGAAACATTTCATGGATTGACTTTCACTTTGTCATTGTTGGGAATGATATCAATACTGATGGGCAATCGACCATCAAATACTTGATCATCACTTCTTCTGGATACTTTGAGAGTGATATCTACTTGCTTACCCTCGGAGATGCTGGTGTTCAATGAGTGAACGATCTGTACCTTATATTCATCAAAAAATGAAGCTGCTTTGGCAGAGAGTTTGGATGTATCAAAAGGAGGAACTTTGTCCGTGATGAGATGGTACAAAGGAGAAGTATTCAGAGTTGTTGGATCAGATGAGTTATTTGAGATATCAGTGGGGACTAGCCTTTGAATAGTGGGATCACGAGGAGCTGGCAATGTCAGATTACTATTTATAGTGTTTCATATATCGTCAGGCAAAGCGACAGGAATGGGTTCAAGATAATTTTTTGTTGGATCATTGCTTTCACCTTTTTTACTAGTGTTCTCAAAATCATTGGGAAGAGATGCAACCGTATCGACACGTGTGCCATGATCACCTGCATAAGTTTCTGCAAGTGCAATAGGGTCCATCGTATGTTTCATCATTTCTGCTCTGCATGCACCATTGGCTTGAGCAATAAAATCTTTCGTTTCACATTCCAAATATGCATAGCTTGGCTTTCACCAAGAGGTCGTGGTGACTATTTCTCGATGGAGATGGGGTCAGGTAGAGTTACCCGTACTTCCAACTCTCCCAATTTCTTGTCCGATGATCACCATATCATCCAATCAGACACTATAACTTGTCAAATGAGCATACACGCCATAGATGACTTTATCGTTGGGGAGTTTGTACGCAATCTTGACGACGTTGCCATATCACTCTTGCCATCAAGCAAACACGACTTTCCCTTGTCACATAGACAAAACAGGAGTCTTGGGTGATGCAGATATATCGACACCCAAATGTCATCATTGATGGTTATCCCATCAATTTTCATAGGTTCAGCCCCACAAGACACTATAATATGCTTGATAGACTGGATCATTGGCGTATTTCCCATAATTTGCGTTGTCAATAGTAGGGAGCATACGTTTACATGCATCATCTTGCTGTTCCCAATCCAACTTAATACATTCAAGTTTTGATATTTCATGCAAAGGATAGATAAATTCATAATTGGCAATCAAAGGATCAGATGTATTGATCGCAAAAGAAAAAGTCAAGGCCATCAAAAATCCAACTAAGCCGGAGCTCGCTTCCACGGAAAATCGTTTTTCCCATTTTTGGCTGATTCGATTTAGCTTTATTCGTTTCATGATGGTGATACGAGATGAAAGGTGTAGCGAGTATTGATATTGCAATCATCTCCATGACTAGTAGAGTATCAATCGCATTGATCCAATAAACACAGAGTGATTATAACATATTTTATCGAAATTGTCAAAAAGTGGGGTGATAAAAAGAGTAAGTTTACCAAATCGAGAAAAAATATGTATCATATTTTATTAATCGTGGATTTCTATCCACCTCACAAATGATGAGTAGAAACAGTGTTTGAGCAATATAGCAAAAGACTCATAGCTCGTGGTCATCGCATATCTCTCATCACGACTCGTTTTGACAAAAATCTCCCTGTCTATGAAGAAGTGGGAAGCTGATCCCATGGTCAGTCAACTCTCAAAATTTATAGAGTCTGAACCTCCAGGAAGAGTTTCCTGCGACATGCGTTTTTCAAAGGAAGAGAGCTTCTCCGTACAGACAAAAGCATCGACTTGATCCATACCTCTACCTACGGCGGAGCCATACCCGCTTCCCTCTTGGCCAAATTTTTTCACAAAAAAATATTGATCACCGTCCATGAAGTCTTTGGCAAACTTCGATACTATTACAAATGAGGAAGCTGATGTATCTATCATCTCTTTGAAAAATTGCTCTTCTGCTGTCACTTTGATATCTATCATTGTGTATCGCGCTATACCTGCAATTGTTTGAGACTCATCTACGGTATAGGTGATGAAAAACTCCATGTCATCTACAATGGTGTCGATGAGGCTTGGCAGGCACAAACTCTTCAAGCAGATCATATCAAACAACGACAAAACCAATGTCATATGGAGGGGAAATGCAATCTTCTCTATTTTGGACATGCTGGATTTTCCAAAGGTCTCGATTTTTTGATACAAGCCTTGCCAGCCATGCATCATCAGATCCCCCATTTTCAATTTATTTGTGTCTTACTCCCTAGCAAAAGAAAAAATCTGATGCTCCAATGACTTCAAGCACTCGCCACTCCTGTCAGCTGACAAGCGATCAACATCATCCTCTTGGAAGAACAAGACCAAGACAAACTCAAACACTTAGTTGCGGCAGTAGATATAGTCATAGTCCCTTCTTTGTCAGAATGATTTGGCTGTGTTGTCTCCGAAGTATCAACCTTGTGAAAACCACTCGTGACCACTTCTGTTTCAGCTATTCCAGAGGCAGCTAGTGGTATGCTACGATTTATTCCTCCAGCACATACACAAGCCATTGTTGATGGAGTTGTCAATGCATGGCAAAAAAAAGGAGGAGAACACATCCCTCCCAAAACTTTTGATTGGAATGAGAGTACCAAACAATTGGAAAAACTCTATGAGTGATTGATGAATCACTAAAGCCCCAATATCATAAGGGCAAAGAGCAAGAGAATAAAAGTAATCAACAATTCATCATTCATGATACGGTTGGTAATATATGAAATTTTCTAAGATTGAAAATATGCTACATATTACAAAACAAATGTCAAGTGGGAAATATAGTTTTTCTGGTGTATGATATAATTATTATGAAAACGGCATTACAAATACTCTCTGATGAGCATAAAAACATATTGGCAGTAATAGACTCATTGATTAGAGAGTGTGATTCTATAGAAACTGGGGGCGAAATTGATAAGAATTTCTTTAAAAAAGCAATTGGCTTTATTGAGGGTTATGCGGATAAATTCCATCATACAAAAGAAGAAGACATCCTATTTGTAGAGTTATGCAAAGATGAGGTATAAACGCACTGCAATCCTACGCAATAAATGCTTCATGAACATGATTTAGGAAGAAATTTTATAAAAGAATTGAAAAAGGGATTGAAAAAGATAATAAGGATATAATGGTGTGAAAACACCAGAGGATATGCGTATCTTCTTAAGGATCATATATTTAAGGAAGATAATATACTATACCCCATGGCAGATGAATCATTAAGCCCGAGTATTAAAAATGATATACTGAATAAATTCAAGCAGGTTGAAATGGAACTAGATAAGGAGAAGGATAAATGTTTATTATTTTTAATAAGAATTAACTCAATAATATGGACGAACAAATGCATAAACTAATTGAATATTCCAAAAAAGGGATATTGAGCAAGGTTGTTACAAAAAGTGAAAAGCTTAATATCACTTTATTTTGCATGGCAGAAGGGACAGATATTTCTGAACACACATCCATAAAATCAGGGTTTGTTTATGTAATTGAAGGCAATGGCGTTTTTAATCTTAAAGGGAAGGAGATAATAATGTCCCCGGGAGTATTGATCCAGATGAATGAAAACGCGATTCATTCCCTAAAAGCAACTGAGAATACAAGCTTTATTCTGGTATTAACCAACTAATCGATTGCTTTTAGAATAAACTACTCCGACCCAAGGGTCGAGGAATTCTTAGATTAATATGTAATCAAGAGGATAGTATATGATTAGTGGACCCATAATATACCACCACTTCATAATCAGTAAGAATTTATTCAGTGGACCCTATTCTATGCTATGGACTATTGCCGTTGTTCTCATCGTTTTGTGGTTACTTGGAGTCATAACTTCCTACACAATCGGAGGTTTCATCCATATTCTCCTCGTGATAACTATTGTCGTAGTGCTTGTGAGAGTGATCAAAGGTCAAAAACCTTAAAAAAATCTGTGCAGGCTCAGCGCATACGCAGCTTAGTTGCGCCCTTGTCCAAATGTTCACGCGGTATAGCACTCCGTGCTCATATTTTTTTGTACTCGTACTTTGCATATGCGAGGATGTTAGATGAAACATTTTCATCTCCTTAATCATAATGAGTAATAAAAAGACTGAAAGCATCATGACAAAGAGTAGCAATAATAAGATGTTGACACTAGCGCAAGCTAATGAACTACTCAGTACGTTAAAGGACCGTTTCGAAAAAAATATGAAGCGTCATCAAGATCTTTCATGGGTAGATATATAGGCAAGGTTGGAAAATAATGTTGAAAAATTATGATCACTGTATGAAATGGAAAGAACTGGCGGTGAGCCTGGTGTTGTTGCTTATGATGGAAAGTCTGATGAATGTCTTTTTTGTGATTGTCCAGCGGAAAGTCCTCAGGGTCGCAGAAGTTTGTGTTATGATCGTGAAGCGTTGGAGGGAAGAAGGACACATAAACCAAAAAATTGCGCTCTTGATATGGCAGGTGTCATGGGCATTGAAGTTTTGACAGAAGAAGCATATCGCGAGTTGCAGCAACTTGGAGATTTTGATACGAAAACATCGAGCTGGATACAAACCCCTCCTGACATCAGAAAGCTTGGTGGTGCCTTATTCGCTGATTTTCGCTACGGCAATATCTTTGTCTATCATAATGGCGCAGAGTCCTATTATGCTACTAGAGGTCTTCGCTGATCCCTCAGGGTCTAATTTTTTTACAAACATACACGTATGAAATACTTCATAAAAAATAATCTGAAAATACTGAAACTTAGCTTTTTCATAGCATTTATGCTCGCTCTTGTTTTTGTCTTTCTTCATGCAAAAAATATTATTCCGATTCCTTGTCGTATATCCTATCTCAATCCATGGCAGTATTTTTTTCACTGTGATATGTTGCCTGTGTATTCTGCTCTTCTTGTCTTTGTTGGGAGCTTCTTCATCAGCTACTTTCTTTTGAAAATAATGAAGCTATTGAAATAATCTAAAAGTAAGTCAAGATTCTTCTTTTTTCAATACTATATCTACTGTCCTCCTCATTCGCCCTCATGATGAAAAAATTTTGATGTTCAGAAATTATGATGTGCTTTATCGATGTATTGAATTTGGTTTTTGAAATAGTGATATTTGGAGAAACCATAAATAATAATCAATGAGGATAATCACAATGTTATCCACAAAAGGAAAAGAGTCCATGTCTGTTTTCATTCGATTTTGTAGATCGTGAGTCAAGAAACTGCAATCACAATGCTTGTAGATGCAAAGGCCAATAAGGTTCTTGTATTGGAGAAATCTGTCCTATCAATTGCTAATTGGTCTCTGAGTGTTGTATTTCCCGTTTGATATGCTTCGTATCACATTTTTTTTGTTATATAAAAATATTTTCATGAAAGAGATTATTCAGATCCTTTTTTTTATCAAAAGATATTGAGGATAAAGGTAGCAATTGGGTCTGGTCCATAGACGAGAGCTCATCATAATGCTCCTATTGAAGTGAGAAGAAGTATTCAGAGCAAAGCTCATACTGCCATCAGGCGATAGCTGTAGAGCGTTTGTATGATGTGAGCTATTTTTGTTTTTCGGAATGTTGGTATTTTTCGTGGAGGTGGTGGTGATTGCATCAGATATCGTTGGATAACATAGATGATGGAGAGTACGACAAATACTTGAATGGTTAATTCTGCAAATTGCTTATGTAAATGCAGGAGTGAAGATCATCTGAAACTTGATCCTGCTATCTCTCCTGTCTGCTGTGCTAGCATTGCTCAGAGTGTTCCTGAAATAACGAGGATGATTTTTGTTTGAAAAAGATTGTAGCGTTTTATTTTTGGGATTGCTTGTACAATTTCGATGACTCCATAGCCGATGAGGAGACCAATGGGGAGATGCACAACAATTGGATGAAAGTCCATGCTCTGTGTTTTGTGTATAAAAAAAGTGCCTGATTTTTCCATGAGATATGTGTGTAAGGTTTCGTGACTTGATTTACAGACTTTTTTGCACATCCTTTGGTGGAAATTTATTTTTTGGTTTATAATAGAGGTGTATCAGCTTGTTTTTTTGAGAGACTTATCCCATCTGTTTGAAAAAGAAGTGCATCACATCGGCGAGTTCTCTGCTTTGGATTTTGAGGGCGAAGGGGAGATCTTTGTAGATGATGATATACAAGACTTCTCCGACAACGAAGAGGTGGACCGCTGCGTGGCCTGCGGGTAAAGTATCGAGTGTTGTAATATCATAGGTTTTCATGACTTGCTCGAGCATGAGGATACCGTTTCCTAAATATGCCTCCGTGCGTACTCCTCTGCTTTGAAGAGAATCGAAGAAATTTTTGCTGTAGTCACGCAATTGGACTGGGGTTGATGATTGTGATTCTAAGGTGTTGGATGCGAAGAATTTAATGACAATAAATTTTTCTTGTCTAATATAATCGTCCATATCTGCAAAGACCGCTTCCATACCGTTTTTTCATTCGAAGAAACGCATCTTGGGGAGAGGTGATATCCTCTGTTCATCAAATTGTTGGAGTTCAGCTTCGATGAGTGGTAGAAGATTTTCTGTCTGATGAAGAGATTTTTTTTGTTGCTCTATGATGTTGTTGAGTACTTTTTTGTCAGGTATATAAAATTGTTTCACGCCATTTTTGTTTGATTCTGCAATGAGTCATTTTCTCAAGAGTGATTGCAACATCTTGTACGTGTTGGTTCTCTCGATATCAATCATCTTGGCTATTGTGGATGCCGGTTTGGATCCATACTGATAGAGGAGAAGAAATATTTCTGTGTGTTTGTCGCTGAAGCCAAGTTCGGTGAGAAGCTTGTTGAGTTGCATGGTATCATGGGTTGTGGTAAAGGGAAGACCCCGCTGGGAAATGCGGGACGGGCAGAGACAGAATAAGATACCCCGCGGAACAAGCCCCGCGGAAAGTGACGGGATGGAACGCGACGGGGCAGGCAGAATAAGAAACAGAGTTGTCCATTGTCATTCTGAGCGTTTCAGCGAAGAATCCAGGGTATACATTAACAGCCCCTGCCTCAAGAAGCCTGGATCCTTCGATTCCGCTTCGCTCCCCCGTTAAAGACACTTTGTTCGGGACAGGCATTCAGGATGACGAACCTTCGTTCAGGCCTTTGATCCGGAATCTTATTGTTCGTGCTAGTGGATCCCCGCTTCCGCGAGGATGACTGATTGTTGTGAAAGGTGTTTTCACACTTAGTATACAGTTTTGATTGAAAATGGCAAGGAAGTGTGTAGGATTTTGCCAATCAGGTGTTATATGTGTATACTTAGGTTATGAATATGACATGACACATGAAGGAGGAAGAGAGACCCCGCGTAACTAGCCCCGCGGAAAGTGACGAGCCAAACGGGATAGAACGCGACGGGGCAGGCAGAATAAGAATATGAAATAGAAACCCTGCAGAACTTGATGGAGCACAGGAATGCCTTCTCCGGTAGGGGTGAGCACCTGTCTGCCGCCTGCCTAACGGTAGTCAGGATAGGCAGGTACGCTCGCCCGGGTGGGTGAATACCCACCCCTACACCTTGCATAATATTTATACAGGACCACTGGGCAGGCGCCCGCCAGCCCCTACGAGAATCAGTGAACAGACACGCCATAAACGTTTTCGACGGACGTGCCATGAGCGCGTCCCTACGATAATAACTGTCCCTTGTCTCTTCTTGCTCCACCATCTTCTGCCCCGACACTTTCCGTGGGGACAAGTCGGTGGTGCCCTTTCACCTTTTTCCTTTACCCTTTGTCACATGCACTATACATCCAAAGAAGTCTACGAATATATCTCCAAGCAAACAGGCGACCCCATTGTCCAATGGAAGACTTGCGCTGTCAGTGGACAGGAGTTTGCCATCTACCAGTCAGATCTGGATTTTTTGGAAAAGATCAGTCCTGTGTTTGGAGGGAAGAAGTATCTCATTCCGACTCCTACTCTTTGTCCGGAAGAAAGACAGAGAAGGAGATTGCTGTTTCGTAATGAAAGAAAATTTTATAAGAGGAAGTGTGATGCGACGGGTCAGACTATTTATTTCTTTGTATAAACCTAGCCCTCCTCAAAGTGCTGAGCTTGGTGTACATAATCAATACACCGTCTATGAGCGTAATCTTCGACGGGGTGATTCTCGAGATCCACTAAGCATCGATACGAGTAAAACATTTTTCCAACAATTTGGAGAACTGTATCGTGCCGTGCCTAGGCCTTCAGTGATCAATGACAACAATAGTGTCTGATGAAGTGTTAATTGCGAGTATACGAATGATTTCATCGATGGCAAAGATTGTTATATGTGTTTTGAGATGGGGGAATGTCAAAGTTGTTTGTATTCACATCATTGTAATGGATGAGTCTCTCTTGTTGATTGTGACGAAATGAGTGGACAATCAGAACAGTGCTATCAGTGTGTGGATAGTGAGTGATGCTTTTCATCCTTTTATTGTCACAGCTGTCGTCAGTGCAAACAGATGTATCATAGTCAATATTGCCACAACTGCAGTCAGTGTTTCTTTTGTGTCTGACTAGTCCATCAAGAATTTTGTTATCTCAATAAGAAAGTATCTCACGAAGAATACGAAAATATTTCGAAGAAACTTCAAGCTGATCCTGCATTTATGCTATTGAATATATCCGCTATCTTGATCTTCTCGGACAATCAACCAAGCCTGCCACCAATGCTCAATGATGCACTCTCTCATGGTGACATGGTATCAAAAATTGCCACAATGCATGGTTTTGTTTCAATGGTTATGATAATGAGAACATTAAATACTGTAGATCAATGGACAGGGTCAAGGACTGTATGGATATGCAATGCTGGAAATCTCAGTGGTGTTATGAGGGGCAGACATTGGATGATAGTTATCAATCAGCTTTTGGCTGTTGGGGTAATAAAGTAAACAATTCTTACTACACAACTGATTGCTCTTTTTCCGATCATTTGTTTGGCTGTGTATGACTTCGCAACAAGTCGTATTGTATTTTGAATAAGCAATACAGTCAGGATGAATATGAAAAAATTGTTCCACTGATTATTGAAGGGATGACAAAAAAACCTCACCCCAGCCCTCTCCTCGCAGGAGAGGGGGACCTATCCCCCCACCCTTCGGGCACCCCCCTTGGAAAAGAAGGGGTGCAAAATCGGGGGGAGTTTTTTGATCCGAGTTTGAGTCCTTTTGCTTACAATGAAACCACTGCACAAGATCTCTTTCCTCTCAGCAAAGAAGAAGCTTTGCAGGCTGGTTTCCAGCGAGAGGATAATAATTATGATCCTGTGATTCCACAGGGAGTCGAAACGATTCAATGAGACGATGTCTCTCGTGATTCAACAAATGTCGGTGATGATATACTGAAGAAAATCTTTTTGTGCGAGGTGGATGGACGCCCATTCCGTTTGGTCAAGGCAGAATTAGATTACTATCGCAAACATCAGCTAAAGCATCCAGACAGAAGACATCTTGAAAGGATAAGACACTCAGCTGGCAGGACTTTGTATTTGAGGACCTGTGACAGCCCAGCAGAAAGTGACCCCGTGGGAAAAGACGGGACGGAAAACTGCGGGACAGGGACTGGAGAAAAGATATTGTCTGTATACCCTCAGGATGTCCCTTTCAAGGTCTATAGTGAAGAGGCGTATAAGAAAGAGGTGTTTGGCTCATTCTAAAATTTTATTTGGAACTTTGTCATGATTGTCTGGATTGATATATTGTTTGCTTCAGCAATGGTTTTGATCATTGCACGAGCTGTTCCTATTGGAAATTCTTTTTTGTATGGTATTGTGACTCAATGACCATCTTTGATAAAATGCTCATGACTTCCTTTTTGACGTATTGATACAAATCAATATTCAATTGTTATTTTGATTGCCAATTTACGAGATAATGGCATTGGATTTTTGATGAGTAAACGAAATCATTGGCAAGGACAAGTCTACTTGATAGTCATGACCATCTCCAAAATGACATTTCAATGCATCGTCAATATTTGCCACCAATTCGTCAAAGGTTTTCCCATCTGTGATGATAGTTGACTGAGAGGAAAAATGTATTATGATCGTATAGCAACCATCTTCATATGACAATTGGATTGATGGTTTTGTCTTGGTCATGATAATTACTCTCATATAAAATAATCCTCTTATAGTTTTTTTAGCATTGTATGCAAGTTATGCACGACACATCCAAAGAAGACATTCCTACTGGCAGACAGGTCTATGAATATATCTCCAAGCTCAATAATGACCCCATTGTGCAGTGGAAAACTTGTGCTGTCAGCGGTCAGGAGTTTGCCATCTATCAGTTTGATGTGGATTTTTTGGAAAAGATCAGTCCGGTGTTTGGGGGGAAGAAATATCTTATTCCGACTCCCACGCTCTGTCCAGAGGAAAGAAGGAGAAGGAGATTGTTGTTTCGTAATGAAAGAAAATTGTACAAAAGGACCTGCGATGCGACGGGTGAGACACTCATTTCTATTTATAGACCTGATGCTCCTATGCCCATTTATAAGCCGAGTGTCTGGCGAGGTGATAGCTGGGATGCTATGGACTATGGTCAGGATTTTGATTTTTCAAAAACTTTTTCAGAATAATTTCGCCATCTCCATCATCGTGTTCCTATGCCTGGGATGACCTCTGAAGAGCCCACTATGTTCAATAGTGATTATTGTAATGAGGCAGGTGGTCTCAAAGATTGTTATCTGACTTTTGAAGGAGCTCAGAGTGAATGATGTTTATACTGTCGTGGAATAGCTTCATGCAATTTTTGTCTTGACTGTCTCAACTGTGATTTTTGTGAACATTGTTATGGTTGCATAGAATCTCGTCAATGCCAGCACTCTAGCTACTTGTTTGATTGTGAACAATGTCACTTCTCATTGTTTTGTACTGATTGTGTCAATTGTAATTACTGCTTTGGTTGTGCCAACTTGAGATCAAAATCACATTATTTTTTCAATAAACCATGTGCTAGCAAAGAGGACTTTGAAAAGAAAGTGTCACACTATCTCCTCGATGGAGAATATTGATCTAGATCCTGGACAAATATTGATAAACAACTGGATATCATCATGAAACCTATGCATCTTTTCAATACTGAAAATTGCTCAGGCGATTACCTCGTCAATAGCAAAAATTATTCCTTGTGCTTTTCATGTAGCGATAGCGAGGATTGTCGTTATTGTGATAGTCTCCTTGGTGGGACCAGCAATACTGATTGTTATGATGTGTCAAATTTTGGCATTGGTGCCCATGTTTGCTATGAATGCGAATGTGTTTGAGGCAATCCATGAGTTACCAACAATGCACTGTTTTCATGGTTGTGTTGGCAGGGTTCTCATCTCTACTATTCGTATTTTTGTGTGGCAAACTGTCATCATCTCTTTGGATGTATTGGACTGAAAAATAAAGAGTACTGTATCTTCAACAAACACTATACAAAATTGGAATATGAAAAATTGGTGGGGAAAATAGTTGAACATATGCAAACGAGTGATGAACGGGGTGAGTTTTTTCATCCGTCTTTGAGTCCTTTCCCTTACAATGATACTGTCGCACAGGAGCATATGCCTCTCAGGCGTGATGAAGCGTTGCAGAGATGATACATCTGGCAGGATATGAGCTATGATCCTGTAATTTCATCAGAAGTGAAAACGATAGATCGAAGGATCCCTGATGTACAGTTGAGCATGTGAACAACACAGCAATGGCAACAACGTGATGATAATGACTTGCTCAAACAAATTTTTATTTGCCAGGAAAGTGGGCGTCCTTTTCGCATGGTCAAGGCTGAGTTGGATTTTTATCGTCACCATCAACTTCCTCTACCAAGAAAACATCCTGACGTCAGGCATCAAGAAAGAATGGGGGGAAAGCCTCGTTGGCAGTTGTTGTTGAGAGAGTGCGACAAGACAGGAAACAAAATTCTTTCATCATATGATCAATCGAGTGTTTTTCAGGTCTATAG
>Ga0066640_10001296_pt1 | contig 14926 bp, 17 predicted proteins | sample CryGeyCG2114_020_2_FD_59505 | JGI IMG/M metagenome (GOLD analysis project Ga0066640, IMG submission 59505) | Groundwater microbial communities from aquifer - Crystal Geyser CG11_big_fil_rev_8/21/14_0.20 | ecosystem: Environmental > Aquatic > Deep subsurface > Groundwater | place: USA: Utah... | reverse complement strand
ATTGGGGTGGTATCACCTTGATCCTGTGTGCTTGATTTCGTCAACGAAAAATTCCTTTCAAAGGTATTATTAGCTAGCTCGCAGAGCGGTTTCCAATTCCTTAAGCTTGATTTGAAATTCTCGGGATTGTTGAATTTCACCGGCCTCTATGGCCTGGTTTCTCAAGCTTTTTAAATTCTTTATTTTGCCTTCAGCAGAGGCTCTTTTTACTGCGCCAATGCAATCAACAAGGGCCTGCTCAATATTGTCAAATTGTATCGGGTTCAAACCCATCTGAGTGATTTTGCTTGTCACTTCTGGGTCGTCTGTCATGTCCAGAATACTGTCTATGCGAATCGTGCGCCCATCATCCGCCATTTTATACAATAGTTCTGCAATGGCATGCATTTTTACATCGAGGAATTCGTCCAGTGTTACTCGCGATTTTATTTCTTCGATAGCCGTCTGACCCCCAGAAAGCATTAGATGAATCAAATAGGTTTCAGGATTCATCTTGCTTGGAGCATTTTCTTTGTAGGCTTCCATCTTGGGACGTTGCAAATGAACGTTCTTTTTCATTTCAGAAAGGAGAGCGTTCTCATCCAGTCGCGCGCGTTCTGCAAGAAATTTGATCCATTCTGCCCGCTCCACCGAATTGCGGAGTTTTGCTAAAAGAGGCAGGACATGATTGGCGATTTCTGTTCTTCCTGAAGGGGTGGTCGCATCTCCTTTAGATATGACATCGAGAATGTGAAACTCCAGAAAAGGCCTGGCTTCGTTGACTTTTTGCAAAAAATCTTCGCGACCTTTTTTCAGTATGTAAGAGTCGGGGTCCTGGCCATCGGGTAATATTAAAATCTTTACGTTCATCCCATGATCTATCAAGAGCTCAAAGCCTTTGAGAGCGGCAGACAGGCCCGCTGGATCCGAGTCAAAAATCAGGGTGACATTTTCTGACAAATTCTTTAACAACAGAATTTGCTGAGAGGTCAGTGCCGTACCACAGGGGGCAACGGCATTTGTGATGCCGTTGACCGTTGCTCGCATTTGATCAAAATATCCCTCGACCAGCAGGGTTGAGTCTTCTTTGCGTATTGACGAGCGAGCCCGGTCCAAGCCAAACAGATAGCGGCTTTTTTTATACAGAATCGTTTCGGGCGAATTTAAATATTTTGGGATATCTTCATCCTTTATAGCTCTGCCAGCGAAACCAATGATAATGCCTTGAGGATCTTTTAATGGGAATATGATTCGATTTCTGAAACGATCATAATATTCGTCTTTATCGTCCTTCTTTTTTACCAGACCGGCTTGATCTAGCTGAGCCGGAGTGGTTTTTGTTGTCTTTTCCAGTTGAGTCATCATGGCAGACCATGAAGGTATGGCATAACCAATTTCATAGCTGTCCAATGCCTCTTGGTCAAACCCTCTACTTTGTAGATAGTCTCTGGCAGCCTGTCCCTGTTGGGGATTTTTCAGCTGTTCTCTAAAGACTTGGCAAGCTTGCAGGTTGATACTACGAATACGTTCTCTCTCATTGTGGTCGGTGTTTTCAAAACCATTGTTTCTAGGTTCGGGCAGTGAGATTCCGGCCTTTTCTGCTAAATGCTTAACGGCTTCAAAAAAAGACAGACCTTGAGTTTCCCTGACAAATCGGAATACGTTCCCGCTCGCACCACATCCGAAACAGTGGTAGACCTGTTTGTCAGCACTGACTGAAAACGATGGGGTTTTCTCTGGATGAAAGGGACACAGACCTTTATAGGAATTGCCTGCCTTTTTCAGACCCACCGTTTCTGACACGATTTCTACCAAGTCGGAACGGGTTCGGATATCGTCTATGACTGTGTCGGGAATTGAGTAGTTCAATGTTTCGCGCGGGTCAAGCCCGTAAAATACAAGTGAAAACTTCCTTCGCCATAAAATAGCGAAGGTTGGCGAAAACAGACAAAAAATTTATTTTTAAGGATTTACTGCTTTTGTGGAGATTCCGCAAAATACAAACTACGATTCGTTGTTGTCCGATGTTCTATTGTCAGGGTTAGCCTTCAACAAGGCATCAGCGGTCAGGCAGTCAAATACTCTAAAGCCAATGATTTGATCACTGCGCTCTCGGCTTTTCCTTTGAATTCGGAAATGGCACATTTCATGATCTTTCCTAAATCCTTTGCGTCCTCAGCACCCGTTTCTTTAATGATTTGTTGAATCCGAGCGCGTAATTCCTCTTCTGATACCTGCTTAGGTAAATATTCCAGAAGGAAGGTCACCTCTTTTAATTCTTTTTCTTGAAGCTCGGGTCGATTGCCCTGGCCAAAAAGTTCGGCGGCTTCTTTATTTTTTTTGATCTGAGTTACAATCAAAGAAATGACATCTTCATCTTCGAGTTCTTTTTGGATCTCAATTTCTTTGTTTTTGATTACGGATTTGAGACTTCGGATTGTGTTGAGTTTTAAAGAGTTTTTCTCTCTTAAAGCGGTCTTTAGGTCTTCCTGAAGTTGTTCTTTTAAGGTCATCTGTCCCATTCTTAATTGTAAAAATAAAATATACGTTTCAACTGCACTTTTGTCAATGGCAGGAGTGATATTTACTCACTAAATATGAAAAATAATCAAAGGTTGTTTTCTTCGGTCTCATACGTTTTGGCAGAAGCTTGATAAACTCGCTGAGTTTCTTCTGTCAGTTTACCGTGCAAGTATATATAGAACCAGCGTTTACCTGATTCCTTTAACAATTCCAGCGCGGCAGTTTTTAATAGAGTTCCGGGATGTTTGCGAATGGCCTTGTATAATATTGAGGATATTTTGACGGCGGTATCGAGTTTGTATTTGTCGGCCCATTCTTTGACTTCGCTGTCCTGCCATTGATCGGCGAGGCCTTTTGCTCTCAATACATGTGATACGCGCAACCGAAACAGGTGTCCGGCCGCAGGGTGATCCCGCAGTGCTTCTATTCGTTCCAGCAATCTTCCTGCCGCAACAGCGACGTCGGTCAACCGGGCTTCTTTCAAAGGTTCAATGGATGTCGGGTGATGCCACCGGGCGATACTTTCTGCCAGCTGTCGATAGATTTCCAAGGCTCTTTCTTTTTTAAGAACGCTTGTTTCAAATAAAAGCTCGTTTCGTGAAGCGTTGACGATGCGTTGCAGGCCTGGGGGAAGGTTGACTGGTGTCTCGGGGCTGGCCATTCCGTCAAATCGTTTCCAAACTTTTTCTTCCTCCGTCGCGGCGATATCGTTGTCGATTTCCCGGTACAATTGATAGGCGGTTTCCCCGACCAGTAAAGTCCAGCGTAGCAACAATTGTTTGAGAGCGTAGCCGCGAAACCAATGGACCAGCATCTTTATGAGCCAGAAGCTCAGATCCATGAATCGTATGGCGGTGTAAAGCCAATTTAAAACGGTCCCCAGCCGATATTTATAAAAAGCACGACCGGAACGGGATTGATCCCAGGTTTTCTTTTTTTCCCAGGCTTCAGCGAGGAAAAATAAATGACGCAGGCGCAGGTTGAAAAGTTTCGCAACGGTTTTGTTTTGATTCCACAGACGAGTCTGGTTTTTGGCGAATAGAAGCGCATCGAGGAGTTTCCCGAGTCGCACTTCCTCCGCAGGGGAGGGCGACTCCGGGCGGTAAACACTTGCCACTTCTCGTGTCAGCTCCATGCTACGATTGAAAATATCGAGATCCTCTGGATTCAGGATCCATTTTCTTCGAATGGCTTCGACATGAGTGATCACAATCTGCAAAGCACGCGCATCTTCAGCATGGGGCGAATCGTCACGCATTTTCTCAAGTGTCCGTAGTTTTTTCTTTACGGCCAATCCGTTGCGCCACAGATTGATTCCTCCAGTGCTGAAAAAAATCAGTCCTGTCACAATGAAAAACAGGCCAATATAAATCCAGTGTGCTTCAATCATAGTGTCGTTACGATAATCTAGCACCCGCTGTAAGGGGGTGGTATAGTGAGTGGTCTAAATAAAGTGTGTCTCAGACATTTTATGCTGTTCCAGCGCAATCGCAAACTATTCTATTCAAAGGGGCTATTATCTTGATACCCAGACGGGTTTTATAATGTACAATTTCTCGAATCGCTTTGTTTCCAGTAAGCGTTGCTTGCAATTAGTGCTGATTTTTTTTCTTGCTGTGATATTGGCACAATGTGGTGAAGACCTGAAAAGTTCTGATGAATATGTTGAAGACGGGCTGGAATACACACGTCAGCAGGAATATCGTCAAGCGATCAATGCTTTCTCCAGAGCCATAGAACTGGAGCCTAAAAATGTTTCGGCGCATTATGGTTTGGGAGGAATTTACAACGCGATCAACCAATTGGAAATGGCAGAGCAATCTTTTCAAACAGTTCTCAAGCTAGATCCGACCCATTACAACGGGCTTTACAGTTTGGGTTATACCTACGAACTGATGGGACAAAAGGAAAAAGCGCAATCCTACTATGAACGATCCAACCTACTGAAGAAAAAATGGCAGGAGGTTTTAAAAAACAAACCCAAAAAATCCTGAAACTACTTTTTGTTTTGATTCTTGGCTCGATCTTTTTGTGGGGTTGCAGTTCCACAGCGGGAAAAAACAAAAAGCAACGTCAGGATTCTGCTTCAAAGCAAAGGTTTTTGAAGAAGAAAAGAATGAAGCGGAAGCACGCACCTGTCGAATCGCAAATTCCCTCCGTTAAGGATGAAGATGAAGAGGATGAATTACTAGAGCCAACGACACCGCCGATTCGATGGATTCTTCCTACCCGAGTCAATGAATTGGATCGTTCCGTAATGGTCTTTATTCCTGAAGGAGAATATCTTTCAGGTGCCGTTACAAATAATTTCAATCGCTCCACGGCAAAGCGATCTCATCTTTCCGCCTTTTATATAGATCGAACAGAGATCAGCGTTGAACAATTCAAGAAATACAATCCCGCCTACGATGAAAAAGTTTTTAATGATGGAAAGCAATGTTCCAACTGTCCCGCAATGGGTATTCCCTGGATGGTGGCGCAAAGCTATTGCCGATGGGCAGGCAAACGCTTGCCCACTGAGATGGAATGGGAAGCCGCGGCGCGTGGGGATAGTGGTTTTAAATGGCCATGGGGTTCGATCCCTGAAGCGGGCAAGGCCAATCTTGAAGGGGATGCGGATGGCTTTGCCGGCGTTGCGCCCATAGGGTCGTTTCCTGCCAGCCCACTGGGTATTTGGGATATGGCGGGCAATGTCTGGGAATGGGTAGTCGCGCCATACGCACCCGTACCCGCACCGGGGAGGGATGGCAAGCTGACGGATCAAATCACCAAAGGAGGCGGTTGGTCATCAAGCCAAGAGTCCGCAATGATTTCCAGCCGGAACGCATTGCCACCAGATATCAAAAATCCCGCAGTGGGTTTTCGCTGTGTTTCTCCAATATCTCCATAAATTGGAACGAGATCATTCAGCCAGACTTGCCCAGGCCGCATAGCCACCGATCAGACTGTAAGATTCTTTGAAACCTTGATTTGCGAAATAGACAGAAGCCCCCTGGCTCGAATTGCCGTGATAACAACAGATAATCAGCGGTGTTTCCTTATCAGTTTTTTGTATGAAATCATTCACATTGTCGTCCGACAAATGTACAGCAGAAGGGATATGTCCTTGAGCGTATGAACCGGGATCCCGGATATCGACGACATTGACCTTGCCTTCGGCCAGCAACTCACGGGCTTTATGAATATCGATTTGTTTTAATTCTGGCATGTGTTCTTCCTTAAAATGAATATTTATTGAATTGAAACCTGACTTGTTCAGTGAATACTTTATAGTTTACATTATTTTCTTTTGATGGTATTTGCTTTAAACTAAAGAGTGCAGGTTGCTCGAAAAGTTATTGGATTTGATTTTTAACAGTAGAGAAGACATTGTTCAAAGAAAGTGTATTCGATTTTAAGAAAACAATTGTTTTGAACGGGTGAAGTGCATTTTACCCTGTTTTCGTTCAGTGGCAAGTTTGGTAGAATATGAATTATAGATTTGACCCCATATTTATTGGTCTCAAGTTTACTCTTTAAATTTCCTCTATAAAATGAATTGAAAATTATGACAGAACTAAATAATTCAGATGCATCAATCGTCCCTCGCGAATTGACCAAAGCGGAACTGGACGAAATCATCAAACAGCATGAGCTCTGGTTATCCAGTCGGGGAAAGGATGGGGTGTGTGCCAATTTAAGTGGTGCTCATCTCAAGGGCGGCGTGTTTATGGGGGCTAAATTAAGCCGAGCGCAAATGGAAGGTGCGTATCTTTATGGTGCGTATCTGAAAAAAGCAAACTTGGAAGAGGCTAATTTACGGGGAGCCAATCTGCGGGGAGCCAACCTGCGCTGGACCAGTTTGAAAAATGCTGATCTAAGAGGGGTCAATCTTGCCCGAGCAGACCTTCTGCACGCAAACCTTGAGGGTGCCGATTTGCGCAATGCCAACCTGAAAATGGCCGAAGGCATTACCTCCGCTCAGCTGGGGAAAGCCAGAACTGACGATTCCTGAAAACCGTCATTCTGAGAAAAAGACAGTCAACTATCTTTTTGCCAATCAATGGGTTGAAACGAACCCGGTGTTAATACACCGGGTTGTGATAATAATAGTGTGCGTCTTCGCCAGGGCGGATGGAGTAATCGGGCAGGCTGGAGCAATGCTCTAAGGCTACCTTCCAGGCACCACCTTCTTTGGTGAAGACATAGTTGCAGATGCTGTGTTGGCGTTCGTCGGTGTCGGTGCTTTTTGATGTGACACTGATGAGTTCGTCTGAGACGAGATAGCCAACCTTATCCCCGGTTTCTCCCGTAAAAACCTTGCGTGTATTCTCGCATTTCATTTCCCTGAAGTCCGACAGCATTTGGCGATAATCTTCAACACGGTGTTTCAATAGCGCGCGTTTATCATCTTGCAGTATAACGTGCTCGGCAGTGTAAAATTCGGGTAGTTTTTCTGGATTTTTGCATACCACACCGTCAATTTTCTTGAGTACATCAGCAAGTGCAGTGGTATCACCTGCAACTGCAGGCCCTGCCATTAGAGCGATCAAGCCCGCTCCTGTTAAGAATGTGAATAGAGTTTTTATTTTAAGCATCATCGGATCTCCGAAAGAATCATTTTAATTTTAGTGTGTTTTTTATTTCCAAGTTTAAAGCAGGTTTCGTCTATGGAAAATTCTGTACGTAAATTTCAACTGTTTCGCCATCCTGACCCCAGCCCACCGCCCCTGTTCCTGCCAGAGTGGTGATGATGCCATTGGTGTCTACCTTGCGAATTCTGTTGTTTCCCATATCTGAAATAAACATATTGCCTTTGGAATCGAAGGCAATCGCAGTAGGATTTTTTAGCATGGCCTGGGTTGCAGGTCCGTTATCGCCAAAAAATCCAGCGTATCCTTTTCCTGCTACGGTACTGATGATACCGTCCTTGGAAATTTTACGTATTCTGTTTGGATTGGATTCCACGATATGGAGTTCTCCGGAAGGACTGAAAACCAGATCGTCCATGGAGCGGATTCCTGCTTCAAGAGCAGGTCCACCGTCACCGGTATCCTCGTGAGTGCCGTTTCCTGCAATCGTGGTGATGATTCCCTTTGAGTCTACTTTCCTAATGCGATTGTTGGCGGCATCTGCAATATAAACATTGTTGTCTTTGTCTACCACAATCGCAGAAGGATCTCGAAATGCGGCATTGATTGCAGGCCCACCATCGCCAAAATAGTCGGAGTCTCCCGTTCCTGCGAACACAGTAAAATCACCTTTGGGATCGAGCTTTCGGACTTGATGATTGATCCTGTCGGGAATGTAGAGGTTTCCGGCTTTATCGTAAGCCAGGTCTGAAAATTGGGTGATGGCCTCTATTTTGCTTGAAGCGGAAATGCCTTTGAACTTTTCATTTTTAATTGTTTTAATGTACTCTTCGTTTCCGGTGTCAACGATACTGTGAATGATTCCTTTGTTGTCAATCCTTCTTATCAAGCTGACAAAGCCACTGGGACTGAGGAAAACGATTTCTTTCTTCGGACTGATTACCAGAGAGGCGACGCCGTAAAGATTGGCTTCAAGTGCTGGAATATTTTCGCCAATGTTGCCGCGCACACCGTCTCCGCCGATTGTGGAAATGATACCTTCCGGAGTGATCTTGCGGATTCTGAAATGACCTTTATCTGAAAAAATCAGATTGTCTTTTTCATCAACGGCCATGCCATGTGGAAAATTGAGTCGTGCACCTGCGGCGGGACCACCGTCTCCACCAAACAGTATCTTGCCATTTCCGGCAATGGTTTCTACCTGACCGTTTTGGGGATCAATGCGACGAATCCGGTAATTGGATCGGTCAATGATCAAGAGTTTGCCATTTTTGTCTAGTTCGACACCAAATGGCAAGCGCAGGTTGGTTTCTCGGGCCAGTTCAGAATCGCCATTGTATTCTCGTTGTCCTGTTCCGGCGATGGTCCGAATCATGCCCTGGGCATCAATGATGCGGATTCTGTTGTTGTCACGATCGGCCACATAAACATTGAACTTATCATCCACAGCAACATCGGTGGGATGGGCGATACTGGCACGATAGGCGGGGCCGTTATCTCCCATGAAGAAAAATCCACCGTCTCCTGCCAAGGTGCTGATAATGCCATCGTGGGTCACCTTGCGGATACGATTGTTGCCGCGATCTGCAATGTAGAGATTGTCTTTTTTATCGAAGGCCAAACCAAATGGTTTGTTGATTTGCGCTTTGAGTGCGGGGCCCGCATCGCCTGACCATCCTGCCGTTCCTATACCTGCGTAAGTTGTTATGACCCCATCCTTGGTGATGCGTCGAATGCGGTCGTTGGAGCGGTCAGCAATGTACAGGTTGCCCTTGGAGTCGAAAGCGAGACCCGAAGGGAGATTCAACTCCGCCTTGTCAGCGGGGCCACCATCACCACTGTAACCGGCATTGCCCGTTCCAGCGAATGTTGTAATGATTCCCTTGGTATCTACTTTTCTTACACGGTGGTTTTCGCGGTCGGCAATGAAAAGATTTCCATCTTCATCAAAAGCAAGGTTTGCCGGAACTCGAAGTTTGGCGGATAACGCGGGTCCACCATCACCTGAATATCCCGATTCACCGGAACCGGCAAAGGGAGTCATCATACCTTTGGAGTCGATTCGACTGATGATATTGTGGTTGCGCATTGAAATGTAGATGTCGCCATTTTTATTGATGGCGATACCATCGACCAGAGAGATCTCAGCTTTTAAAGCTGGGATTGGCTTGGATGCTTCTCCCGCAATGACATGTGGAGCATGTAATTGCGTTTGCCAGAGTAAAGTCAGGCTGGCTACAAAACAGATCCGGCGAAAATTTAGAGTCATAGTTTCCTCTATATGGAATTTTTAATAAGACTGCCCCGCCATTTGGAACAGGCTACTAAAGGTGTTCCCAAAATAGCTACCCCCAAAAAATAATTTTATGGGAACGGCAAGAAGTTTACAATGAACTCTACTTTATCGAGGATAATGCATTTCTTTAAAAAATTAGCCTCGGCAAGGTAGAACTCAAAGGGACTTATTTGGGTGTTTGCTAATAAAGCTCAGATTATACGTTTCGTTCAAACCATGTCAAATGCTTTTCCAGCCAAAAATCAATCACAGCCGATCTGACAGCCATATGGTTTTATGATTTAGTTTAACAATCAAATAGAATAGATGCAGATCCATTTGGTTTGGTCTCAAAATTATGAGGCTGAGAGGGTTTTGCAAGAGAATCGTACCAATAGGGAGACTTGTTATCAGGTTTTGCTAAACCCCCGTTTTTTTATTGATGAAAACGAGGGATTGCGGGTTCTTCCCCGCGGGTAGGGAGAGATTCATTTGTTTTAGGATCCCGGGAGGGTGGTTTTTTCGTGACAGAAGGTGCAGGTTCCCATGGGACGATGGGGCATGATGGGAATCTCTTTTATTTGTCCCATGTGGCAGGCCAGACAGTCTTCTGCCGTTTGGGCGGCTTTGTGTTCGGTGCTGGGACTGAGGCGTGGCGCGGCGGACATGAATTCGCGACCCAGAAAATAGATTGCGACGACGCCTATAACGGCCATGACTCTGAAAAAATTTCGTTGTCCGGTACTCTTCTGCTTTTTTGCCATGATGATTTAAAGTTCGATATGTGCGACAACGTCTATTTCAACGAGTGCACCTTTGGGTAATTTCCCCGCCTGAATGCAAGCCCGTGCGGGCTTGGATTTTGAAAAATACTGTTCGTAGATTTTGTTGACGGTACCAAAGTCTTCCATATTTGCAAGGTAGACGGTGGTTTTTACCACATGTTCGAGGGTGAATCCATCGGCTTCCAGAATGGCTTTGACGTTTTCCAGTGTTTGCACCGTTTCCTTTTCAATCCCGCCGCCCACCATTGCTCCTGTTTTCGGGTCGAGAGCGATTTGCCCTGAGCTGTAAAGAAAATCTCCCACACGAATGGCTTGTTCGTAAGGTCCGATAGCCGCGGGGGCTCGGTCGGTGTGTATGGCTTTTCTTGGCATTGTTATGTTCTCCTCTTGCGCTATAGATTTCCTGATAGAGCTTTGATGAAGGGATATGATTTTAATTCGCGACCTGAATGGGACAGGATCAAACGATGCGTTACGGTTTCAATTTCGTCTTCCATTCCCTTGGGTAACTTCAAACGATTGCTGTTTTTCAGGTCCAGAGTCAACATTTTTTTTAGATAAATCAGGATACCTTGCTGAAATCGGGTTCCCGGTTGCAGTTTTGAGGTGCAAGGCTGACAAAGGATGCCTCTGCGATTGTAGCTGAAACCTACCCAGCCGGGCTCCGGTTCTTTTTTGCAGGCCAGACAATGAGTCAGTTGCGGAGTGTATCCCAATACGGCCATCAGGCGCAGTTCGAACAATCGCACCAGAATAGCATTGAATTTATTGTTCTGTAGTGTTTCGAGAGTTTCTTTCAACAACCGAAAAACTTGCGGTTCGGGGTGTCCTTCGGGGATGAGAGAATCGGTCAATTCGATGAAATACGCGGCACTGTATATTTTGCAGGGGTCTTCGCGTAAGGATTGAAAGGAGTGATCGATCTCTGCCTGATTCAGTCGATACAGCGTCTGATTTTCTCTTCCAAAATAAATCAGTTGCACGACGCTCAAAGGTTCGAGCGCGGCACCAAAACGGCTCTTGGCCATGCGTGCGGATTTGGCGACGGCTTTGATCTTCCCATAACGGTCGGTGAGAAAGGTGACCAGTTTGTCCTTCTCGGAAAGGTTGAAACGGCGAAGGACGATGCCTTGTGCGCTATGAAGTCCCATGAACGGTTTTTTCCAAATCGAGAAGAAAACTCTTCAGGTGGAGTCCTCCTGTAAAGCCGCCGAGGTCGCCATTTTTCCGGATGATGCGATGGCAGGGAATGACGATGGGCAGATTGTTTTTCCCATTGGCGGTTCCCACAGCTCTACAGGCTTTGGGATTGCCAATGGCATCGGCCAGCCATTGATAGCTTCGGGTTTCTCCATAGGGGACTTTAAGGAGGGCAGACCAGACGCTTCGTTGAAACGGAAGTCCTTGTGAAATATCGAGAGGGCAATCAAATTTTTTTAATTTCCCTGCAAAATAGTCATCAAATTGTCTGAGGACGGGTAACAGGGTCGATGGGTCGAGTTGCGGTGTGCTGTGATGCAAATTGTTCAGAGAATCTTCAAACTCATCAACGCAGGAAATGTTCAGTTTAATATTGCACAGACCTTTGGGTGACGTGGCAAGCCCCGTCAATCCCAATGGCGTTTCACAAATGGCAAATTTAACAGGAATATTTTTCATGGTTGATTGGTTTGTGAAGAAGCAGACAGGAAGAAGTCATCGTGTGTACTTGTTGATTCTAACCTTTTGACCGGTGTTGAGCCAGAAAAATTATAATGTCAGGTGGCAGATTCGTTGGCTCAGGATCAGGGGCTAGAGCTCATCCATTCAACGAGAAAAAGACTGAAGCCCGGAACGTAGGTGATGAGCAGTAATCCAATCAATTGCAGACCCAAAAAGGGAAGAGCGGCGCGGTACAGTTCTATGACAGGTTCATTAAATCGCGAACTGGAGATGAACAGATTGAGACCGATCGGCGGGGTGGTGTAGCCGATTTCGAGATTCGCTAAAAAGATGATTCCGAGATGAATGAGGTTGATTCCATAATTTTGCGCGAGGGGTACGATGAGTGGGACCACGACGATGATGGCGGAAAACACATCCATCGTACAACCGACCAGCAATAAAAACACATTGAGAAGGATGAGGAAGGTTTGCGGGCTTTCGACATAGTTTTTGATGACGTCTAAAATCTGCATGGGAACCTGCTCGTCTACAAGATAGCTGGTGAAACCCATGGCGGTTCCAAGGATGATGACGATGGAACCAACGAGCACCATGCTGTCGCGCATGATTGCAGGCAGGTCTTTGAATGCAAGCTCGCGGTAGATCAGCAGTTCCACGACAACCACATATACCGTTGTCAACGAAGCGGCCTCTGTCAGCGTGAGCCAGCCACCGTAAATTCCAAACAGAACCAGAAACGGCAGGGGAATTTCCCAGATAGACTCACGTACCGCCGCCTTCGCATCAGCCAGGGAAAAGGGTATTTTATGTTGGGTCGTGATGGGGTTTTTTATTCGGCAATAAGTTCCTACGATCAGGATCATCAATATTCCCGGTACGATTCCAGCGAGGAAGAGTTTGTCCACGCTGACTTGCGCGACGATTGCATAGAGAATGAGCGGCAGTGAAGGGGGAAACAGTATGCCGATACTGCCTGAAGAGGTCAGCAATCCCAGTGAGAAATTTTTGGAGTAGTTCTCCTTAAGGAGCAATGGATAGAGCAGACCTCCGAGTGCAATGATAGTAACGCCCGACGCTCCGGTGAATGCCGTGAAGAAGGCACAGGCACCGAGTGCCATCCAGGCGACGCCGCCCTGGACACCCCCTAGAAAGGCGCGCGAAAGCCGGGTCAATCGTTCCGGCATTTTACTGCGGGCGAGAACGAATCCTGCAAAGGTGAACAAGGGAATAGCCGTCAGAGTCGGTGCGGATGCAACGCGGTAAAATTCGATGAACAAAGCCGAAGGTTCTATGTCGGCTGATGAAAAGCAAAGCAATGCCGAGAGCCCGATCACCACAAACAAGGGCGCGCCAAGCAAAGCAATCAGGACAATCCCGGCAATGGTCAGCGCAGTCATGAATCTTCTTTCAAGGGCGAAACTGTCAGTGGTATAGCACCTAACAGAAAGCGAAAACTTATCATCGCAAAGCTGTAGGGGATGACCAGTTGAAATATCCACGTGGGTATTTCAAAAATCAACAGGGCTCCGCCTTCTTGTTCGTAGTGTACAAAATCGCAGGCGTAGAAGGTGAGGGCGGCGCAAACAGCACTCGCAAATAGTTTGATGAAAATTCCCAGTGAACGTGCCCAGTGGGAAGGGATGATATGAGAGGTGAACTCAATGGAAAGATGGCGTGATTGTTGGGTTGCGAGTGAGGCTCCAATCAAGCCCGTCCACAGGGTCGCATGCCTCAGCAGAATGTCTCCCCAACTGATACCGGAATGGAAAAAGTTCCGCATAATAATCTGGGAAAAAGATAAAACGATCATCCCACTCAAAAGCGCAACAATGAGCCGTGCTTCTATACGCCCGAGTCCGTCGTCAATTTTTTTTATCCAGTGCATGGATTTCTAGTGAGTTTGCGATCTCAGAGACAGGGGTATCGAGTCCTTGGCTCAACAATAAACGATCGTAATCATTATTATTGATATACATTCTATCAAATTCAGAGTCGCTGTCGAAAATTTAAGCGGTTTTGATCCTGCATAATTTTGCGATGGTTTAAGCAGGAACTGCTGATGTGATGAATACTGCGTCTGATATGCTGAAGTTGAAATACGTTTGCGAGTTGCCTTCCAAAAGTAGTTCTATGTTTTTTGCATGATCTTTTAGTGTTCTTGACGTATATTTTAATTTTTTTGAGGAGTCGAAATTTTGCAAACAGCAGGTTTGAGTGGCAGAAATTTTTAACATGCGAAAAAAAATGATTTTAAGCTCGGTGCTGATCTTTTGTATTCTTCCTCTTTATGCTTTAGCTGAGCCGGTTGAAAAGGATATGGTTTTTTTTCCTGCGGGCGAGTTTGTTATGGGAAGCCCTGAAGGGGTAGGGCGAAAGGATGAGGGGCCGCGCCACACGGTTTGGCTGGATGGTTTCTATATGGACCGTTATGAGGTGAGCGGCAGGGATTTTGAACGTTATCTGGAAAAATTCCCAAAGGAGTACCCCACGATCACAGGTTGGTATGATCGCAAAGTCAAACCCGAAATGGCGGAACGTCCTGTGTTTGGTTTGAGTTGGAAGAGATGTCAGAATTATTGTTTACGCAATGACAAGCGTCTTCCCACGGAAGCGGAGTGGGAACGTGCGGCAAGCGGAGTGGAACAAAGAAATTACCCTTGGGGTTCCGAGGAACCGAATCCTGAATTGTCTAATTTTGGGAAATGCTGTTTCATCATGCGTGGAATGGCTCTCGAACCTGTGAAAAGTTACGCAAAGGGAAAAACTCCAGACGGAGTGTTTAACCTAGCGGGAAACATTGCTGAATGGGTTTATGATTGGTATGATAAAAACTATTATAAAACCAGTCCCTACAAGAATCCTATGGGTCCCAAAAAAGGAAAATATCATGTGATTCGCGGAGGTGCCTGGAACAGCCTTCCTGTATATCTAAGAAATTCTGCACGCTACGGTTGGGACGACGCAAAAGATTATTATGGAATTGGGTGCCGTTGCGCAAAATCAGCCGCTTCAGCACCTGCTCAAAAATAAAAATTTTTCCCGGTTGCTTAAGAAATGGAAAATATTGAAAAGAAAATTGACACAATGTCGCGAGACAAAATCGGTTATCTTTTGGCAGAGAATTCTGT
>Ga0066640_10001294_pt1 | contig 14941 bp, 8 predicted proteins | sample CryGeyCG2114_020_2_FD_59505 | JGI IMG/M metagenome (GOLD analysis project Ga0066640, IMG submission 59505) | Groundwater microbial communities from aquifer - Crystal Geyser CG11_big_fil_rev_8/21/14_0.20 | ecosystem: Environmental > Aquatic > Deep subsurface > Groundwater | place: USA: Utah... | reverse complement strand
AACATTTATATAGATACAGAAGGCGCGGTCTTGCCGTGTTGCTACTCAAGAGAGCATTTCGGAGAACTTAGTAATAACGATATACTTAGCATATGGAACAATCCAAAGTATCAGCAGATAAGAGCAGGCCTTGCTTCTGAAAATCCTGTCAGCATGTGTAAATTTTGCTTGAACAGCAAGCATGCTAATGTAAATATATTGGATTCTCATGTGAGTTTCAGGCCTGATGTTCAAAAATTAGTTTTGAATTAGAACCAGAGGTAATAATAAGTGGAATTAGCATTTATTCAGGCCCCTGCGTGGGGAAGGGACTGCCCTCCTTATACAATGTGTTTATTGGCAGCGCTCGTGAGGCAAAAAGGGCATGAGGCCCGTCTTTTTGACCTTAATAACGCGCTTTATCACGCCAGCCCTTGCGCACTTAAAAAGATGTGGGATGACAAGGATTATTATTCTTTTTGGGAGAACAGAGAAACAGTCAGCTCTCTTTTAGATTCAAATAAAAAAATACTGGATTATTATATAGATAAAATTTTAAATTCAGGAGTAAAAATTATCGGGTTTACAGTCCATTTCAGTTCTGCGTGGGCAAGCCTTGAGATAGCCAGGAAAATAAAAGAGCGCGACAAGGCTAGAGTTATAGTCTTTGGCGGTCCGGATTGCTCCATGCAGCAAAAAGGGAGTTATTTTATCGCGCAGGATTATGTGGATATCGTTGTAACAGGGGAAGGAGAAGCGCCTTTATTTGATATAATAAACAAGATAGATGTATTAGCGAAGACAGAAAGCATAAAAGGCTGTCTTATCTTGAGGAACGGAGTTACGAACTACGGCGGGTATCTGCCAGGAGTTAGCGATATGGATACGCTTCCTTTGCCTGATTACTCTGACTTTGAGGATGATATTAAAGCGCGTCTTTACAGAGAGCCTAGCAGGCTGGATATATCTGACAGCAGAGGCTGTCCTATGCATTGTTATTTTTGCAGCGAATGGCAATTCTGGAGAAAATTCCGCACGAAATCAGGAGAGGCGGTATATAAAGAAGTTACCCGGCTTATGAATCAATTTCCGCAGGTTAAATATTTTTATTTTATAGGTTCTCTGGTGAACGGAAGTATGGAGTCGCTTGAAGAGTTTAGCGATCTGGTTATCAGCCATAAACTTAATATAGAATGGGCAGGCCAGGCAGTTATCAGGCCTGAGATGGCCCTTGATTTTTTGAAAAAACTTAAGCGTTCAGGATGCGTGTGGTTGAGCTATGGTATTGAAAGCGGCTCTCAAAGGGTGCTGGAAAATATGAATAAAAGATTTTCTCTTGCAGTGGCGAGTAAGGTATTAAGAGAAACTAAAGAAGCGGGTATCTCTACGCAGGCAAATTTTATGTTTGGGCTTCCTACTGAAACCAGAGAAGATTTTGACCAGACATTAAAATTTCTTAAGGAAAACAGCATGTATATGGATACTATCCTAGCAAGCCAGTCGTTCTGCGTTATAGATAAAGGCACGTATTTATATAACAATCCTGAAGAATTCGGCATAAGGCATAGGACTCATCATCTCTACTGGGATTCGAATAACGGAGAGAATAATTATCCAGAAAGATTCTTCAGATATGAAGAGTTCTGTAAAGCTGCGTTATTGCTTGGGATACCAGAAACATCAGGGGTTCTGAAAAATAAGCCTGATAAATGGAGTAGGCTTGGAGATTATTATCTTTATAGGAGAAGCTACAGCAAAGCTATAGAGAGCTATGCCTTGGCTAGCAAATATGAAATTAAAAACAGGACTTTGCTGGATAAGTTAAGCATGTGTTATGAAGAGGCAGGGGCTTTTGATAAGGCAAAACAGGCCCTTGACGATAGCTTGAAACTAAAGACTGCTATTTGGGATAGAGAAGTATCAGATGATAAGATCAAGCAGGATATTGCTCGCCTTGATGACCTTTCCGGATACCTGAAAAAAGTTTCAAACTGGAACGGCAAAAAACAACCTGAAGACATATCGTCTTTGGAGAGCGCAAAATTAGCAAAAGTTTTGAAATACTTCAGCGATACTGAATACAAAGGCATAGGCCTCGATAAAATTCTTTACGAATTTGATTTTAATGAGAAACAACGGTCTATGTCGCGTGCCCTTTATTCACATGGGCTGTGGGTTAAGCTTTCGAACTATATTCTGACAGATGCCCAGAAAGCCAGAAAAGACGCTTGTTTATTCGGATATCCTTACTGGCTTGTGATAGACCCGTGCAACCTTTGCAACCTGAGCTGTCCGTTCTGCCCAACCGGCCAGAAAAGAGAAGTAAGGACAAAAGGAAAGATAAAACTGGATGATTTTAAAGCTGTATTAGACAAATTGGGGCCGTATTTGATACATATTGATCTCGTAAACTGGGGAGAGCCTCTTTTGAATGAAAATATTTTTGATATGGTTAAGTATGCCAAGCAGTATTCTATGGATATAAAGATAGACACTAATCTTACCTGTTTAAACGAAGCAGGCGCAGAAAAACTTGTTAAATCAGGATTGGATAAAATCGTTGTATCTATGGATGGTTTAAATGAAGATACTTACAGTAAATACAGAGTAGGCGGAAATTTTAAAACTGTTATGGATAATTTAAAACTATTGCTTAAAAAACGAAAAGAGCTGAGAAGCCCAAAGTTGTATATTACGTGGCAATTTTTGGTGTTCCGGCATAATGAACATGAGATTAATAACGCTATTAAAATGGGTAAAAAGCTTGGCATAGACCATGTTGGAATCACAAAGGCGTTTATAGGGGATAAGGATTGGATACCTTTAAATCAGGAATATAGTAATTATAATGTGGATAGAATAGATAAGTCCGAACTTACTTCTGAACATTTTAAGGTATTTGATAATGCTTTTTGCAATTGGCCGTGGGAGGCAATAGCCATTAACACAAACGGCTCTGTTTCAGTATGCTGTTCGGTAGAGGAAGAAAAAGATGATTTCGGAAATATCTTTGACCAGCCGTTCGAGGAATTATGGAATAGCGAAAAATATCAAGATGCAAGAGCATATATAAAAAACAGGAAAGATGAGAAGCGCGATGCTAAAAATATATGCATAGGCTGTAAACATCTAGGGTTGATTAACATTGATATACTTTCCTGCCATTCATTTTTTGAGTAAATTATTTATGTAATGATTTTTAGTGTGATGAATAAAGGAAGCGATTTTAAAAGAAACATTGAAAAGAGGCAGCAGGCTTTTAACAGAAAATATCGCAAATGTAATATTAAAACAGAAATTATATTAATAAAATAGAATGAAAATTACGCTGATACAATGCCCTTTATGGGGAACATTTGATCCGCCTGTGGCCTTGGCTCAACTTTCTTCTTGTCTAAAGGAAAAAGGCCATCAAGTGCGCGTTTTCGACTTAAATATAAAACTCTATATAAAACGCAGTGCTGGATATGCAAATATATGGGCTTGGGAACAGAGCGATTTTTGGTATAAGCCAGAATTAGTGAATGAATATTGCGTCAAAAACGCTTCTGATGTCAACTATTATATTGAGCAGGTATTGAAAGATGATGTAAAATTGATAGGATTTTCCGTAAATATTGCTTCTTTGCATATGAGCCTTGAATTTGCAAAAAAAATAAAGAGCAAGAATAAGAATGTAAAAATAGTATTCGGCGGCCCGCTTTTTTTGAATAAAAAGTATATAAATGAGATAACAAGCAACGAATCGGTAGATGTGATAATTTTTGGAGAAGGAGAAGACACTATCTGTAAATTGGCGCAAGCTGTATCTGAAAATGAGGACTTTGCTGATATCCCAGGTATCGCGTTTAAAAATGCCAGTTCAATTACCATCAATAGTCCAACGGCACCGGTTAATCTAGACTCTTTACCTTTTTCTGATTTCGAGGATTTACCTTTTACGGATTACGATAATAGCGAGCATATACCATTTATGGCAAGCCGCGGATGTATTCAGAGATGCCTGTTCTGCAGCGATGCGCCGTGCTGGCCAGGATACAGAGCAATGAGCGGCCAGCGTATATTCCAAGAAGTTGCTTATCAAAAAAATTTAAATATGAAAATAGGCCATATTGACTTCTTGGACTTGGAATTCAACGGGAATATGAATTCTTTAATCTCTTTTTGCGAATTAATGAAAGCTAATCATTTAGATATTCATTGGAACGCAAATATGATTGTGAGGCCAGAAATGTCCCTTGAAGTTATAAAAAAAATGGCTCTGGCTGGCTGTGAACATGTTATCTTTGGCATAGAGTCAGGTTCCGAAAGAATCTTGAAGTTGATGAATAAGCATTATAATATGGCGGATGCTGACAGGATAATTCGCCAGATGCATGAGGCAGGCATATGCGTGACTGCAAATTTTATGTTTGGATTTCCGGGTGAAACAGAAGAAGATTTTTTAAAGACGTTAGATTTTTTAAAAAGAAATGCGAAATACTTAGACAGGTGTTATCCGAGCAGAACGTATTTTGCCCTTGAAGAATTCAGCTATGTGTATAGTCATCTTGAAGAATTCGACATTAAACCAAGACCATATAATCATCTTTTTTGGGAAAGCGTTGATGGAAAGAATACCTATCCTTTGCGGATGGATCAGTGCCGCAGATTTTGTGAGTTAGCTCTGGAGCTGGGAATTGAAGTAGGCAAGGGAGTGCAGACATCTGTTTTGCAGGATGAACAGTTTAATTTAGCCCATTATTATGAAACTAAGAAGGACTATTCTAACGCTGTCAAAAATTTGCTTAATTATTACAATATCGATAACGAAAGCGCAATAGTCAATAATAAACTTTTGTATTATAAACAGCAATGTGATTCAGGCACACTGATCATAGAAGAAGATACTATAGTAGAGTTAAACCAAGCCATTAAAAATATAAAAATATTGTCGCAAGATAATAACCATAAATCCTGCATAGTTCGTCTCAAACCAGAAATAAGCAGAGTATTTTTAAAAAATAAGATCAGAAGCTATAAAAAAGTAGTAGAGGATATAGATTATGATAAAGGCAGTAAAGATGTGCTTTACATGATTATAGACGATATAGTTAAAACTATAACAGGCTTACAGGATAACAGTTTTCAGGATGTGAGCGAAGAATACAATAGCTTGATGGCATTAATGCGGGAAAAGAATTCCAAACTGAACGATAAAGAGTTCAACGATAAAGAGATTGTGCTAAAATCTTCTCCCAAAGCTATTTTTCTGCAGTTCGCGGGCCCATGTAATTCTTCTTGTGTTTTCTGTTCTCGCGGGCGAGATTACAGCTATTTTGATTTATCAGGATTTAAAGAACGTATTGAATCGAAGATTGCTCCTAATCTTGCGTTGGCCGAACAATTTATATTAACAGGATCAGGGGAATTCTTGAGGCTGAGCGAGTGGAGAGTGATATTGGAATATTTTGAAAAAAGGTACCCATGCGCAGAAAAGATGTTTTCTACAAACGCTTCTTCCCTGAGGCCGGAAGTAATAGATGTTATTACGGGGCATAAAGGCCGCTATGCAATACATGCGTCTTTACATGCTTCCAATCCTTCTATTCATAAAATTATGACACGTATGGATAACTTTACAATGATAATAGAACAAATAAAATATCTTATTGAAAAACGCAAGCGTAATAATAACATACGGCTGGATTTATTTTTTGTCGCAACTACTTTAAATATAGATGACTTGCCTAACTTTGTCCGCTTGGCGAAAGAGCTCGGCGCTAATAGCGTAATCGTTAATTATAATTATATTTATGTGCCTGCGCAGAAGTATTTGTCGTGTTATTTTAAGCCAGAGCTTACAAATAAAATGTTTGATGAGGCCAGTCAGATTGCTTCAGATTTAGATATAAAGTTATGCTTACCCCCAAAGTTTAATAACGGCAAATATTATGATTTAGGTATCTGCAGGGAATTATGGAGCCAAATTATGCTGAGCGAAGATGGCCGCGTGCTTCCTTGCGATGCTTCGCATGACTGCAATCTGCATCTCGAGAGAAATAAGAAATTTTATGACATATGGAATTCTGAATATTATGTTAAAATGAGAAAGGAACTTGTTGAGTCAGGCAAAACAAAATGTTTTGAACATTGCTATCGTGCCAACCCTTCTAGTGTAAACCTATTTTCCAGTCACGTTATCCATCGCGGAAGAGAAAATCAAAAAATAGATGAATTTTGGGAGGATAATTTTTAATGGATGCTGTAACTGTTCCGCGGGTGCGTTTTACTTGGGATATGTCGTATGATTGCAACTTCCGCTGTTCCTATTGTTTTTTTAACGGCAAGTGGGAAGAATATAAAAGCCGTACGGTTTATCTTTCTACAGCTGAATGGATGGAACATTGGAAAAGGATTTGTGATAAATATGGGCCCATTTTTTTGATTATCACAGGTGGAGAGCCATTTCTATACCCAAATTTTATAGAGCTTATAGAAAGATTATCGCAGATATGTTTTCATATAAACATTTCTACCAACGGCACCGGAGATTTAAAATTGTTTATTGAAAAAATAAATCCGCAGAAAGTTTCTTTGTCTCTTTCGTTTCAGAGAGAATTTGACGATGTAGATAATTTTATAAAAAAAGTAAAATTAATAAGAAAACATAATTTTCAAGGGTGCCTCAACCTGGTTGCTTATCCGCCGTTTTTAGATGAATTAGAACAGGATAAAATAAAATTAAAAGAAGCGACACAGGAAGGATTCAAAATTATTCCTTTTTCCGGTAAATGGAATTCCGTGGATTATCCAGGCGGATACACACGAGAAGAAAAAAAACTTATAGGCTTTACTGATTCTTGGTTTTCCAAGGTTAACAGAAAAGGAAGCTTTTGCAATGCCGGTCATACTTCCGCTCTTTTATTTCCGGACGGTAAAGTAGCCAGATGCGGACAGATAGGCGAAAGATTTATTATAGGCAATTTCTTTAATGCTGACTTTAATCTTTATGACAGGCCGCTGCTTTGCGATGCAGAATATTGCCCTTGCGCGGAATATAGCGTTAGCGGAGATGAGAATGCAGCAGAAAAAAATACGGCAAAAATCTCTGCTGTAGAAATAAAAGAAAAAACCGATATTGTGGAACCTAAAGCAGACAGTATTTCGGAGCTATTCTCAGTCAATCGTTCTTTATCGCGCCTTAATGGAAAAATTAGTTTTGCCTGGGATATACATTATAAGTGCAATTTCCGTTGTCCCTACTGCTGGTTCTTTGACAATTGGGCGCAACAGGCAAGGCGTAATTTATATCTTACGACAAAAGAGTGGATGGCCATATGGAGGAGAATTTTTGATAAATATGGGGAAACCCACATTGCCATTACAGGAGGAGAGCCTTTTATCTATCCGAACTTTATTGAGTTAGTAAAAGAGCTTTCCTCGTTGCATATTGTAAAAATTACTACAAACATGTCCGGTAATATAGAAGAATTCATCAGAAAAATAAGCCCCAGACGGGTCTATTTAGATCTGAATTTCCACGCAGCTTTTGTTCCTGATCTGAATGAATTTATCCAAAAGGTCAAATTGCTGCATAATGCAGGATTCGATGCCGGGGTGTGCTATCTTGCGTATCCTCCTCAGCTCGCCATGACGAATTTTTATAAGAAAAGATTCGAAGAAAGCGGCATACGCTTCGCGTTAGCCGCTTTCTGGGGAAAATATGGAGGCAAGAAATATCCAATATCTTACAGCAACGAAGAGAGGGAGATAATCAAGCCGTTTTTAGGAGATGTAGCTAGGATGGATTATCATCTTAACGCGGCAAGCCCCAAAGGAAAGCTTTGCAATGCAGGATATAAATATGCCAATATACAGGGAGATGGGGCAGTAGTGCGTTGCGCTCAATATGCTTCCCAGCCCATAGGCAATATTGCGGATCCAGAGTTTTGCCTATTAGACAATCCATCGCCGTGCGAAAAAGATTTTTGTCCTGGCAATGAATATGATAATATTGCTAAATGTTAAAATTTAATACTATAAAAAGGATAAAGGCAGCATGAAGAATGCTTTGGTATTGTGCCCGGCTTGGTCTATAGAGATGCCTCATCTTGCTATGGCGATGTTGTCTTCTGTTTTGAGAAGAGACGGCCATCAAGTTTTCAATTTTGACCTGAATAATCACTTTTTTCATCATTGCCAAGATAAGTATAAGCGGTACTGGTCAAAAGAATATGATTTGTCTTGGACAGTGCCGGATTTTATTTCTGAATTTATCTCGCAAAATGAAAAATTAATAGATGCCGCGATAGATGAAATACTCGCTACAAAAGCAAAAATTATAGGTTTTTCTGTCTACTTTCCCACAGAACTAATGAGCTTAGCATTGGCTCGCCGCCTAAAAGAAAAAGATAAGAGCAGAATTATTATTTTTGGAGGCACGCAATGCCTGCGGCATTATAAAGGAATGGTTTTTATTGAAGAAAGCTGTATCGATATAGTTGCTACAGGAGAAGGGGATTTAACGCTCTCTGATATAGTAAAGATAGCGGAAGAAACAGGTAATGTTGATTTTTGCAAAGGCACGCTTATAAAACGTAATGGGAAAATTATAGATTGCGGCGATAGAGAACCTATTATGGATTTGGATGCGTTGCCATTCCCTGATTTTTCCGGTTTTAAACTTTCAGATTTTTATTATTCCAACGCGCTCCCTGTCCTTTTCAGCCGGGGGTGCATCCAGCGGTGCGTTTTCTGTACTGTAACAAATTTTTGGCAGGTGTATCGCTCATTGAGCGGCAGGAGGATGTTTGAACAAGTAAAATATTATTTGAGTAATTTTAAAGAGCCGATAGACTTCCATTTCTATGATCCCCTAATAAACGGCAATATTAAAGCATTGGAATGTTTTTGCGGAATGATAATAAGCGCAGTAAAGAGTAATGATGTTAAGCCTATACGCTGGCGCGCAGAAGCAATAATACGCCCCGAAATGTCCTATGAGCTTCTGGCAAAAATGAAGCAAGCCGGATGTTATCAATTAGCCTATGGTATCGAGAGCGGGTCGCAAAAAGTACTTGACGCTATGAAAAAGCGTTACAGGATATGCGATGCAGAGGAGGTTCTTAAGAATACTCATGAAGCAGGAATCCAGGTTTCTGCAAATTTCATGTTTGGTTTTCCGACCGAAACGCGTTTAGATTTTCAAGCTACTTTGGATTTTTTGAGCAGAAATCGGAAACATATAGACGAGATTTATCCCAGTGAGTCTTTTTGTTGCATTGATAGAAGATCGTATTTATACAGCCATCCCGGAGAATTTAATCTTTTGCCGGATCCTCATATTGATTTTTGGGAAACCCTGGACGGCTCCAATAATTATCCGGAAAGAATGAGGCGTTTCGAAGAGTTTTGCGATTTAGCAGTATCTTTAAATTTAAATGTGGGGAGCGGATATCGCAAAGTCAAGCTCAACAAAGAAGAATGCTTGAAGCGTTACTATGCGTATAAGAATATGAACAATTCTCCCTCGTATTCTTGATATTTTTGGAGGCATAATCAATGATAAGCGCTGATCGTAGAAAAGGCATCTCTTTTTCCTGGGATCTGCACTACAGATGCAACTACCGCTGCCCTTACTGCTGGTGGCATGGCAGATGGCAAGAATTGGCAGGATGCCATAGAAATCTTAGTACTAATGAATGGTTAGGGTATTGGAAAAATATTTATGATAAGTATGGCGCTGCTCAGATAGAGGTTGTAGGCGGAGAGCCTTTTATTTATCCGGACTTCGTAAATCTTATCGAAAAATTATCTGCTATGCATACCATCAGGATAACTACAAATCTCTCCACTAACATTGACGCATTCCTGGAGATGATCAATCCTTCGCGGGTAAAGATAAACCCTACTTTTCACCCAACGTTTTCTGACTTTAATACATTTATCAAAAAATGCATAGCATTGCGGGACAAAGGATTTACGGAGAATGTTAATTATCTGGCGTATCCTCCTCAAATAAAATTTATCCCAGGATATAAAGCAAAATTTAATAGAGAAAGCTTGGCCCTGACTGTTATGACTTTTTGGGGCGAATATAATGGAAAAGATTATCCGGCCAGTTACACGGAAGAGGAGAAGGAGATTATAAGCATAGCGTTAGGCAAAAGGAATAATCAAGAATTTCAGCTTGTTCCAAAAAAAATGGTTAAAGGAAAATCTTGCGCCGCGGGTTATAGATATGCGGTTATTCAGACAGACGGCACGGTCTTGCGCTGTGGAGGGTCAGGATTGAATGAGAAAATAGGAAATTTCTTTGATGAAAATTTCAGCTTGCAGGCAGCTCCTTCAGCCTGCAGCGCTGAACATTGTAAATGCAATGAATGGGCTGAACTATTAGAAGATGAAGAGAAAAACGAAGCAATAATAGCAGGGGTAGAAAAAATAAAAAATGAAAAAATAGATGTACCTATTCCAATACCTCGTTATCCTCGCGCAGCTTACCCGTACAAAGTTCATTGGAATTGGGAGCCAAGTTATGAATGCAATTATAAATGCAGTTATTGTTCTGTTCGGGTAGAGCATGCCGGAGAAAAAGTCAATTATCTAAGCGTGCAGCAATGGAAAGATATCTGGGATAAATTGTTTGATGATTACGGGTCTGCTCACATAAGATTTTCAGGAGGGGAACCTTTTGTCTATCCAAATTTTATAGAGTTAATAAATATGTTGTCAGAAAAATACACTATGGATGTAACTACAAATTTAAGCTTTAATATTGAACATTTCTTAAAAAATGTTAAACCAGGCGAAGTTTCCATATCAGCCAGTTTTCATCCCGATCATATTACATTTGAAGATTTTTTACAGAAAATCATGATTTTAAATAAAAATGGATTTCCTTCAGATATTGCATACGTAGCTTACCCCCCGAATTTGAAAGATTTGCAGGGATATCGCGCATTATGCAAAGAGTTTAATATCCTGCTTAAAGTCATACCATTTCAAGGGGAATATGGCGGCAAAAGATATCCTATCAATTATACTAGCGAAGAAAAAAGTTTACTGGAAGAAGGCTTTCATAACGCTGAAGATTCTTTTCAAAAAGAATTGAATAAGCAATGGTATTCGCAGAATCTAAATCAACAAAAACAATCCGGGAGGCTCTGCAGGATGGGGCAAATGTATGCCAAGATTCATCCTAACGGAAAAGTTACTCGATGCTGCGCTTATCAAAGCAAGGCCTTGGGGAATATTTTTGACGGCACGTTAAAACTTTTGGATATTGCTGAGGGATGCGATGCTCAAGGTAATTGCCCATGTTTCAAAGCCATGTTAATAGAGAGTAATGAAGAAAAATGGCATCTTTTTTGGCAGCCACGCAGCCATCATGTATATAAAATGGAGTATCTGGAAAAAATATCATTTGAGTTTAAAAAATGAAAAATAAATCAGAAGGACAAAAGATGCAACTAAAAAACAATATTCAAGTTGACCAGGATAATAAAAATACACATTTTGAATTAGGGAGAATTTATAGAGAAAAAGGAAACCTTGATTTATCTACGCGTGAGTTCAAATATATTTTAAATAGCTATAAAAATAATGATTTTTTTATAAACAAGCTTATAAATGAGTTGGAAATTAATGATAAAAAAGTTATCCTTGAATCTAAACCGCAGGCAATGATTGTCATGCTATCTAATAAATGTAATATAAATTGCATAATGTGTGGGGTTAAAAATAAAGAATGGGAATTGCCAAAAAAAACAATCAAAGAAATTATTGAATATTTTCCGTATCTTGAATATATCCAATGGCAAGGGGGAGAAGTTTTTCTTTTGAGTTATTTTAAGGATCTTTTTAAAGAAGCCGCGCGTTTTCCGAATATTCGGCAAATAATAAATACGAATGGGCTTCTTATAACTGAAGACTGGGCAAAGGACTTGATTGAGAGCAAAGCTGATATAACGTTTTCAATAGACGGAGTTACAAAAGATGTTTATGAATATATTAGAAAAGGCGCTAAATTTGAAAATTTGCTAAAAAATATACAGCATATAAATGAGGCTAAGGAGAAACATGGTTCGAGTAGGACATCTATCAACTCAGTAATTATGAAATCCAATTACAGACAGCTCGAATCATTTATTGATTTTGCGCATATTTATAAATTCGATTCTTTGACTTTAGCCCGCATTGACAATAATTTCGACAACAAAGAGAACATTTTTTACCATAAAGACTTGGAAGCCGAACATTATATTAAGAATGCATTGCCGGTTATTGTGAAAAAGGCTAAAGATTATAGGCTTGATTTTATAAGTTACCTCTATCCTGAGAATGAGTATAATGTTTCTGAGGATTTGACCGCAGATGAGAATAGAGGAGCAATATGTTATTTGCCTTGGAGAGAATTAGTTATTGATGTTATAGGAACGCGTCCGGATTGCCGCTGTATTATATCTGCCGGCGATATCTTTGAAATGAGTTTATCGGATATTTGGAATGGCCAGATAATGCAGATGTACAGGAAAAAACTTTTGCATTGCGATCAAAAAGATTTTTGCCGTACTGAATGCAATTTAGGTGTAATACCGGCAAAAGCTTTAAAGGGCATTGCCGTACAATAATTTTATTAAAAGCTGAAAAGCAGGCTTGTAATGAGTAATAAAATAAACTTTTCTTGGATAATAAATTATTCTTGTAATTATCGATGTCCATATTGTGTATTTGAACCATGCCGTGAATACGTCTTAAAGAAAGAAAAATATTTTTCAAAAGAACAAATTTTGTCTGCCTGGGCGCACATAAGAGATAAATATGGCGAGGCTATTATAGATATTTCAGGAGGAGAACCTACGATTTATCCTGATTTTTTGAATATAGTAAAGGAGTTATCAACGCTACACCGCATTAGTTTAAATACAAATTTATCAATAGCGGCTGATTATATCATAAATAATCTTGATTCTTCGCGCGTTAGCTTGTCGGTAAGCTTTCAGCCGTTTTTTGAAAAAATCACAGACATGGCCAGTAAACTCAATTTATTAAAAACGATGCATTGGAATATTCAAGTTGCCTGCGTTGCTTGGCCGCCATTGATAAATAATTTGGAAAATTATTACGCCTTTCTTCGAAGTTTTAATTTCAAAGCTATTCCATTCAGAGGCGTATACGATGGCAAAATATATCCTTTTGATTATACACCGGAAGAAAAAGATATAATTGATAAATATATTGCTAGACGCGAAGGGGTTAAATTTAGCACCGAACCTGCTAAGGTCAACGGTCGGATATGTCGTGCAGGACAGATTTTTGCGAATATAATGCCAAACGGCGAAGTTTTACGATGTGGTTCCGGGCAGGAGCTGATTTACAAGAATTTTTTCGACGGTAATTTTGCTTTTTTGGACAGGCCTGCTTCCTGCAAGGCTGAATATTGCGATTGCTTGGATTGGGTAGTGTGCGCATAACATACAAGAGAGGCTGTAAGATGAAAAAAATATTAAAAAATATAGGCAAAATTTTCATAGTTTTAACAAAAATAAATGACCATGATATGCGGCAGGCTGTATTACTGGTTGACGGCGGATTTATCCTGCCGAATAATTTTGCGCTTATAATAAAAGGAGTGAGAGAAAAGTTTAAGAACGCGAATCTGACTATTTTGACGTTTAAAGACAAGAAAGATTTCATAAAAGAGAACTTTCCGGATGCGGAAATAATTATCCCGGAAGATAAGGGTATAATAAAAAAATACCGGCTGGCTATAAAGCTATTTTTGTTACCGCGGGAAAAATATTCTTTCATTGTTTTATCGTCCCTGGATATTTCCCTGATATTAATCAGCATATTTTTCGGAAGACAGCCTGTATTTCTGCATAATCGATGGCTTGAATGGTATAGGGTAAGGCACAGGACTTTTTTAGATATATTTTTAGGTACAAAAAGCGCAGATAAAAACCGCAGGAAGAAAACTAATAGACTAAAGAATATTTTAAAAACAATAGGCAGGATTTTTGTAATCTTGCCGGAAATGAGCGAATGTGACATAGAAAGCCGCATTTTAATAGCGGATAATGGATATACCGAAATAGGCCATATAATAAGGGCAATTGAGCGGGCAGAAACTCTTTTTATAAATCCGAATATTGCTCTTTTAACCTCTGATAAGCGGAGGCATCATTTTGAGAGCATGCTTCCCATGATAGAACTGGTTGTCCAGATACCTAAAAAACCCAGGAAAAGATTTACTCATATAGTGCTTACTGATTTAAATATTGTGCGTGTTTTGAGATCTATGCTATTAATAAGGGCAAAGGTAGTTCTTTACAATAAATGGCATCAGTGGTGGGGATTAAGATTCATAAGCCCGGGAGAATACCTTAAAGAGATTATAAGGTTTTTAGCCGGAATCCCGATTTTTATATATTTATTAATCATTGCCGGATTTATTTTGTTAAGAACAAATTTAAGGATGTGCCTGATAAATTTAAACGGCAGAAACAGGGCAAAATAAATGAAACAAGATATAAAAAGGATTGATGTAAGGCAGTTCAGTTCGGATAAGATATTGAAGCATATCGACAGGGTAAATGCCTGGTTGAGAGGGGAAAACCCTCCCCCGATTACAGCAGAGATAGACATGACCAATCTCTGTAATCATAAATGCCCGGAATGCGTGGTTAATTATTTCAGGGTTAATGATGCGGGTTTTCTTTCATTGGCTGAAGCAAAGAAAATTATTTCACAGCTGGCAAAAAATAAGATAAGAGGGCTGATTTTTACAGGAGGCGGAGAGCCGTTGTGCAATACTTATACGCTGGATGCCGTAAGGTTAGCTAAATCAAAAGGCATAGACTTGGGTTTTATCACAAACGGATCATTGCTGAATAATAAGGCTGCAAAAATTTTATTAAAATATTGCACTTGGGTCAGAGTATCTTTAGATGCAGGGTCGCCAAAAGTATTTGCATTA
>Ga0066640_10001287_pt1 | contig 15001 bp, 10 predicted proteins | sample CryGeyCG2114_020_2_FD_59505 | JGI IMG/M metagenome (GOLD analysis project Ga0066640, IMG submission 59505) | Groundwater microbial communities from aquifer - Crystal Geyser CG11_big_fil_rev_8/21/14_0.20 | ecosystem: Environmental > Aquatic > Deep subsurface > Groundwater | place: USA: Utah... | reverse complement strand
TTGCCCGCGCTTATCGCAGGTAATCTGCTCGGATTTGTTTTGGTTGCCGCAGGAAGTATAATCTTACTATTTTGTTTTCCGCAACAATCTCAAGGCCATAAAGATATTCCGGCAAAACAGCCAGTAAACGCAGAAGAAGTGTTGTTAGAAGACGTTTCTTTATCATCTATGCAACCGCGGCAGACATTAGAAGAACAGGCAGAAGTAATTAGGAGCAGCCACTCTGGTTTAAGGATAGGCGTAATAGGAGCGGCATCTCCCACAAAAGAATATACCGCGGAGTTTGGCGAAGAACTGGGCAGGCAATTACAGTCCTATGCAGGAAATAGCGGTTTTGTTTTTACCGGGGGAGTATCCGGAGTAGGGGTTGATGTGGCGAAAGGATTCTTTCAGTCCTCAGCTGGCCCCGGAGAAAGATTTTTTGTTTTATTGCCTGAAGGAGTAGGAGCTGACCGTGATTATAGAGTAGTTTCCGGCAGGGATGTTGAGGTGGTCGGTTTTGGAACTTCGATGAAGCAACGCCGCATTGGCATGGGAAAAGTTGGGGATATCCTAATTGTTGTTAACGGCAGAGGCGGAACTTTGGATGAGGCAATAACCTGTCTTAAGGAAGGTAAAAAACTCATTGTTTTTGACTGCGGGGGCGCCAGCACGCTTTTATATTATGCGCGCAAGAATAACGCGCTGTATCCGGCGCTTGAACAACAGGGAGTAACCAGGGAATTATTGGGAAACATTATTCTGGCCAATATGAGTAATCTTAGGGAAACCCTTGATGGGGCGTTAAATACGCATGCGATAACCTCGTCCGGAGAATTCCAGACAATTATTCATGATCCGTTTGCCGGAGGATTATTTAATTTAGATTCAGAAAGTAATTTTGCTTTAAATACGCAGGCCATCTCGGTAATTAACGCCCTGTGCGCCGCTTATAATGGCTTGACCTTGGAAATTGACGTAGATGCCTTAATTGATACGTCAAACGGATCAACGCGGCTTAAAGGGCTGGGTTTCAGGGAAGCTGTATCCGCGCTCTACCGTGCGCAAATGAATAATGAAATTCCTAAAGGAGTTCGAATCCGGCTGATCAATCTTAACCCTAATTTAAACAGGGAGAAGATTATTCGAATTATAGGTTTAAGCGAAGATGTTCTAGAGCATCTTGTTTTTATACCGAGTATACCCGAAGACTATCTTATTCGCAGCCTTGAGCCGTATCTTGTCCCTGGTTCTATCAGAATAATTTTTGCAGATAACCTGCGCTACTGGGGAGAAAAGGTAGATGTTTTGGTTAAACACGGCGATGAAACAGAAGTTCTCTCAAGTATAGGCCTTATTGTGGCGTCATTTGCTAAGGATCCGGATTATTACGCGCAGCTGCCACAGGATATAAAAGATTATATTGATGCGGTAAAGGATGATAAAGGCAATATCGTTTTAGATAACGAGAGCAAAATTAAACAACTGATCTTTAAACCTATTAAAAGAACCAAAGTTGATGTTCAGTATATTGACCGCCTGGATAGGACTAATAAGGCCCTGGAAGGAATGGTTTAGATGAAAAAAGTATTTCTAATGTTGTTTCTTCTGGTTTTGTTTTTTCCTGCTCGTTATGTTTATTCTAATGATGATTTTAGTTCAATCCGTCTTGTTTCCATAGCAAAAGACGACAGTCTCGGCGTAGCGTGTTTTAAGTTTACCGCCTTGGCCAGGAAAGCGGGATATTTTGAGTCTGTTATAAACTTAAATAAAGCGTTGGGAAAGTCGCTGGAATATTTTTTCTTAGGCTTAATCCTGCGCGAAAAAGCCCTCTGGGTGAATCTTGATTCCGTAATGCCAAACCAGACTATAGACCGTAATCTCGGAGATGTTGACTTAGGAAGGGTAATGCTTACCGCGGATCTGCGGCTGAAAGAAGATGTCTGCGCAGCGCTTAACCCCAGAGATTCCCCTAAAGCGGCTGAATTCTGGAGAAGGCTTTGGGTAAAAGCCAAAGAGTTAGGTTTTAACGACAGTATCCCGTTACTAACTAGGTTTTGGATTTTACCGGATAAGGTGGAGGTTTCTGAAAACAAAAACCGGATTAGTATCGTAAAGGCCTCGCTTAAAGTTGAGCTCGAGCCGTCTTATTATCAAAAGGCCGATGGCAGTATTAATCTGACGCAGAAAGAACTGCAGGATTTTGCTTCCGGGCTGATGAATGAATTGATTATTCCTGGCCTTACTAAGCGCGTAAACGTTTCTTATGCTTACGCTGATCTAAGAGATGTTTTTCAAGCGATTATCCTGGCTAAATGTTTCCGGGAGAAATTTGTCCGGCCCAAAGATAATCTTTTTGAATTCCTTGATTTTGGGCTCCTAAAAGAAATAAAGCCGGATTATTTCAATTCCCCTGATGATATTTACCAGGATTATCTGTATTCGGTAAATACGGGAGAATATTCTTTTGATGCCCCTGGGCCCTATGCATCCGGAGTTATCATAAAAAGGCATTATTTCAGCGGAGGGATAAATTTTAAAACATTTAAGATTGAGAAAAGTCAAAGCCAGGATTTTCTGGAACAGGGGAAAGAAGAGGCGAGGATTGATTTTTCTTTTTTTCTTCCAGATGATGTAAGTGATCCACTGGGATTCGCCCGGAATGAATTACGCATAGATCCGGCAGGTGATAGCGGGATAAACGGGCTTTTGTCTCAGAATCTCCCTGGTATGACACAAGCGCCTTCAGGAAGCAGGGGAACGAAAATACTCGATACAAAGTTAAAAACGGATCACCTTGTTTTAAATAAGCTATAAAAGAGAGGTTTAAAATGGGGACCGACTATCAGTTTTTGATAACTTCGAGGGTGATTTTTAAGATTTTAGCGGTAGCATTATTATCTTTAGGGGTTATTTCCGCTGCCGTAATATTTGCTTCCGGAGGTTCAGCCGGCACACCGGCTTGGGCAGGGTTAGTCGTATTATTAATAGGGACAATTTATTCATTTTTCCTTCTTGTAGTGTCAGAAGTGATCAGGCTTTTGTTGGAGATAAGTGATAAATAGGCATAATAGCTGATTATACCTAGCTTATAAAGGGCTATAAAGGGCTATAAAATGATTGACAACCTTAAGAGGCGTAGTAAAATGAAAACCGTAAATACTTTTGAATACAATACCTCTGATTTGGGGGTAAATCAGAGGAGCCACGGAGGATATTTATAACCGGATTGACAGAAGGGTCAATGCCGGTTTTTGTTTTTTTGCCGTAGAAAGCGGCTCATCGGCCGATACCGATAAGGCCGGGTGTATATAGCCATGATAAAAAGAATAAACAAAATCTTGTGCCTTATTTTAAGCTTATGCCTTATTCTGGAAAGCCCCTGCTTTGCCCAAGGAATAAGCGAGCTTAATATTGCCGGTTATCTTAGCCAATTTCACAGCCAGCTACAAATAGATAAATTCCGGCCCCTGCATTTAAGATACCTTTCTTATGTTCCAGAAGATAGCGCATTTCGCCTGCTCCTTGATAAAGGAGACGCGAAAGATTTAAATCCAGCCAACCTTGAAAAAACTTCCAAAACCCTATTAAAATATTTTCTAATAGGTTTAAGCCTGCCTAATAATTCATTCTGGGTCAATCTGCGCCCGGATGCCGAAGACAATATTATTGATGATTTCTTGGCAAAGACCGATATCGGTAAAATCATGCTGGAGGCAGACCTCCAGCTTAAAAAAGATACCGCTCTTGCTACTTCTCCCGAAACCCCGGAAGGAAAAAAATATTGGGATAAGCTTTACAAGAAAGCTGGAGAGCTTTTTGGTTCCGAAAACATTACCATTCCCACATTAACCCGGCCCTGGATAGTCCCGGGAGAAGTTATAATTGGGGAGAATGCCCAATCCGCCTATATTTACAAGGCGACTCTTAAAGTAATGTTGGAGCAAGATTATTTGAAGGGCTCAGCAGTTTATAATTTTAATGATCCGCGGCAAAAGGAACTGAATGAGTATTCCTCGCAGCTTATCCGTGAGTTGATCATCCCCAAGCTTACCAGGGAAATAAATACTTCCAAGCGTTACGCCAATTTAAGGCAGGTGTATTATTCTCTGATTATGGCGCAATGGTTCAAGGCGAGGTTTAAGGGGGCAAATAATACCTATAGCTTACTTATTGACAGAAAAGGCCTTTCTAATTTAATTTCTAAATCCGGCTGGGTTAAGTCCTCTTACTTTAAGGAATACCAAAAATCATTTAAAAACGGCGAATACAACATAAAGGAGCCGGTTTATACAGCTTCCGGCCAGAGTATCAGGAGTTATTTTAGCGGTGGGATGAATCTTGAATTACCGCTGAGTGATTTTGGGCACGCAGGCGGAGTTGTTTCAATGGTACCGATTAGCGCAAATTTACCGACAGTGGATAGAGAAAAACTGGCTGAAGCAACTGTCAGAGTGGATGAAAACATAATAGAGGCAGCCGAAACAGCGGAAGAATTATCCGTTAGTAACGAAGTTCAAGCTGTTCCCGAAATAATAAGACCGCCTGTAAAACGCCTCGGTTTCTTTAATTTTCATCGCCTTTGGCCATTTATTGTCTGCGCGGCAATGATCCTTGGTGTTCCCGGAGCGTCTTTTGCCGCTACTCAACCTAATTTTCTAAGATGGTCTCAATATGGCTTCCAATGGGCTTATAATAATTTAACCGGAAAAGTATATTATCTGGAAAATAATTCCGATAACCTGGTTACTGATAATGAGTGGTATTTTTCCAATGATAAACCAGCTGGTCGGCATCCGGATGCTCATCAGGTCATTTTAGAGCCGATAAATGAATTAACGCCACAACAGGCCGAAAGAGCAGCTGAAATAGCCATTCAACCGTCTCCTCAGACGGTTCTTCCTCCAGCTACTCCGCAACCAGCCCCAGCTCCTGATTATCCTGCGTCTGTTCCAGAACCGGATCACCGGAATATCCCTCATGTTGATCAACCTGCTTCACATGGACATAACGGAATTCTTGAATGGATAGCTAATCATCCACATGAAATTGTGATGTCCATCCTTGGCATAGCCGTTCTTATCGGCATGGTTTATATCTTACCTAAAATCATAAGTTTTTTACGTGAAAAGTTTGCTGCTTCAAAACTTGAAAGATTAACTGCTGATATTACCAGCGCGAGGCAGACGTTAGATGAGACAAGCCAAAAGATTGAGGCGTCAAAAAGAGAGCTTACGGAAATAGAAAGGGTTTTAGGAGCCAGACAAAGCGAATTGCAGCAGCTTGATGAGCAGCTACGCAGCCAAGAATCCGAGATTATCCGTTTAAGTCAACAAGTAGATACCTTTGGGAGCGAAGTAGCAGATCTCGAAACAAAAAAACAAGGGTTGCAACAGGATCTTACATTTGCCCAACAAGAAATAACAAGGACTCAAGAGGCCTTATCCGAACTTAGAAGTCAAATCCAGTCTATTGAAAGCGGAGAATACGCGCAAAAATTAGAAGAGCTTGTACAGAGAGAAAAAGCAGCGCAAGAAAGGCTTACGCGACTGCAAGCAGATATAGCTCAGCTTGCAGTCGAAGAAAATTCGCTTAAGCAGCAAGTGGGCGTTTTAGAGGCGCAAAAGGAAGAAGCAGAAAGACAAAGACGGGAATTAGCCGAATTAGAGAGACAGAAACAAGTTGTAAGAGATGAAATTCAGCAATTGGAAACGCAACGCGATGCCCTCGCGGAAAGCTTAGTTGATGTTCAGCAGGAAACTCAAGAAGCATTGCGCCGGGCCCGGGATTTAGAAGAGCAGGCAAGGATACAGGCCCGGCTATCGCAGGAGACCCTAACCGAAGAGCAGAGAAAATTGCAGGAACAGCTTGATGCCAAAAGAAGAGAGGTTGCGGAGCAGATTAGCGCTTTAGGAGAGCAATGTCGGATTGCGGAAGAGAGGCAAAGAGCGGCATTGACCCAAATGGAACAAACGCAGGACGCAACAAGAGAAGAACTAAACGGATTATCCTTGGAAAGAGACAGGATTAAAAAACAAGTTAATGATCTTACAGCTACCTTAACCGCCTTAAATTCTGAACGGGAAAGCTTGCTTTCTGTTGTGCGAGATTTGGATAATCAAAGGAGTCACTTGGAGATAAGCATGGATCAATTACGGCAACAGGAAGCAGGACTTGAGGCGGCAGCAGAAGCATCAAGACGAGCGGAAGAGGTCATAGATGTCCAGGTTGAAAGATTGGCTGAAGAAGCCAGGGATATTCCAGGAGCAACTGTTGGTTCTTTGCCGAGAGATGCTACGGCTGTTTCAGAATTCCGCGCTTTGCCGCGTGCCATGTTATTTGATCTGGATAATACCCTTTCGTCAACTACTACGCCCATAGATTCTGCTATGGCAAATAAATTAATTGAAATTTTGAACCAAAACAGGCCGATTGCGATTATAACCGCGCAAAGCAGACAAGAGATTGAACGTAATTTGATAATGCTTTTAAGACAAGCAGCCACTACGCAGAACGTTTCAATGGAATGTTTACGCAGTTTATATATCTATCCTTCTTTTGGTAGTAATGGATGGAATTTTGATGAATCGGGTCAGCTAACGCCTATGGGTGATTATGATTATACAAGGGATACCGCTTTTGCTTCGAGAAGCCCGGGAGATAAGGACCAATTGGTAAAAGATATTCAATACACAACAGGGATAAGTGTGGTCGTAGGCCCTATAGTCAAAAGAGGTGAAGATCCTGGAGAGGCGTATATCCACGACCGCGGGACTTCTTTTACTTTGGGCAATGTACCAAGAAGAGATCGGCAGGCATTGGCTGAAAAATTAAGAAGAGAGTTTACTTCGGGTGATATTTTGGTTGGCGGTAGCGGTACCATACATATTGTTCCGAAGAATGTGAATAAAGCCCGGGCTGTTGCGCATTTCAGGGGAATATTAGATAGGATATACCACGGAGAGATAGTAAATTCCGATATCTTGATTGTTGGAGATGATTTTAGGAGGCCAGACGCTTTCCGCGGAGGATTGGATAGGGATTTAGTCCTTGAAGGCGCAAATAATTATTGTGTAGGCGGCACAGAACAAGAAGAGTTACCCCCCGGAGTAAAATCATACACTGAAGGCGGCAGCGAGTGGCGAAGGACACTACACTTACTTTCGCGCTATCCGGCTTCAGGCCTGCCCAATTATACCGGAGCGGGGGATACTTCAATTCATTTTGCTTTGGATGTAGCAAATAATATGATCATGGATCGTGAATTTACCAGGGCGCAAAAATTGTTGCAAGAACTAATTACTGACTTGACTATCGTTCAGCAAACGCAGAATATCGAGCCATTGATGGACAAATGGGACGCCCGATATCCTCCCGGCGGAGTTGATTTGTTATTTGTAGATGCGCCGTTGGCGATTAGTGCAGCTCAGGAATTATTAGGCCAGATCAGGTTACCAGTTGGAAATTCACCGATACCCAATCAAGGCCTTAGTACAACTGGCGGTATTGACTTCCGGTCTTTACCCATAGTTACCCAAGCCATAGGTAATTTAAGCCTTAATATCGGAGGGCCATTGCAGATAAAATCAAATAATATTAACCTGAAAGGCGAGTGGAGGGAGATAGAAAAACTATTAAACATAGGCGTCATTCCTTCTACAGAAAGAATAAAAGAATATATTCAGGCCTCATATCTCAAGGGCCAACCCTTTAAAGACAAGGATAAAATCCTGACTTGCATATCCGATATTTTAAGGTTGGAAGAAGAAAGATGCAGCGTTACCGATCCCATACTGAAAGATATATTAATTGTTTTTGAATCCGGGAGGCGGGACGGAGAACTAAAGCAAATTTTCTTGGGGAAGGCATTGGCGCTGGCGGGAAAATAATATTTTTTCCGAATTTATTAATTAAACGGAATATTTAAGTGAAAAGTTGTTCCACTCCCCGGTTCGCTCTCTACGGAGATTCTCCCTTTATAGCTTTCAATTATCCCTTTAACTATTGATAAACCTAAGCCGGAGCCGTTTTCTTTAGTGGTAAAAAATGGTTCAAATATTTTATCTTTTGTTTCCTCTCCAATACCCTTTCCGGTGTCAGATACGCTTATATTGACGGATCCATTTTCTTTGTAAGTGGCGATTTTTAACTGCCGGGGTTTTCCGTTATTGCTATGCATTGCCTGGACACTGTTTAAGAAAAGATTTAAGAATACCTGCTTTAGCTGTTTGCGGTCGGATAAAACATGAGGCAGGCCGCAGGCAAAGTCCTTTTTTACCTGAACGTTTTCTTTTTTTAAATCGTTCTCAATTAAGCTTAAAGTTTCATCTATAATCTTGTTAAGGGCGGTTTCTTTTAAATCCATACTTTTGGGATGCGCGTAAAATATCAGCTGTTCGACAATATGGTTGATCCGATCAACTTCCGAGCCGACAATTCTCTGGAATTTCGCCCTGAACTCAGGGTTTTCAAATCTCTTGTTTAAATATTCCGTAAAGGTTTTAATGGAAGCAAGCGGATTTTTTATTTCGTGAGCAATGCCTCCGGCCAGCCTGCCCACAGCGGCAAACTTTTCCGCTTCAAACAATTTATCTTTGGTTTGGGAGAGCTCTTCATAAGCAAGGGCGTTTTCAATGGCTAGGGCCGCCTGGATGGAGAGGGTATTAAAAAGGCTCAGGTCTTCCTGGGAATACATATCCCCGGAAAGCTTCTCGCCCAAAAGCAGGAATCCGATAAGTTTTCCTTTTAAAAAGCTTGGCACGCAGACACTGACATTAAGCCGTTCCATTTCGGAGATTATTTTGGAAAGAACAGGACTAGAATTATTTTTGAGGCAGAGTTTTAGTTCTTCGCAGACGATGGGTTCTTTATTCTTGATCAGATATTTAATTAAGGGATGCCGGTGGTTAAACTTAAGGTAGTTTTTCGGAATTTTTCCTTTTCCCCGCGATGCCTTGGATACATATTGTCCGGCATCTTTGTCAAAGATAAAAATCCCCGCCTGTTTTACCCTGACATGTTTGGTGATGATATTAACGATCAGTTTAAGCAGCTTATCCAGTTTTCTGATACCGATCATTCCCGATGATGCCGCTTTTAAGGTTTTGTGATATTCATATTTTTTATGAAAGAGAAATTTATCGGTGATGCTGGTTAAGAGTTTGTCCAACGGCTTAACCGAGAGCACGATAACTAAAACCGCAAGCATGGAGAGTCCGAAAACTTTGGCATTCAAAACGTGCTGCACCATACTATGTCCCAAAAGAATAATAATAAGGCCGAAGAGCCCAAGGCAAAGGCTGTAAATGAGCCCGTAAATGACAGTTTTCCTAAACACCAGGTTTATATCCATAACCCTAAGCTTATACATGGCATAAGCCATAATTAATACATATAGCGGAACTCCGAAAGTACAATAAGGATGGAACCAGCTGATTTCTCCACCGAAGACATAAAGGTAATTTGACGGGCCGGTAGAAAAACCCATCAGGCTGGACCAGAAGACATATTTTAACTGATTTGCTTTGAGGCCGGTGGAAACTTTATAGCTGGTGTAGATTCTGTAAAGGCCCATTCCTGCCAGGGTATAAAAATAAAAAGAAGAAAAAAGATACAGCAGCCCGGGGCTGATCATATAGCGTACTTTAGGAGTAATCCTTATACCGGAGATAAGAAGTCCTGATGGTAAAAAAAGGGAGAAAAGAACACATAGGCCGTAGCAGATGGCAAGCAGCTTGCGGTCAGATCGTTTTATTCCGGAAAAATAACAGGCAAAATGCAGGAAAAAACAGGGGATAAAGATGATAAAGAGATTCATCAACTTCCCTAGTATCAACGCTTTCGCCGGCTCATGCGCCACGCTCATCTGCACCTGCAGCAAGCTCCAGCCGGCAATGCAAAAGCAAAATACGGAAAACATGATACTTGTTTTATCGCGCCTGCCCATAAACAAAACAAACCAGCCTAAGATAATAGTGGTAAGGCTGGTAAGATAAAGGCCCAAGCTGTAAGTGAAAAAATAAGGGGTCATTTCTTTTTAAGCAGTTTCTTAACAGTTTCCTTTACTTCGCAGGATTCAAACGGCTTAATAATGTAATCAATCGCGCCTAACTGGATAGCGTCTTTGGCCACATCAGTATACTGGTATCCGGTGATAAAAAGTACCTTGGGTTTATTATCTAACTGCTGGATTTCTTTTAAGGCCTCAATTCCGTTGAGTTTAGGCATTTTAATGTCTAAAAGCACAAGATCAGGCCGTTGGTTTTTAACCGCTTCAATGGCTTCCATGCCATCGCAGGCAAAGATAAGCTGGTATTCGTCTTCTAAGACCAATTTTAATGATTCACGCACTCCTTCGGAGTCATCGCAGATGAGGATCTTTGGTTTTGACATAGCCCTGTCCTTTCTTTAGAGAGCTGCCGGCGAAGTAACTCTCAGGCATCTTGCAGTTTTTTTAGTTAAATTCCTTATAATATGCGGCCGGGAAGCGTCAAAATAAATGCTCTCGCCTTTTTTAAGTTGTTGCGCCTGGCTGTCAATTTTTAGTTCAATGTATCCTTCCAGCACAAAAATGAATTGTTCCGTTCCTTGCGGCTTTTCTTCCAGATGAGTAGAGCCGTTTTTTTCAAGGCGGAGCAATTCAGGAACCATATTGTGCCGGGATATTTTTTCTAAAAGGATTTGCGAAGTGGCCTTTTCGTCGTAATAGAAGGTATCGGTTTTAGACTTAGAGGAAGTATTAATTTCGTATTTCGCAGGGGCCTTTTCATCCAGGCCCTTGTATAGTTCGGATAAACTGATCCCCAGGCCCTTGGCGATTTTGCGGTGAGTATCAATAGTCCCGGTCATGAACCCTTTTTCAAGCTTGCTGATGGTGGTAAAGTTAAGGCCAGCCCTTTTGGCCAGTTCCGCCTGGGTCATCTCTCCGCGTAGGTTCTTAATGATTTTGCTTATTTCCATATTAATTTATCCTTTCATTGGTTTAAGTATACACCATTATTGCTTATTTGTCAAGCCGCAACTTGACAAATCGTCAAGTATGTGTTATACTGTGGAATGTAGAGAGGAGAAACTATCATGAGCAGGCGATTAAAGCCAAGACCCATCATCAGGTTAGCCAGGATAAAGGCCAAAAGAGTAGCCCGGGCGATCAAAGCGGCAATAGGAGACAACTTCCCGGTTTGCCTTTACGGAGCAAGGGCTTCTTTCAGGTAGCCCATGGCCAACAAAGAGATATTCCAGATCATTTCCGATTATTGCCAGCAGATTAAATACGGCGAGATCTTCTTAAGGATCAAGGTGCATCAGGGCGATCCGGTGGAGATAGACGAAACCCAGCCGCCTTTAAGAAAATTCCGCGCCGAAAAAAAAGCTTGACAAGCAGTTCCCCTGATTTTATAATCAAAATTGACAATTTGGTTTAAGCTCTAAAAACAGTCCGACTTAATATATGTAAGAGGGCTGGTGTTCCGAAAAGATCTTTCGGAGCGCCAGCCCTTTTTTATTTCCCATTTTTTATATGGATGCCGCCTCTCCACAACTTGAGCACGGTTATACCCGTGTTGCCAACGAATTGTTGGAGGCAATCGTCAAATATCCGTTTAACGCCACAGAACTAAAAATAGTTTTAATCATCATCCGTAAAACCTACGGCTGGAAAAAGAAAAAAGCAGTGATCAGCCATGGGGCAATAGCCGCAGAAGCAAAAACCGGCATCCGTTATGTCAAAAGAACCATGAAAAGCCTAATCCAGGACAAGGTTATCCTTAAAGAAAAACAGGGGTTCTTAAATGTCTTTGGCCTGAATAAGGATTATAAATCCTGGCGGCTGTGGAAAAGTCCGGTTGACAGTGGCCAATAGGCCACCGGAGGAGTGGTCTGTGCGCCACTCAAGGAGTGGCTTGTCGGACACCGTAAGCAGTGGCCAGCAGGCCACCCCATATAAAGAAAAGAAAGAAAAATTAAAATAGTAGTAAAGAAATACTGTTAATTCTGTGGATAAGTTTTTAAGGAAAACAAAAAATGAAAGTAAATAATAAAAAAAGTGTTTCTGAATCTATTCTGGTCGGCCGCTTGGAAGAAATAGAAAAGCTTAAATCCAATATTAAAGACAAAAAGCATTCCTGCCTGATGGGCGATATGGGCACCGGCAAGACTCACCTTTTAAAATATGCAACCAAGGATATCCGAAAGGTTATTTACATAGAGCACATTCATCCTTTAAAGACCGCGCTTTTAGAAATCTCTTTTCAATTGCACAAAACAGGAAAATTGGCCATGGAGGGGGTGCACGCGGAATACCTGGAATGGAGGGATCTTAAACGCAAGGTTACCCGTTTGCCGATCGCCGAACTTCTCGCTTGCATTCTGGATGGCTTAAACAGCCAAAACTTCCTCCTGGTTTTGGACCATCTGGAAGGCTTGACTCCTTCCATGGCATTTACTATTTCCTGTCTGATGGACAAATGTTTAATTTTAGGAGCCACTAATAACCTCAAGAAAGCCGGGCATTTATCCAAAATTTGGTGGAGGTTTGAGCATCTCCAAATCGAGAACTTAGGCAAAGAAGAGGCTCGAACCCTACTTTGGCTCTACGCGGACAAAGAAAAAGTCAAAGACGAAGCGATGTTTGAAAATAAAGTCCTGACTTATTCTTGTGGCAATCCTCTGGCCATTGTGGAAATGGCGCGTAGGACCCAGGCGGAAAAATTCGATGTGCCGCAAAAGATAAGAGACCTAAGGCATGACGCCGGGATCAGATATTTTGATTTAAGCCCTGGTTTATTGATTGTCGGAGCCGTGATTGTCGCGGCAAGGTTTATTTCTTTAGGGTTAAACGACGTTGACGGCTATATCTTGGCCGGGGTGAGCGGAGCGTTTTTCATTTCTCTGAGATTTTTTATCTATAAATCCATGCGCGGGGCGCAAACTTAGCCTGCCTCTTCGGCAGTCCGGCAAATTTTGCCATATATATTAAAAAAACACGCGCGTAAAAGGAGAACGAACTTATGCTGGTAATCGCGGATGATTTAAAAAAGAAAAAGAGCTCAGTCCAAGTGGATGACAGTTTATCCAGGGTAATCCTTATCTGCGGAAAACGCGGCAGCGGCAAGTCCTATTCTTTGGGTGTATTTGCCGAAAGCCTTTATTTTAGCCAGGAAAGGCCGCTGATTATTATTACCGACCCCATGGGAATTTTCTGGTCTATGGCCCAGATGAATGAAGAGGCGCGTTCTGTCAAACCGATTCCCATAAGATTGCTTATTCCGGGCAAGCCGCAAAATTGTTATGACTTTGACGTCATTCTGCAGATGCAGCATTTAGGCATAGAGTTTAGAAGAATTGAAATCAATCCTTTTGAATTGACCGAAGACGCCTGGTGCAGTTTTTTTGAGGCCTCCATCAATGAGCCCTTAGGGATCTCGCTGTACCGGGCGGTTCAAGAGTTGAGAAAACAAGAAACCTTCTTTATTCCCGATATCATAGAAAAAGTTAAAAAAGACGCTTTGGCCCAGGACAAGACCAAAGAGGCCTTGATTAACCGCTTGGCATCAGCCAACAGTTTGGGAATTTTCAGCACAAGCCTAGCGGAGTTTCAGGAAGAATCGTTCTCCAGCGAACATATAAATATCCTTGATCTAAGCGTATTGGAGCCGTCTAACTTCGGCTTAAGGAACTTGCTTTTGGATATCTTATGCCGCAGGATGTTCAAGCAAAATACATTAAACAAAAAAAGATTTGATTTGGGCCTACCTTGTTCGATGAAACGCGTCTGGCTGCTTTTGGATGAAGCGCACCAGTTTGCCCCGCAAGGCGCAAAATCCCTGGCTAAAGAAAGCTTGATCCGTTGGGTAAAAGAAGGAAGGCATCCGGGCCTGTCCTGTATCTTTGTTACCCAGCAGCCGTCCAGCTTAGATAATGAAATCATCTCCCAGTGCGATTTGATCATCACGCATAAAATCACCAACATTGATGACGTTTCAACCGTGAACAAACTCACGCAAGCTTATATGCCTGCGGAGCTGAAGCTTTTACTGCGTAATCTCAGGCAACCCGGAGAAGCGGTGGTGATTGATGATTTAAAAGAAGAAGTCCAGATGGTCAAAATCAGAAAACGCCTGACCCATCACGGAGGAGGTTAGTTTTGCGGATACGCGGTAAATTGATCGCTTTATTTTTGGCGTCTTCCTTGATCAACTCTCATTTTGCCTATTCAAGAGAATTTAACCTAAAGGAAGCGGTTGATTATTCTTTGCAGCATAATTCCAATCTGATTATCGCCAGGAATAAAATCAAAAAAGCCGAAGTCATGCTAAAAGACGCCGGGAAGATATTGAATTTAAATATTTCAATGCAAGCCGGATACAATCCTTTGACGCAGTCAAAAGGTATCGGATTCGGCGTATCCCAGGATTTAAACCGTATCTTAGGCTCCAACAAGAAAGAAAAAGACTTGGCATATCTGGAGCTTGATTCCGCCAGGCAAGAATTTGCCATTACGGAAAAACAAGTAATAAAAGAGGCAGTGGAAGCTTTTAACAACTTAGAAAGCGCAAAGGGTTCTGTAAACCTTAAAAAAGAGGCGCTTCTTGACGCCGCGAAGAGTCTTAAGTTTGCCCGGGAGAAATTCGACTTAGGGGTAATTTCTTTGGATGAATTACTGTCGAAGAAAAAAACTTTCAGGGAATCCGAATTTGAGTTTAGGCAGTCCCAAAAAGAATTAAAGGAATCGTATTTAAGATTTTATCAATCTATCGGCTATAAAGAAGAACTTGCCAAACATTAATGATGGCGCCAACGCACTGCGTTTTTGCCTGTGTGTCTACCGGCCTAATCGGAGCGGTTATGAATACTCCTTTAGCAATTGCAAGTTATGGATCATCTATTCTGGGCTGCCTATTACCTGATATTGACACAACCTCAAGCAGTTTGGGGAAAATATTTCTGCCCGTATCAACTTATCTGGAAAGAAAATTCGGGCACCGGACCTTAACGCACAGTTTATTAGGCTGGCTGGTTTTTA
>Ga0066640_10001285_pt1 | contig 15004 bp, 19 predicted proteins | sample CryGeyCG2114_020_2_FD_59505 | JGI IMG/M metagenome (GOLD analysis project Ga0066640, IMG submission 59505) | Groundwater microbial communities from aquifer - Crystal Geyser CG11_big_fil_rev_8/21/14_0.20 | ecosystem: Environmental > Aquatic > Deep subsurface > Groundwater | place: USA: Utah... | reverse complement strand
CATGATTTAGGCTATGAGCAGATTTCGTTGTTTAAATAAACGTTGGGACAGCAGTGATATATATTATAACATTATCACTTTGTTTGTTAAGGGACGATCCTTCTCCTTTGAGCTTCTGCTTGAGGTCACCCTCCCCAATATTTCTTCCATAACCTGCGATAGGCCTTTTTGATCATGTTCTTTAACAATTTTCACTGTTTTGTCAACATAATCGTGAAAATAAGGGTAAAATCACCAGTTTTTCACGGTTTTCATCCCTCCACTTAACACTGTAAACCAGACCCTTTGAAAGCCGAGGCCCCCTACTTCTTCAGTCGCAGCAATGTTACAACGGGCTTTAGTCGTTAGTTGGAATAAGGCGATTTATTCAGATATAATTGTATTATATGAAATACACGATTTCTTTTTGGAGCTATCGCCCAGCTCTAAAAAATAATTTGAATTTTGTTTTTTTATTAATTTATAAAGGGGTTTAATGTGTTTTCTTCACCTCATTACAAAAAGGCTTTATCTAAAAAGACAAAATTTATATAATGATTACAATCTTTTAATTATTAAGGAGAAATAAACATGAAAAACATCTTATTATCTTTTATGCTTGGAGCCCTTGCTGGGGTTATTGACATTATTCCAATGATCATTCAAAAATTGGATAAACATGCAATAGCCTCCGCTTTTGTTCAATGGTTGGTTTTGGGTTTTATTATTACATTTATTAAAATACCTGGTCTCGATGGTTGGCAAAAAGGTTTAGTTGTCGCAGTGCTACTGTCTTTGCCTATCGTTATTCTAGTTGCAAAAACTGATCCCAAGTCCATAGTAATTATATTATTAATGTCTGCAACTTTGGGAAGTATCGTGGGTTTTATTAGTGCTAAAATTTAGATATGAATATCACTAAAAAAGAAATATTGGATAATATTGGCTATACTGAACTTGTTTATGGGAGAATAAACAAGAAACTAAAAATTCAGTTTTCAAAAAAACAAATTGAAGAATTCATCCATAAAATCCTAAAGGAAACTGAAGAACAGTTTTTTTCAAAAAGTGGTAAAAATTATTATGCTGTAAATAGAAAACATAATGTTAGACTAACTATAAATTCAAACACTTTTAGGATAATAACAGCGGATATACTTCAAAGAAAAGGCGTAATGAGTTTTGAAAAATCAAATTTATAATTTATGAGGAAAGCCTAATACTACGACTGGGGACTTGGCTCGCCCCTCTCCCATATTTTGCTCCGTTTCACTACGCAAAACATCGCATACGCTGGAACGTTATATAACCTTTCAACCGCAAAGAGCAGCGCGTTTACGACGGATTTTTGATGCTTACAAAAAATACAAGGGGACAAATAATAACTTGTTGAGAGCGCGACGCTCTTTCATTTTAACAGCTCCTTAACCTTCTCCCCAATCTCATCCCTGACCTTTCTAAAAAACTCCAGCCCTTTCCCTTTGGGATCCTCAATTTGCCAGTCGAGCTTTTCTTTGGCCGGGAAAAAGGGGCAAACCACGCTACTTAACCGGCGGATCAACGTAATTCTTGCCTGCGGGATCATCATATAAAACATCAGAGAAATCATTGGGCCGCATGTTCCAGGGAACCAGATATTGATAAGAAAGCTCTGTTGCGGGTGACTCCTCCGTCACCCCCAGATAAGTCAAATATGACTCAAAATAATCAGCCCTGGACACCGATGAAGGATGATAAAAATTAGCCTCGGCCGAAGTTTCCACGCCGCCGTTAATGACATTTATTGACTTGGCAAACCCCCGGTAGGTATTTATAACATCATGACAGCTGGGTTTGCTCCCTTCAGGGAACATCCAAAAGTACAGGCCGCTGGCAAAAGCCAGGGGGAGATATTCAGCGATCCTGACGTTCTCATCCGGTGACCCGACCGGATTGACCGAATAATCAAGCCCCTCCACCCTTTCAGGATGCGCTAACAAAGCCTCTATGGTCCCGTAATAAACAAAACTGAATATCCCGTAATTCGTAGGGTAGGAGAGCTGTTTGGCTCCCCGGCCGTAATAGTTGGCTCCCTCCTGGGTGGCAAATTTTGAGTCGCCACTGGTATTGACGTCATATCTTGTGTCCCCCGGCGCTGAACCAAGCTCCCGGATATGGTTTAAGCCATCACGGTTCTTAGCCTGCCCCCCTTTTGTCTCCTGCGAAATATTGGCCAGAAAACCGGCCAGCTCCTTCAGCGCCGCTTGAGCTTCGGTTGAACCGGCAAAATCATTAAAATTAACGGTCTTAACCACCACCTCGGGCTTTATCAGATTCCAATCAGCATTATAGTCAGTACCAACGATCAGTTCTTTTATCTCTCCCCCTTCTGTCCTTTTGATCTTGTAAGTATAATCAACGTAAGTTGTGTCCGGGTTCTGTCGTTTGACGATCTCCAGCTCTATGTCGCTTAATTTTTCCATGGCCTGCCTCAACGTCCCGTAGGAATAAACCTCCACCAGCCCGCTGGGAATGTGAGGGAATAAAGCCGCGTGGTGTTGGGCGGTGTATCTGGATAAGAAAAGCACAGATTCAGAATCAGAAACTCCTCTGCCACAACCGCAAATAATGGCCATGAAAGAAACAATAACTAACAGGGCCAGCAACGATAATGAAAAAAAAGTTTTTGTCGACTTCATGTTTACCATCCTCAAATTCTGCGCCTGAAACTCGGACAGAAAGATCAACCACACCACTCTTTTTGGATTGTAACAAGTATTATTCAAGAAGACAACCGTTTTCTACCCGAACAAGCCACGCCAGCTGACAACGCAGCAATCATCGCTTTCTTTAAGAACTCAACAAACCCTTCACTTTCTCTCTGATCTCATCCCTGACCTTTCTAAAAAACTCCAGCCCCTTGCCTTTCGGGTCCTCAATTTGCCAGTCGATCTTTTCTTTGGCCGGAAAAAAGGGGCAAACATCCTGACACCCCATGGTCACGACATAATCAAACTTGTTGTAAGGGAGTTGCTCAAAACCCTTGGATTTGTGGCCTGAAATATCGATCCCGATCTCCTTCATCACCTTAATAGCGTCAGGATTAACTACCCCGGATGGTTTTGAGCCGGAGGAAAAGGCCTCGACTTTATCGCCTCCGTATTTTTTGGCAAACCCTTCCGCTATCTGCGAGCGGCAGGAGTTTTCAACACAGACAAATAATATTTTATTTTTTTCAGCCATGACGCGACACCTCCGGGAATAATTTTGGCCTGCTAGCCCGGGCAAATGCAACCAGCCCGAGCATCACCGGCACTTCGATCAACACGCCAACTACTGTAGCCAGTGACGCTCCCGATGAAAGGCCGAACAAGACAACAGAGGTGGCAATCGCGACCTCAAAATGGTTGCTGGCGCCAACCAGGGCCGAGGGGGCCGCGTCCTGATAAGAGAGCTTTAACCATTTTGCCAGCGCGTAAGTCAGACCAAAAATAAAACAGGTCTGGATAAAAAGCGGAATAGCGATTAAAAAGATAATCTGCGGCTGGTTGATGATCAGCTCGCCTTTGAAAGAAAATAACAGCACCAGGGTAATTAACAAGGCAAAAATCGAGACCGGCGTTAAATAATGGACAAATTCTTCTTCAAACCATTTAACCCCCTTTTTGGCGATCACCCACTTGCGGGAATAATAACCAAGCAGCAAAGGCAAACCGACATAGATCAAAACGGAAAGCACAATCGTCTCCCAGGGGATCGGCATCCGGTTTACCCCCAGCAGCCACCCCCCCAGCGGCGCGTATAAAAATAGCATGGCCAGCGAATTTATCGCCACCATAACCAGGGTGTGGCCGTCATTTCCCCTGGCCAGATGACCCCAAACCAGCACCATCGCGGTACAGGGGGCGATCCCCAGCAAAATACAGCCGGCAATATAGGAGCGGAAGAGCTCAACAGTAGAGCCATCTTTTAAAATTTCCACCCCAGGGAGCCAACCCTTAAAAACAAACCCTAAGAAAAACGTGGCAATCGCCAGCATCGTAAATGGTTTAACACACCAATTGATAAATAAGGTTAAAAGGACAGGCTTGGGGGTCTTGCCGGCTTTGATAACTTCAGAAAAATCGATTTTCACCATAATCGGGTACATCATAAAAAACAAACAGATGGCGATGGGGATTGAGACCTGGTAAATAGAGATTGAATCAAGGGTTATAGCCACTTGCGGAAAAAGTTTACCGAGTAAAATGCCAAGGCCGATGCAAGCAATAACCCAAACAGTTAAGTATTTCTCAAAAAAGCCTAATTGTCTTTCTTCCCGAACAATTTGTTGGGCCATAAAACTCCTCCTTTATAAACTGCCAAAAATCATGCCGGCCAAGGTTGACATAACAATCACCAGGGATACATAGACCAGTGTTTTGCGGGTCCCCATCACTGTGCGGATCACCAGCATGCTCGGCAAGCTTAAAGCAGGTCCTGCCAAAAGCAGGGCCAAAGCCGGACCCTTACCCATCCCAGCCCCCAGCAGCCCCTGCAAAATCGGGATCTCGGTCAAGGTAGCAAAGTACATCAGCGCGCCGGAAAGAGCAGCAAATAAATTGGCCCATAATGAATTGCCCCCAACCAGCATCGCAATATATTGAGCCGGAATAATCCCGTTGCCGGTCCCCGGCCGCCCCATTAAAAAGCCGGCAAAAAATACACCAATAATTAACAAAGGAAAAATCAGTTTGGCATAAGCCCAGGTTTCACCGAGCAAATTAATCCGGTCCAGCTTATTAAACCAGGCAAAAGTCAGCCAGATGACCAAGGTTAAAAACAAGCCGGCCAGGTACCATTTAAGGCCAAAGATTATATTCCACAGTCTTAAATTTGGCCCAATCGGGGTCCAGGTAGCAAAGAGCAGAACAAGAACCATTGAGGCCAGATAGAGGGCGGTTTTACCCAGCGGCCGATCTTCTTTAGGAAATTTTTCAATAAGGGCCTCGCCCTCTTCCTGCCTGTTTTTTTCTTCATGCCGATAAAGAAAGGCCATGATCAGACCAATAACAATAGAAAAAGAGATCGCACCCACAGCCCTGGCCAGGCCAAACTGCCAGCCAAGGACCCTGGCGGTTAGCACAATAGCCAAAATATTAATTGCCGGCCCCGAATAAAGAAAAGCAATCGCCGGTCCAAGGCCTGCCCCTCTTTTCCAGATACTGGCAAAAAGCGGCAGGACGGTACAGGAACAGACTGCTAAAATTGAGCCGGAAACCGAGGCCACGCCATAGGACAAAAACTTATTGGCCTTGGCCCCAAAGTATTTTAAAACCGCGGCCTGGGAGATAAAAACCGAGATCGCCCCGGCTATAAAAAAGGCCGGGATAAGGCAGGTTAAGACATGGAGGCGGACATATTCTTGGAGGAGCAAAAAGCCTTCGATAATAGCTGTTTGCACCTTAAAGCTGCCAAACGGAATATAATAAAGCAGCAAGAAAATCGCTAAGAGCCAAAAAAACACGTTTATCTCTTTTCGTTCCAACATTTTCTTTTTCCCCCTTTTTTTCCTTAATTAAGCAAGTTATTGATTTGTTTTCGCAAGGTGTTAAAGGATTTTTTCTCCAACCGATAATAAGTAAAGCGCCCCTTTGCCCGTTTATTTAGCAAACCGATTTTAAGGAGCGGTTTAAAGTGGTGAAGTAGTAAGTTGTGCGGCAGCTTAAGCGCCTCCATAATCTCGCAAACGCAGAGCTCTTTTTGTTTTAACAGGCAGATGATCCTTAAGCGGGTGTCATCGGCAATCGCTTTTAAGAAGGTCGAGGTAGCCTTAAGCTCCCTTGAAACGCAAGGACATTTTTTTGGCATGACTCGTTAATGTTAGCAGATAAGCTTTAATATGTCAATATCCGTTGACATAAAGGCGTGCTATGCTAGCCCCTAGCCAACAATTGAAATTTTCCTTTAACTAGTACGATATAGTTTTGAGATGAGGATAAACAAGTATCAAACTATCAGGCCATTAACAAAATTACCCCAGCATCAGGTTGCGACAAATGGCCGTCTACTAACCAATACCTCGTACTTATTTCGTTCGCCCACAAGGTTTTGGTCTTTTCTTAGAGAAGATATGAAACGCATTATGCGGAACCGCGTTAAACAACCATATTTTGTTTTAAGCGCTGGCTGCGGATTAGGCAAAGAAGCAATGTCTGTCGTAATCACCTGGCACAGATTGTTAAAAGAATATGCAGTAGCAGAAAAAGACTTTCCTCTGATTGTAATTGCCTTAGACGCGGCAAGAGAAAACCTTGACGCTATTAAGAACTGGCAATCACTGTGGCTAACGACAACAGACCTGGAGCAAGCCTGCTATGATTTAGCTGATTTTTTTGTGCTCGACGAGACTATGAGGATCAGACCTCTGCCGCATACAATGGCACCAATCCATACAACCCAAATTAATCTATTAGAACCAGGCCAAGTGCTAGAGTTAAAAGACTTTACACCTAACGGGCGGGGTTTTAACGCGATTTTTTGTCACAGTGTGACTATGTATTACAAGTCAGATGAGGCAATGATACTAGCAACATTACAGGAGTTGCTTCTGCCAAGAGCCAAACCCCCTTCTCTCTTATTTCATTACAATGCAGGTGAACAGCCAATATTCGCCAATCTCCCCGGCTGCCCCCCAAAATTAAGGCTTTAGCCCTCGCGCCTCTCCACCCAGCTATCCCACCTCCACCACCTTCTCCCTACTCTTCTCGCCTCTGATAATCCTGATTTGCCGTTTTTTGACCCCAAAGTGCTCGGCTAAGGCCAGAACCAGCGCCTCATTGGCCCTGCCTTCCACCGCCGGCGCAGTCAAATGAACCTTTAGATGCCCTTTGCTCTCTTCAACTATTTTATTAACCTTCGCGCGAGGGAGGACTTTGACTGTGTAACGCATGGGGAGATTATAGCACTCCTTAGGGAAAAGCAAATCATAATCACCACTTTTTAAAAATCACAAACACCGCGCCGATGATGAGGCAAAAGCCTAAGGCATAGTTCCAGCGGAATTCTTCGCGCAAATAAAAGATGGAAAAGACCACAAAAACAATCAGGGTGGTTTTCATGTAAGTCGTAATAATTATAACATAATAAAACAGCAGGGGCCGGAATGGCCCCTGCTTATTAGAGATTACCTAGCGGCAGCAGCAACAGGTCGGACACTTGTCTTTGGCGCAATCCATCGCCTTATCCTTGCTCTCAGCCATGGCTAGAGAAGAAATCGCGCCTAGAAAACCCAAGACCATTAAACCAATTACTATACTTTTTTTCATTTTAGTACTCCTTTATTTATGGAAAAATCTTTAAATTAAATAGATGGACTGCTAGGCAGTAGGTGGACCGGTGTGGGGATGGCTCCTAAGATAATGAGCCAGATAAGTAGTCGGTAAAAATAAATCTAAATGCGTCCCTTGGATCTGGTTGGCCAATTTTTCCGCATCAACCAACGCAAGACCAAACAAAACCGGGAACTCTAAAGTAACTGTCCCTGGCCGGACAATATCTTGCCGGCAATCAGGCAGAGCGATTTCGCAGCCAGAACAGCTTTGCTCACAACAAGAATCAGCAATCAGGCATAAGTTGGCACAAACCGGATAAGCCAGCAAGCCAAAAATTGTTAGAAAAACTATTAGAAAGTGTCGCTGTCTAGATAACATAAATAATAACCCTCTCACACATTATACAACTATCTATTGCTTGATACAAAAGCCGCAACCAGTAAAAACCTCAAAGCTATCCTTTATCTTGTCAGTTTTGATTTTTCGCAGGCCTGACTGTTTCTTTGAGATAGAGACAGCCGCCCCAATCGCCTTTAAATACCTACCGAGTTTAAGAAGATCAGCAAATTCCTGGTCAAGAAATTTACTCTTAAAATCATTAACCTGAAAATATGGGGCAAGGCCAGCTAAAAGCTCTTCTTTAGTTGCAAAAGAATTAATCGCCAGTCCTTTTGCCTTGGCTTCAGCCAAAGTCGCCGGACCAAAAGTAGCAAAATAAAAAGCTCCGCCAGGCTTCAATACTCGCCTTACCTCCTTAAAAACTTGTCGACACTCCATCCACTGCAAAGAAGAAGTTGAAACCACCAGATCAAAAAACTTATCTAAAAACGGTAGGGCTTCGGCGTCACCAGCTAAAAACTTAACTTTAGGACCCTTGATCTTCTTTTTAGCCTGCTCAACCATCCCCGGCGCTAGATCAAGGCCAACTATCTCGGCCTTAGGAAACTTTTTGGCTAATTTAGCAGCCATGGTTCCGGTCCCACAGCCAATGTCCAGAATATTTTGGTAATCACCAGTGATTAAAGACAAAAGATCATCAATAATCTGCTCGTGCATGCTGGCTGCACTGTCGTAACTCCCTGCACTTTTGGAAAAGCTCTCCTTGATTTTATTTTTCATTGATAAAATCCTTGAGTAATTGATTGAACTTGATCGGTTCCTCTAAAAACGGGGCATGCCCTACCCCGGTCAAAACCCTTAATTTCGAATTCTTAATCCTTACCTTTAAATCTTCGGCCGCCCCAAGCTGGACAATCGGGTCCTGGTCGCCATGGATAATTAAAGTTGGGATATTAATCCTGGGAAGATGCGGCCGCAGATCCTCATGCTCTAGTCGTCTAAACCACTTCTCCAGATCAGCTTTTTCCGGCACAGGGAGCTGGTCAATCAGGTGATGATTAGTTTTGTCCTTAAAAATCAGGTCGTAAAAATAATGCATCCCTTGCTTGTAATCGGTGAGAAAGAGCTTCCTTAGCCGTTGCAAAAGGGCCAGCGGTGTCCCATAAGGATAATCATCACCCTTAACATATTTGGCAAAGCCAGAGACCAAGACCAAGCCCTTAACCTTATGATGATATTCGAGTGCCAGCTCAAGCGCCTTCCAGCACCCCATGGACCAGCCGACTATAATCAAATTATCAGCGCTTTCAAGGTCAGCCACCTGGCCAAACTCTTTGGTTTGCTGCCGCCAAATTCCTGGACCCGTGGCAAAGCCGTGAATAAAGAGGAGTTGGCTCATGTAATTATTATAACATGTTATAATTTAGGCAGAGAACATGAAGGAGCGCTTGAGGGGACAGTAAGGAGGGAAAACGACATGAAAAAGGATAAGAATCTTGTAAAGATCGCGGTTTTCAGGGGAAAAAATATCAGAAGGGTGATCAATAACAATGAGTGGTGGTTTTCTGTTATTGACGTTGTTGAGGCTCTGACAGATAGCGTTAATCCCAGAGATTACTGGTACAAGATGAAAATTCGGGTCAAAGACGAGGAAAAAGCTGAACTGTCGACACTTTGTCGACAGTTGAAATTAGAGGCCCCTGATGGCAAAATGCGCGAAACTGACTGTGCTAATACAGAAGGTCTTTTTCGCATTATCCAATCTATCCCCTCCCCTAAAGCCGAACCATTTAAAAGATGGCTGGCTAAAGTAGGCTACGAAAGAATTCAAGAGATCGAAGACCCAGAACTAGCCACAAGAAGAACAAAAGCTTTATATAAAGCCAAGGGTTATGCGCCAGATTGGATAGAAAAGCGAATGCGGGGGATCGCTGTTCGCAAAGAGTTAACCTATGCATGAAATTTCAGCTAATGAGGCCTTAAAACTTATTTCTACCAGCGACAACGAGACTTTTGAGCTCTTAGTCGAGGCTAATAAGCTGCGGCAAAAGCATAAGGGGCACAAAATTAAGCTCTGCGCTATTGTTAACGCCAAGTCAGGCAAATGCTCGGAAAACTGCTCGTTTTGCGCTCAATCAGGACATCATCAGACTAATACGCCAAGCTATCCCCTGCTTTCAAGCCAGGAGATTATCACGGCGGCCAAAGCCGCTGAAAAAAACATGGGAGCCACCTGTTTTAGCGTGGTTACCTCTGGTAAAGCCACCAAAACCCCGGCAGAACTTGGGACTATCGGCAAAAGCCTTGAAACTATTGACCAGGAAACCAAACTTAACCGCTGCGTCTCGATCGGAACTTTAACTAAACCAGAGCTGCTGGAATTAAAGGCCAAAGGCTTAAAGCGGCTCCATCATAATTTAGAAACTGCGAAAAGTTTTTTTGATAATGTTTGCACCACCCATACTTATGAAGAACGATTAAACACAATCAAAGCTGCCAAAGAGATTGGGCTGGAGGTCTGCTCTGGCGGGATCTTTGGTTTGGGTGAAAGCCTGGAGCAACGGATTGAGCTTGGCCTGACTTTAAAAGAACTTAAAGTTGAATCTGTCCCTATTAATATTTTAAATCCTATTCCAGGGACGCCAGCCGCGACCAATTACCAACCCATGAAACCGCTCGAAGTTTTAAGATTAATTGCCACCTATCGTTTCTTAATGCCAGAGGCTGATATTGGAGTTTTTGGCGGACGAGAAAGGGCGCTGGGTTCCTTGCAGCCGTTAATGTTTTTAGCCGGAGCCAACGTCACTTTGGTTGGAGATTATTTAACAACTAAAGGTCAAACAGCGAAACAGGACTTAGAAATGATCAAGGCACTTGGGTTGGAAGTCGATCATGCTTGAATTTATTGATGAGGAACTAAATAACCTCAAACAATCCGGACTATACCGTGAGCTAAAAACCATTGAAAAAATTTCCGGCACAAGAGTTACGATTAGCGGTAAAGAATATATTAATTTTTGCTCCAACAACTATCTTGGCCTGGCAAACCATCCCAAAGTTAAGGCCAAAGCCATCGAAATCATCAATGAGTTTGGTTTTGGCGCAGGCGCTTCCCGTTTAATCTGCGGTAACACTGTTATTCACGAATTAATCGAAGAAAAACTCGCTAAGTTCAAAAACCGAGAGGCAGCGATTGTTTTCCCAACCGGCTACATGGCCAACTTAGGAACAATTACTTCTCTAGTCAATGAAAACGATACGGTTATTATTGACCGTTTAAACCACGCTTCCATCATAGATGCCTGCAAACTCTCCAAAGCTAAGCTGCAAGTCTATCCGCATTTAGATATGAGCGCCCTGGAAAAAATCCTGCAAAAGTCAGGTAAATACAAAAAACGCTTAATTGTCACTGATCACGTCTTTAGCATGGACGGAGACATTGCGCCATTAGAACAAATAGTTAAATTAGCTAAAAAACATCAAGCTATAACAATGATCGACGACGCGCATGCAGTAGGCTTAAAAGTTCCGGCTGAAGTTGACATCGTCATGGGAACACTCTCCAAAGCCTTAGGAAGTTTGGGCGGCTTTGTCTCTGGCTCACAAAAATTAATTAATTATTTAAGAAACAAAGCCAGGAGCTTTATCTACACCACTGCTTTGACAATGGCTGCCTGCGGCGCGACGATTGCGGCGCTGGAAGTGATTGAAAGTGAACCAGAATTGATCAGGAACCTGCGAATAAATTCGCGGTTCCTTGGCAGCGAAACGCCAATTATCCCTATAATTATCAACGACGCGACAAAAACAATGGAAATCGCCCAAAAGCTTTTTGACCAAGGAATCTTAGTTTCCGCCATCCGGCCGCCGACTGTGCCAAAGGGACAAAGTAGATTAAGAATTACGGTTTCCGCAATGCATACAAAGGAGGATTTAACGTGTCTGGCATCTTTATTACAACCACTGATACCGAGGTCCGCAAAATATGATATAATTTAAATCAGGAGACACAAGAATGAATTATATTTCAACAGAAGAAGCAAAAAACAAGTTGCCGGCCATATTAAAAGAACTTTCAACTTCCCATGAGCCGATAATCATCACCAGCAAAAAAAACAATGCCGTCTTGCTTTCCGAAGACGATTGGGAAACCATACAAGAAACTCTTTATCTCCTCTCCATTCCCAAGATGCGAACATCAATTATTAAAGGGCTTAAGACCCCTACCTCCAAGTGCTCTAAAAAATTAAATTGGACCCATTACGAATAGCCGCACTATGTCTGGCATCTTTATTACCGCCACTGATACCGAGGTAGGAAAAACCTTAATTGCCGCTGGTTTTGTTAATTTCTTCAGAAACCAGGGGATCAACGCTGGGTATATGAAACCAATTTCTTGCGGCCAAGATAATGACGCGGTTTTTGTAAAAAAACTATTAAAGCTTAAGGATCCTCTTGCGCTTATCAACCCCATTTCACTTCCCTACCCCTTATCACCTTTAGCCGCTGCCATAAAAGCCAAAAGAAAAATCGACCTGAATAAGATCGTGAAAGCATTCACAATCTTAAAGAAAAAATACGATTTGGTGGTTGTTGAAGGGGTTGGTGGCGCACTCGTGCCAATTACCGAGAAAATAATGGTCGCGGATTTGATTAAACAACTGAATATCCCAGCAATTATTGTGGCGCGCGCAGGTCTCGGAACGATCAACCACACCCTACTAACAGTTGAAGCATTAAAAAGGCGCAAAATCAAAATTCAAGGGATTATCATGAACGGCTATAGCGGATCCGAGTTGTCAGAAGACGATAACGCTGATATTATCTATAAAATTACAGGAATACCAATCCTGGCAAAAATTCCATGGATGAAAAAATTGTAGCGCAGGTCTTTAGACCTGCCACATTGAAAAGTGCAGACCTAAAGGTCTGCGCTACAAAGAGAACCGACAATTTCATTGTCGGGGTAATCAAATGGCTAAAAAACTAGAACAAACCGACAAACAGTACTTGTGGCATCCCTTTACCCAGATGAAAGACTGGCTAGAAAACGACCAGCTCATCATCGAGCGTGGTGACGGCGTTTATCTTTTTGACACCAAAGGGAACAAATATATCGACGGAGTTTCATCCCTTTGGGTCAATGTCCACGGCCATTGCCACCCAAAACTTAACCAAGCGATAAAAAAACAACTAGATAAAATCAGCCACACCACCCTACTCGGCCTGGGGAATGTTCCGTCAATTGATCTGGCCAAGAAGCTGGTAGAGATTACCCCTAAAGGACTAGATAAGGCTTTTTATTCGGATAGCGGGTCTACTGCGGTGGAGATTGCCTTAAAAATAGCGTTTCAGTATTGGCAGCAAACCTCACCCCCATCCCCTCTCCATTTCATGGAGAGGGGTGCCGAGACCGCCAAAGGCGGACGAGGCGGGGGGAGGATTAAAAATAAATTTATTACGCTAACAAACGCTTATCATGGCGATACTATAGGCTCGGTTTCAGTCGGTGGGATTGATCTGTTTCATAAGATTTACAAGCCGCTCTTGTTTAAAAGCATTAAAGTTCAGCCCGACACCAAAGCAATTGAGGCAGTGATGAAAAAGCACCACCAAGAAGTTGCCGCAATTATTATGGAGCCGCTGATACAAGGGGCAGCAGGCATGCTTTTATTACCTAAAGGTTTGCTGAAAGCAGTACGCCAGCTTTGTAATAAATATAATATTCTGATGATTATTGATGAGGTGGCAACCGGCTTTGGCCGGACCGGAAAAATGTTTGCCTGCGAACATGAAAAGGTTTCACCAGACATAATGTGCCTAGCTAAAGGGATCACAGGCGGCTATCTTCCGCTCGCCGCGACTTTAACCAGTCAAAAAATATACAATGCTTTTCTAGGCAAACACGAAGAGCTGAAAACATTTTTTCACGGTCACACTTACACCGGCAATCCCCTCGCCTCTGCTGCAGCTTTAGCTAACCTGGAAATATTCAAAAAAGAAAAGACTATTCAAAAGCTCCAGCCTAAAATTAAATTACTGCAAAAGGAACTTCAAAAGTTTACCAAGCTAAAAAATGTCAAAGAGATAAGACAACTTGGTTTTATGGTTGGGATTGAGCTAAAAGGCTATTCTGGGCGCGAGCGAACCGGGCATAAAATCATCCTTGAGGCTAGAAAGAGAGGGGCAATTTTAAGACCGCTGGGTGATGTCATTGTCCTAATGCCGCCGCTAAGTATTACCAAAGCAGAGCTCAAGCAACTGCTCAAAATCACTTTTGAGTCAATAAGAAGATTCCTTCAGCCGCCCGCCAGCGGATAAAGGGACGATGGATCTCTGTGCCCGAAGTACTAAGATACCTGTCTTTAACAATCTTGATCCCGTTCCCAGCGCAGAGGGCTTTAAAATCATTAATTGTCATCAAACGGATATTGGGGGTGTTGTACCACTCATACGGCAGGGTTTTGGTCTTGGGCATCCGCTCGGTCGCAAGCAGGCGAAACAATAATTGCCAGTGGCCAAAGTTAGGAAAGCCGACAATCGCCTTTTTTCCCACCCGCACCATCTCTTGAATAACAAGCAAGGGATCCCACATTGCCTGCAGGGTCATGTTAAGGACCACAAAATCAAAAGACTTATCCTTAAAACTTTTGAGCCCCTTATTAAGGTCAAGCTGGAGCACAGAAAGCCCCCGCCCCATCGCCTCATCTAAACCCTCTGGATGAATATCAACGCCAATACCTTTAATTTTTTTGTCTTTTGTCAAAGCTTCCAGCAAGGTCCCATCCCCACAGCCAAGATCAAGTACGGTTGCCCCTTCGGTAATAAACTCTTTAATTAATTTATAGTCAGGCTTAAGCCGATGGCGATAATCAATCATTTTTTTGCTCCTGCAAGAAAACTTTTAATGGCTCCACCCAGCTTTTCTTCTTCCAGCAAAAAGGCGTCGTGCCCAGCGTTTGACTCAATGACCCGGTAAGAGACATTTTTGCCGCTGTTTTTTAAGCGGTCAACAATATCTAAGGCCTGATACTCCGGGAAAAGCCAATCCGAGGTAAAATGGACCACTAGAAAACGTCCCTCTCCCCGGCTTAAATCATTAGTGATATCGAACAAATCAATCGCCTTAGTTATATAAAGGTAACTATTCGCGTCAAAACGTTTGGTAAAGCCAACCCCTTTATATTTCAAATAACTCTCAACCTCAAATAATGGGTCACCAAATTTTTGGCTGGCCGCGGCACCTTGCTGAATCTTGCGGCCAAATTTATTAGTGAGTGAAACTTCGCTTAAATAAGTGATGTGGCCAATCATCCGGGCAATGGCTAAACCTTCTTCCGGATCATTGATGATTGCCCGACGGCCAACCTCGTTAAAAGCAATATTTTGGGCCG
>Ga0066640_10001279_pt1 | contig 15050 bp, 13 predicted proteins | sample CryGeyCG2114_020_2_FD_59505 | JGI IMG/M metagenome (GOLD analysis project Ga0066640, IMG submission 59505) | Groundwater microbial communities from aquifer - Crystal Geyser CG11_big_fil_rev_8/21/14_0.20 | ecosystem: Environmental > Aquatic > Deep subsurface > Groundwater | place: USA: Utah... | reverse complement strand
AATACGATATTGCAAAAGAGGCCTGATCTATTAAATGCTATGGAAGGCGAAGCTCTTGCTTATGTAAGTAAAGGAGAATTTAAAAAAGCCGCAGGTATTTTCGGCGAAATAATAGATAAAGATGCGGCGCGCTGGCGCACGATAAATGCACTGGGTGTTATTTATGCTACTACGGGTCATTTAGATGAGGCCATGAAATATTACAATATTGCTCTTGATGTTAGTGAGGGTAACCCTTCGGTGATAAACAATATGGGTCTTTCTATTGCATTTTCAGGTGATAGGGAAAAGGGAATAAAAACGCTTAAGCGAGCATTGGATAATTTAAAAGATTCTGATGCAATAAAACGCGAACAGATAGAAATGAATCTTGCTATGATTTACGGTATTTCAGGCCAGATGGATAAATCCGAGGAAATATTAAATAAATATTTGAATAAGCCGCAAGTTATGAATAATCTTGGCTATTACGCCAAACTTGCTAATGATAACTCAATTGCAAAAACTTATTTAAGCAAGGCCTTAGCCGCAAGTCCTGTTTATTATGCAAAAGCATGGGACAATCTTCAAGCATTGAAGTAGGTATATTTGTTGCAATAATATAAGTAATTTGCTACAGTTAGCGTGATACGAAAAAACGAGGCGATATGGTAGATAATACAAATATAATCCGCAATAAAACTCATGCAGTGAAAGTTGGTAATGTTACAATAGGGGGGGATGCGCCTATTGTGGTGCAATCGATGACCAACACAGACACGGCAGATATTGAGGCTAGTACAAAACAAGTTATAGAATTAGCCAGAGCGGGCTCTGAAATTGTTCGTCTTACGGTAAATAATGATGAGGCGGCAAAGGCGATACCTTACATTCGTGAAAATGTTGAGAAAGCTGGTCTTGATGTTCCGCTTGCAGGTTGCTTCCATTATAACGGTCATTATCTTTTAGAGACTTATCCTGAATGTGCTAAGGCGCTTGCAAAATATCGTATTAATCCCGGTAATGTTGGATTTGGTAATAAGCATGACGCTCAGTTTTCGAAGATGATTGAGATTGCCGCTAAAAACGATAAGCCGGTACGTATAGGTGTTAACTGGGGTAGTCTTGATAAAGAAGTTTCACAAAGACTTATGGATGAAAATGCTAAATTGGCCAGTCCAAAAGATGCATCTTCTGTATTGCGTGAGGCTTTAATAGTATCTTCGCTAGAGAGCGCTAAAAAAGCAGAAGAGATTGGCTTGGGTAAGGATAAAATAATTATCTCATGTAAGGTTAGTCGTGTGCAGGATCTTATTTCTGTTTACTCTGAGCTTGCAAAACGTTGTGACTATGCTCTTCATTTAGGGTTAACTGAAGCCGGTATGGGCTCGAAAGGGATTGTAGCATCAACAGCTGCACTGGCTGTTTTATTGCAACAGGGAATTGGTGACACCATACGCATTTCACTGACTCCTGAGCCGGGTGCTCCGCGCGAGAAGGAAGTTATAGTTGCGCAAGAAATATTGCAGACTATGGGCTTTCGTTCATTTACTCCACAGGTCACCGCATGTCCCGGGTGCGGTCGCACTACCAGCACTGTGTTTCAATCACTTGCAGAGAGTATTCAAAGCTATTTAAGAGAATCCATGCAAGCCTGGAAAAGCCAATATCCGGGAGTAGAGACTTTAAATGTTGCCGTTATGGGATGCATAGTAAACGGCCCGGGTGAAAGTAAACATGCCGATATAGGGATTAGTCTGCCCGGTACCGGTGAGACTCCTTCTGCACCTGTTTTTATCGACGGTAATAAGTTCACGACACTGCGCGGAGAAAAAATCGCCGACGAGTTTAAACAAATCGTCGACGATTATGTGAAAAAAAGATTCGGTTAGAGTTTTGCAACCCCATCGTTATGTTTAGGTGTTTTTGTATTAATAGTAGGATTTACTCCTTTTCCTACAGATATCTCAAATGATACGGTTTCCTTATGTTGGGTGGGTATTATCATACAAAAATCCATGACAGAACTCTTGCATTTGTCTAAAATATTTTGCAAAAGAAAACTGTTTGAGTATTGTTTTCCTTCTTCTAGTCCTTCAAATATAGTTGCATTATATAAGATTGGGGTTTTGTGTTTATTAGAAATTAAAAAATCTGTTATATTATCGGTAATTTCAGAGGGAATATTAGTTTCTTCAAATATTAGTTGTGTGGATAGTTTTATTTTTGCGTTTTGCTTTTCTTCAGGAACACATTCAGTAATAAGATGCGCTATTACAGCCATTTTCTTAAATACGTTGATTGCGTTATTTAACGCTAGTGATTGAGATTCTAATTCTTTATTATCGAAATCGGCTAAAATACTTTCAAGTAATATATATTTAAGCTCTAATTCATCTATGGATTCTAATATTTGCTTATCGGTAAATATATAGTCATCATCCAAGCTGCAATCATTATCATTCTTTAGTAACTGATCTAATAATTCTTCATAACTTCCTTCTATCATATTTTAAACCTTAACAAGAGCAGCTATCACTTCTCTACCTTCTGCCAGAAGAACGTTATATGTTCGGCAGGCCGCACCTGTTGTCATAATCTCAACGCCTATATTTAGATCGTCAAAATGTTTCCTGATCTCAATAGGGATGGGCTGGTGAGTATCGCCGCAGCCGATAATTAATATTTCCGGATTAAGCTCTTCAATATATTTTAGTTCTTTTGTCGATATGTTCTCGAAAGATTCTATCTCCCATTTAAAAACAGAATTGGGAGATAATATTATGCTGCCATTATATTCTTCGTTATTAATCACAAAAGATCCCTCGCCATAAGATGTTATGACATTCATATCCTGAGGAATGATAGGGGTTATATCCATTTTTTACAGAGGAATTGTGCTTGGTCTTTTTCTCTTAAGCCATGAAACTACCATGAGTCTGGTAAGAAGTATGGCCGAGAACATAGATGATGAAATACCTACCGATAATGTAACTGCAAATCCTTTTATTGGACCTGAGCCGAATATATATAGTAGTAACGCCGCTATAAGAGTGGTTATATTTGAGTCTAAAATGGTTTTGAATGCCTGTGAAAAGCCGTTATCAACTGCTGCAAAAGGTGACTTTCCTAGTCGCACTTCCTCACGAATACGTTCAAATATCAGAACATTAGCATCGACTGCCATACCCATGGTTAACACAATACCTGCAATGCCCGGCAGTGTAAGTGTGGCTCCGAAAACAGATATTACCGCAATGATCATTATAATATTTATAAGCAAAGCAATATTTGAGAATAACCCAAATAGCCCGTATGATGCTAACATAAAAATAATTACAAGTATTATGCTGACCAGTACCGCTGATTTACCCGCTGCGATTGAATCTGCGCCTAAGCTTGGGCCAACTGTGCGTTCTTCTACAATATCCAGCGGAGCAGGAAGGGCGCCCGCGCGAAGTAATAAGGCCATATCACTGGCGCTTTGAGTGGTAAAGCTGCCTGAAATTTCGGCCGTGCCACCTAGTATAGCTGTGCGAATAACGGGAGCTGTTATTACTTTACCATCTAAAACTATGGCAAAAGGTTTGCCTACATTCTTTTTGGTAATATCGGCAAATTTCTTGGCACCAATGTTGTTGAAACGAATATTTACTACTGCCTGCCCATACTGGTTCACTCCCGGTGAGGCGTTTACCAACATGTCGCCGCTTATTATAACCTGTTGTTTAATAGCATAGGCGGTTCCATCTTGTGAATACAATCGAACAGTGCCCGGAGGGGTGGGTTTGCGTGTTGTATCCGGATATGGGAATGCGTCATTTAGCAAATGGAAAGTAAGTTTTGCTGTTTTGCCTAACAATGATTTTAAATGCTCCGGATTATCAAGGCCAGGAACTTGCAATAAAATCCTGTTTTCCCCCTGACGCTGTATGTCGGGTTCTCGAGTTCCCGTCTCATCAACACGGCGACGGACGATTTCTATGGATTGAGCAAGCACATTTTTTTGCATTTTGTCAATCGCCTTGTCGTCATAGCTAACCATTATAGTGCGTTCATTGGTATCGATTGAAATCTCAGGTGATATTTCTCTTATGATTTGAACAACATCAGATGTAATAGCGGGGTTTGTAAGATTAAACTGAACTTTATCACCCACAACATTAATTCCGCCTGTATAACCAATTCTTTCACCATTTACCTGTTTTCCACGGAATGAGTCGCGAATGTCATTCTTTAGGTTGTCGAGCTGTTCTTTTAAATACTCGTTAAAATCGACTTCCAAAAGCAGGTAAGATCCGCCTCGCAGGTCAAGCCCGAGATTTACCTTTTTGTCAGGTAATATACCGATAGATTCGGCTTTGTCGCCCAAAAAAGTAGGTAGGCTGAATATTACCGCTAATAGACATATTAGCAATATGGCAGCGATTTTAAATGGTGAAAAATTAAGCATAAAATTACTTATTTCGATTTTTTAGCTGGTTTTTTAGCCGGTTTTTTAGTTTTTGTATTATCAGGTTCTTCAGTTTTTTTATCTGTTTTGCCGGCAACTTTATTTTTACTTATACGAATCTCAACATCGCTTGCAATTTCAACATGAAGTATTTCAGCTTCTTGATCTACTTTGGTTACTTTGCCGTAAATCCCGCTGTCAGTAATTACATTGTCGCCGCGTTTTATAGATTCAACTAATTTTTTATGCTCGGCAAATTTTTTCTGCTGAGGGCGGAAAATTAGAAAGTACATAATAGCTATGATGAAAACAAATGGAAAGAATGTTTCCAAAAGTGAAGGCTGAGCAGCGGCTGCGTCTGTAGCTTGAGCGTATGCGTCGGAAATAAATAGCATAAAGATTCTCCCTTAATTATTGTCTATGTCTGATATAAAGGTCACAGAATGAATAATCAAGGGAAAAGGCTAATTAAGATGCACCTTCAGGAGCAGTTCCTCCTTTTTTAGGTTTAGGTGATTTTACGCCTTCGGTATCTTTAGTTTTTTTAGGGGCTTTTTTCTTTTTAGGATCCTCCTCCTCATCTTCTTGCGCGCCTATTGGAACTGAAACTTTTTTGGCTTGTTTCTTTGGTTTTACGTCAGTAAGGCGGTTGGGCTTTTTGCCTTTTAGAACATCATCTATCTCAGGGCCTGAAAGAGTTTCATATTCAAGTAGGGCAAGGGCAAGCTTCTCTAGCTGGTCACTGTGCTTTTTAAGGATTTGCTCTGCTCTTTTGTAGCCGTCGTCTATTAACGATTTTATCTCATTATCGATTAGTTTAGCAGTATCTTCAGAAGTATTTTTTTGCTGAGATACCGAGTGGCCTAAGAATACCTCTTCTTGATTGCTGGCATGAAATATAGGGCCGATTTTTTCACTCATACCCCATTCTGTTACCATACTGCGCGCCATATTAGTGGCCATTTTAATATCTGACGACGCACCTGAAGTTACTTTCTCGTGGCCGAAAATAAGTTCTTCTGCTACACGGCCACCCATGGCAACTGCCATATCAGCCTTTGCTTTTTCACGTGTAAGTGAAAGGCGATCTTTCTCGGGCAAGCGCATAACCATACCCAGCGCTCTTCCGCGTGGAATGATTGTTGCTTTATGAATTGGATCGGAAGCAGGGCAGTGCAGGCTAACTATTGCATGGCCGGCCTCATGATAGGCGGTTAGTTTACGCTCTTCTTCGCCAACTACCATGCTTTTTCTTTCCGCTCCCATCATAACCTTATCTTTGGCTTCTTCCATCTCGCTCATGGTTATAACCCTGCGGTTTTTGCGAGCCGCGAGCAAAGCTGATTCATTTACAAGATTGGCAAGATCGGCTCCTGTAAAACCGGGTGTGCCACGAGCTATAACATGGGCATCTACATCAGGAGCAAGAGGGATTTTTTCCATATGGACTTTCAATATTTGCTCTCGGCCTAAAATATCAGGAAGTGGCACTACTATCTGGCGGTCAAAGCGCCCGGGGCGCAATAATGCAGGATCAAGCACGTCAGGGCGGTTAGTGGCTGCAATAATGATAACCCCTTCATTTTCGGAGAATCCATCCATTTCAACAAGTAGCTGGTTGAGGGTTTGTTCGCGTTCGTCATTTCCGCCCCCTAGTCCCGCGCCACGGTGACGGCCTACAGCATCAATCTCGTCAATAAATATTAGACATGGAGCGTTCTTTTTACCCTGTTCGAACAAATCACGAACACGACTTGCCCCAACACCTACGAACATTTCCACAAAGTCAGAACCTGATATTGAGAAAAAAGGAACTCCTGCTTCACCTGCTATGGCTTTTGCAAGTAATGTTTTACCTGTACCGGGAGAGCCCACAAGCAAGCAGCCTTTAGGTATCCTTCCACCAAGGGAGCCGAATTTATCCGGTGCCTTTAAAAAATCTACGATTTCATGCAGCTCTTCTTTGGCCTCATCAATTCCCGCAACATCTTCAAATGTGATTTTTTTGCCTTTTTGTTCCATAAGGCGAGCGCGAGATTTACCAAATCCCATGGCTCCGCCACCTTTGCCGCCACCTTGCATCTGACGCATGAAAAATATCCATACACCTATAATAAGAATGAACGGAAACCATGAAAGTAATATGCCGAATATTGAATTCATTGCGCTATCTGTTGGTTCTGCTTTTATTCTAACGCCGTTTTGACGCAAGCTATCAACAAGCTCAGGATAGTTAGGGCTGTAGGTAGAAAATTTTGTACCATCGGCGTATGTGCCTTCAATATTTGACCCTCTTATGCTGACTTCGGCAACTCGGCCACTATCTACATCCTGTAAAAATTCTGAAAATGGCAGGTTTACACTTTGCGTGCCCATATTGGAATTGCTCATAGCGTCATATAGCATTACAAGAACCACAAGAGCTATGATCCAGAAGAAAAAATTTTTACCTGATGTCATAAAAGACCTATAAGATTGATTGTTAGTAAATATTATATCGGGCTATAAATTATAGTATAGTAAAAAGCTAGGTTTTAATAAATTCTATCTTGATTTTATCCTTTAAATCACCCTTTTTATAATATTCTATATGGGGAGCCGCAATTAGTTTTTCAAGGCTATATACAGCGGGAATTGTATAAATTATCTGTTTTTGCAAGTCTAATTCAGCTATTTCTTTATTTTCGTTCCGTAATTTTAAATAATTTTCCTGACCAAGGCAGCCGATAGTTAAATTATTATATGAAATATCAGAAACTTTGCATGTAAAGCGTTCGTCCCACAATATGGTTTTATTTTTTATGACAGGTAAGGGGGGAGCAATATCCTTAATTTCTCGTAAGATTATATATTCATCATCTTTTAGGTATGAAATTACGCAACCGCCTAAAGTTCCGCCCTTAAAAACATTATCACTTTTAAGGTTTTTATATAGATTCTCGATTTTTTCAAAACGAGGCTTATAGTATTCTCTGCCAACTAATTTTATCACTTTAGATAAAATTCTGAATGCGGCCTCGTCATGCAGGTCTTTAAATATTTTATTATCTAATAATGCATATCCTTCAGGTTCAAATTTAACCGCTTTGGCGAACTCTTCGTTGCATTTTTCTTCAATATAAGAGCGACTACGAGACATATTTTGCGCTGTTTTAATAAGGCGTTGGCATAAAATATCAGGGTTTTCATATTCCGATATAAGCTTCCTTATCCAGACTCTTGTATATTTTTCGTTATCATTAGAGGGGTCTTCTACCCATTGCTGGTTATTATTCTGTAAATATGAAACTAGCATTTCTTTTGATACTGACAGTAGGGGGCGCAAAATTGTTATGCTGTTCTTGTGCGATAATTCTTCCATAGCAGTAAGCCCGTCAACTCCACTTCCTCTTGCTAATCTTAAGAGCACAGTTTCTGCCTGATCCTGCATATGGTGAGCAACGAGCAGGTTGTTAATTTTATTTTCATGGCAGTAATCAGTCATAAGGCGATAGCGAGCTTCCCTTGCCTGATCCTGTATGTTAGAATTTTTCTTATCGCCTTCCCATGTTAATATCACGTGCTTAATGTTATGGGAATCCATCCATTTTGCAACTTGCCTTGCTTCGTCGGCTGATTCATCTCTTAGGCGGTGGTCTACTGTTATGGCTATAATTTCTGTTTCATCGTCTAAATGTTTTTTGCAGAGTAGGGCAAGTGCCATACTATCTGCTCCACCGGAGACGGCTACAGCAATTTTGCCCGGGGAGTCCGCAAGCAGTCCCGCTATCTTTTTTTGAAAAAATTTGTCAAGCGGATCCATTTAATTGCAACTGATGCGGGTCTGTTCTTTTTCTACTGTGTCTTTTATCGATTTATCGGCAGCAGGGAACTCAGACAACACTTTCTTGAAGGTTGTGCAGGCCTCTTTTTTCTTGTTCATTTTATCCAGTGCCATAGCAAGCTTCATTAAATTATCGGCGGCTTTGTTGCCTTTGCTCCAGCCTTTATATCCTTTTAGGAAGTTAACGGCCGCTTGCTCGTAATTTTCACGCACGTAATAAGTTTCACCCAGCCAGTAATATGCGTTGCTAAGAAGTTGATTAGAGGAATTGTCTTTTTCACTTTCTATGTATTTTTTCAAAGAATTTTCAGCATTTGCATAATCTGATTTACGTAAATATTGAAAAGCCTCGTCATATGAGTTTGTATCAGATGTAATAACTTGGCTGTCAAGCGAGGTTTCCTCCATTTTTTTTACTATCTCCTGCGGCTTACTTTCGCGCGCGGCCTTCTCGGAGAATTTCTGCATTTGATTGCTTTTTTCAATGTTGCTCATGCGAAAATCAATATCCGCACCTAGCTTATCCATTTTTTTAGACAGGGATTTTATACTAAACCCTGTTTGCTCTATTTTTCCATTCAAATCACGCATCTGTTCTTCAAGTTCAGTGAGGCGAACGTCAATGGAAGGTGAGTTTTTTATTTCACTTTTGCTCGATATTCTTGGGTTCGTGTCTTGTTTATAAAATTCTTTTTGCAGCATGTTGAGATCTTTTTCAATGCGAGATATTCTATCCTGTGTGCGCTGGAGCATAAGATCGGTCGGGGCGTTGCTCTGTGCTGCCGCATTAAATGCAAATAGGATTGATAGTGATAATAATATGTAGCGCATTATTGTTACTGATTGTTGGTTGTGGATAATAAAAGGCTTTTAACCAAACCTAATATAGTAAATATTAAGTTACGCATCGTTGTTCTTTCATACTCATAAAATTCACGTATGTTTTATACTCTAAAATTTTATTTGCCTTAAACGCCTAGCGTAAAATAAATTCTTATTCACTATAAACTGAAAATACAGGATGTTTTACAAAAAATCCATAAAAAAAGCCCGAGCTATATGCCCGGGCTTAAATATTCGTTTGTTTTTTCTTTATTTAGGAACTGTAACGCTGCGACGGTTTTCAGCCCATGCCGCGCTGTTGGAGCCTAATACCGCAGGGCGTTCTTTGCCGTAACTGATTGTTGTAATGCGTGAGGCCGAAACACCTGAGTTAACCAGATATTTTTTAACAGCGTTTGCTCTTCTGTCGCCTAATGCAATATTATACTCGCGAGTTCCACGCTCATCGGCGTGACCTTCTACGATAACATTCTTGTTAGAATTCTTTTTAAGCCATGCAACTTGTTTATCAAGAGTTTTTTGGCTTGTGGAGTTTAATACGGCGCTGTCAAATGCGAAGAAAACTCTATCATTTGCACGAGCATCAACTGAACTTCCTGGAATTTTAGTGAATGTGTCAAGGTCAGAGCTTGCTACTCTGTACTTATCTGAAGTAACATCCGTACTATCAGAAGAACCTTTGTTGCTATCTGTTGTAGAACAAGCAGTAGCTACGATTAATGTAAGGATGATCGCGAAAAATCTTGATAACATCGCCTTTGCCCCATATTTATAAATTAAATTTAAAAATCCTATACCTAGGATAGTGAATACGATAGTAAACACTACAAGCTCTAATTACAACCTTTATTTTTGTTGGTCAAGGGCTGTTTTACAAGTTTTGTATTTTTTTATAATAAAGGTGACCATGCCGGGTCTGATGCATCTTCGGGTGTGTCGATTTTTCGTTCATTATATCCGGTGAGGTCGACGGAGTATATGTGCCATTTTGCTGTTGTGCCACGTGCCGCGGCTTCCTGGCGCGCAAACATTATAACCCTTCCGTTAGGCGACCATGTAGGGCCTTCATCCAAATAGCTTTCGGTGAGAAGGCGTTCGCCGCTACCGTCTGTTCGCATAACCCCTATGTAAAAACGATTCTTATGCATTTTTGTAAATGCAATAAGGTCTCCTCGTGGTGACCAGACGGGAGTGCCATATCTTCCTTTGCCGAAGCTTATTCTTTCAATATTATCTCCGTCCTCATCCATTATATATAGTTGTTGATTGCCTCCTCTGTCGGAATTAAATACGATTTTACTGCCGTCAGGAGAATAAGAAGGAGATGTATCAATAGCGCTGTTGTGAGTTAGGCGGGTTTTGCGTTTGGTTCTAAGATCCATAGTATAAATTTCGCTATTGCCATCTAAGGAGGCGGCCATTATTACTGATTTTCCATCCGGTGAGAATCTAGGGGAGTATGACATGCCGGGGAAGTCGCCCATAAGCTCCTTTTCTTTTGTATCAACATCCATCATATATACTTTTGGCACTCCGCCTGCATATGACATATATAAAACTTTCTGCGCAGTTTTAGAAAAACGCGGAGTCAGCGCCATAGATTTTCCGTCTGTAAGGTATCTATGGTTAGCCCCGTCCTGATCCATAATAGCAAGGCGTTTTATACGATTTAGTCCGCCGCCGCTTTCTGAGACATAAACTATTCTTGAATCAAAATATCCGTCTTCCCCTGTAAGGCGTGAGTATATTTCATCTGAAATAAGGTGAGCTATTCTGCGCCAGTTATTAATGTTAGTGCCGTATGATTTACCTGCTATTTGTTGCTCTGCATATACATCCCAAAGTCTGAATGACGCTTCAAATTCGTTTGCAGAGGTTATGCGTATTCCGCCTGTTAATAATGTTGAGGCGTTTATCTGCCTCCATGATGCAAATTCAGGAATTGTAGAGCTGCTTTTAATGTCCTGTAGAAAGGAGCGGTGATTTATAGGGCGGAATAAGCCTGAGTTTTCAAGGTCGTTTTCTACAACTTCAATTATTTTTTGACCTAGCTTTGATGACTCATTGTCAACTCCACCAAGATAAGGAAGAGCAATCGGCATAGGATCAACATTGCCGCGTGTAATATCTATGCTTACTAGCGCAAAAGAATTTGCGCATGAGAGTATAAGGTAGCTAAATGCTAATATAATAATGCGTTTCATTTTAGAAATTCTCCTTTAGCCATGCTAGAGTTTTGCCTATTCTACCGGATGACAATAAACGTTTGGCGGCAAAATTGTAACGTCTATTTTTTCTTTGCCTGGCAGCGAGAATAAGCATGCCTGCGCAGCATGAAAATGCAGGGCCTTTTGTGCTTTCTGCCATGCCTTCGATGGGTTTGGCGATACCAAGGCGCACTTGTCGATTAAGCATTCTTGATGTTAAGTTGGCTAATCCGCCAAGTTGACATGCCCCTCCGGTTATAACTATATTGCCGCCTATGTTGGATCTACCTATGCGGCCTAGCTTTTTGTTAACCATCTCAAGCATCTCTTCTGCTCGCGGTTTGATTATATTAATAAGCTTTGATTTTTCTATATGGGTAATATCGCTTGTTCCATCCTCGGCAATTTGTGGAACGTCTATTATCTCTTGTTCATCGCGTGCGGTTACAAAAACATTGCCGTTTAGTGTTTTGAGGCGTTCTGCCGTTTCTAAATTTGTGGAAAGCCCTATTGCAATATCTTTTGTAATATGTTGGCCGCCGACAGGGATTGTATCTGCATATATTATAGTTCCGTTTTTATATATTGCTATGTTGATGTTACCTGCTCCAAAATCAAGCAAGGTAACGCCAAGTTCCTTTTCATCTTCGGTTAGGCAGGCGGTTGCAGACGCATAAGGGGATGCTATATAGCCTTCAACATTTAAATGGCATTGCGCAAGACAGTTGGTAAGATTTACTATGCCGGATGAGTTGGCGGTTATAAGGTTCATAGTTGAGCCTATGGAATTGCAAAACATTCCTATCGGGTTGTGTATGTCTTCGCTCTTATCAATTGAATATTCGGCTGGAATACAGTGGATTATCTCGCGCTCAGAGTTTTGGTATTTATCACATGCCTGTGATATAAGGCGGCTAATTTCGCGGGCTGTAACTTCCTGCCCTTTTAAAGCAAGGCTGCTTTGAATATATTCGGAAGATAGTTTATTGCCTGATATATTGGCTATAACTTTATCAACAGTGACACCGGCTAGTTGTTCTGCGGTGCCTAATGCTGAACGGATGGAGTTTTCAGCAAGTTTCATGTCGGTTATTATTCCCGAGCGTATTCCTTGCGATAGCTGATGGCCTACACCCAGAATCGTTATATTGTCAGCCGAATCAACGCTTGCAATATAGCAGGCGATTTTTGAGGTGCCAATATCAAGGGCGGCTATTAGATTGTTGTTTAGTTTGGACATAGATTGCTATCGAATGGAAAATTTTTATTTCTTATAAATTATATCCGATAATTAGACCATTACAATTTTAAATAGTGCGAATGTAATTTCTAAGCAAAAGATTATACGAGCAACCCACTCTCTGTTACATTCCATCAGAGCCGCGAGAAAGAGCGGTTGTGCCTGTTCTTGCGTATTCAATTATTCCATATGTGCCCATGGCGGCAATGAATTCGTCCAGCTTTGAGGAGTTGTCGGTAATTTCAAATACGAAAGATTTATCGGTAGAGTCTATTTCTTTTGCGTCAAAACTATCGGCAAGATGCAAAATCTCTGCGCGCTTGTCGCCAACCGCCTTCACCTTAACCAGGGCTACACCGCGTTCAACAAAAGCACCTTTTGTTGTGATATCAACAACTCTGTGAACGGGAATGATGCGTTCTATAAGGGTTGCTATATGCTCAATAACATGTGGTGGCGCAGATGTTTTTATTGTGATGCGAGAAAGCTTTTTTTCTTTGTTTATCTCAGAAACAGTAAGGCTGTGAATGTTATATCCGCGTCCTGAGAATAGCCCTACAACTCGCCCCAAAACCCCGGCCTCGTTGTCTACTATTACTGCCAAAATATGTTGTTCTTCTGCTTGTTCTTTTGTCATTTTTTATACCCTCATGCGTGCTATATCTTCATCCACCTCGATTTTATCTTCCGGGCCAAGCTCAACTTCGTAGTGAGCGGCTCCGGCCGGAATCATAGGATAGACGTTTTCTGCTTTATCAACATGCATATCTAAAATTACAGGCCCATCTGTTTTAAGCATTTTTTCGATGGCTTCGTCAACATTATCAGGCTTGTCGCATCTGATGCCGGTAAAGCCGAATGCGCGACCAAGTTCTGAAAAGTCGGGGAGCGCCTCCATATAGCTTTCAGAATGACGATCACCGTGGAAAAGCTCTTGCCACTGGCGAACCATGCCCATATAGCTGTTGTTCATTAGAAATATTTTAACAGGCAGGCGATATTGTACCGCGGTAGCCATTTCCTGAATGTTCATCATGATTGATGCTTCGCCTGATACGCAAACAACCGTTGCCTTAGGGTGTGCAACCTGAACTCCAACTGCGGCAGGCAGGCCGTAACCCATAGTGCCCAAGCCACCTGAGGTCATCCAGCGGTTAGGGTTGTCAAATTTTAAGTATTGTGCCGCCCACATTTGATGTTGGCCTACATCTGTCGTAATGTAAGAGTCTTTGTCTTTTAAAGCCTCGTTTAAACGGTCAAGTGCGTATTGTGGCTTTATTGTTTTGCCTTTTTGCTTGTAGCCGAAGCTATCTTTTTTACGCCATTTGGCTACTTGTTCCCACCATTTGTCGGAAGCTTCTTTATCAAGAGTCAGCTTTTCTTTTTTCCATATTTCAATCATGCGCTCTAGAACTTGCTCAACATCACCAACTACGGGAATATCTACCATTACGTTTTTATTGATTGATGATGGGTCAATATCAACATGTATCTTCTTAGAATCTAACGAGAAAGCATCAAGACGACCTGTTATTCGATCATCAAATCGCGCACCTATATTTATCATAACGTCGCATTTGGCCATGCACATATTGGCCTCATATGAGCCGTGCATTCCTAGCATACCAAGGAATTGATCGTCATTGCCGGGATATGCGCCAAGCCCCATCAAGGTGTTGGTAATAGGAGCGCCTGTCATTTTTACAAATTTTGTAAGAAGATCGCAGGCTTTTTTCCCTGAGTTTATAACTCCGCCACCTGTATAAAATACAGGTCGTTTGGATTTGGCTATAAGCTTTACGGCTTTTTTAATTGCGTCTTCTTCAGGCTTATCATGAATTTTGTAAGACTCGCGAGTGACATTCTTTAAATTTTGATATTTGAATTTCTCATTCTGAATGTTCTTGGGTATATCGATAACCACAGGGCCGGGGCGGCCTGTTGTGGAGATATGTATAGCCTCTTTTACGGTTTTCTCTATCTGCTCAATATCTTTGATCAGATAGTTATGTTTTGTGCATGGGCGTGTCAGGCCAACAGTATCAGCCTCCTGAAAAGCGTCCGACCCTATCATCATAGAAGGTACTTGTCCGGTAATGCAGATAACGGGAATGCTGTCTAAATAAGCATCGGCAAGGCCGGTTATGGTGTTGGTAGCACCGGGGCCTGAAGTTACGAGAACTGCGCCTATTTTGCCTGTGGAGCGCGCATAGCCCTCTGCCGCATGAACCGCGCCTTGTTCATGGCGAACAAGGATATGGCGCAATTTGTTCTGCTTGAATAATTCATCATAAAGAGGCAAGACGGCACCGCCGGGATATCCGAATATAGTATCAACCCCCTGATCTACCAACGCCTTTATTACTATGGCGGCTCCGTTTAGTTCCATTTTTTTATTCCTTTGGTAACGTTTTGTCGTCATCCTGAGTGAAACGAAGGATCTTTTTTAAGATTCTTCACTGTCGTTCAGAATGACAGTACTATTTTGCAGGTAAAAAGAACCCC
>Ga0066640_10001265_pt1 | contig 15143 bp, 13 predicted proteins | sample CryGeyCG2114_020_2_FD_59505 | JGI IMG/M metagenome (GOLD analysis project Ga0066640, IMG submission 59505) | Groundwater microbial communities from aquifer - Crystal Geyser CG11_big_fil_rev_8/21/14_0.20 | ecosystem: Environmental > Aquatic > Deep subsurface > Groundwater | place: USA: Utah... | reverse complement strand
CAGATGAAACCGGTATTTTAGCCAGCTGGCTCAAAGCCGAAGGTCACCTAGGTGACAAATTAACTATGCCAGGCGGCGGGTCAAGGGATCCAGAACAGAGGAAGGGCCGCTTTATCACCATGGACGGCAAAGAGGTCTTTAAATTTGCGGTCAGGGTGCTGGAAGAATCAATCAAAGCTGTTTTAGACAAAGCAAAATTAGAAGTTAAAGACATTAACCTATTGATCCCGCATCAAGCCAACACCCGCATCATCGACCATGTCAGCAAGAAGATGAAAATTCCTCAAGAAAAGGTTTTTGTTAACCTGCATAAGTACGGCAACACTTCCGCTGCCTCTATCCCCCTGGCCCTGGATGAAGCTTTGGCTGAAGGGAAGATCAAGAAAGGCGACATTGTTGTTCTTTCTGGTTTTGGGGCGGGGTTAACTTGCGGCGCGAATGTGATTAGGTGGTAGACTAAATCTCACCTCCATATTGCCTGCTTCACCGCATCACTTATCAGCAATTGTAATATATAATACCAAATCTGAAATTTCACCCAAAAGATACCGATAAAAACACAGAGGAAAATCAAGCATGAAAGTTGCTGCTGCCAGAAAAGTTGATATTAGTAAGCTGGAAAGGAGAATGACTTCTGCTGAAGCAAAAACCCATCGAAGTTTAGTCCAAGAGCATCTCTTTGATATCCAAAGGCTGGTCATCAGCGGCTACAGCCCTTTCTATCTTAACAGCGAACGTTTTGAATGTAATTTTGTGCAGGGGCCGCACTGGCCAAGCCGGCTAGATAGCCACCGACCCATCGGAACACCGGTAGCCCTTAACATTGTCCAGCTCCAAAGAGGCGTACACGTTGGTTATCTACATTTTTCGCTCTTGGCCAAACAAGCTTTTTCTAACCAGCAGATTTTTGATAATCATTTTTTGCCGCCGACCCAAGGTCTCCCTTTTAGGCAATTTTTAAGCTCCTGGGGCAAAAGCCAACTGCCGCCGCTGCTCCAAAACGAGAAGAAAAACCAACCAGCGCTGCTAGTGCATCCGGACTTTAGAGGCAGGAACATCGGGTTTTTCCTTATGGGCTTAGCTATCTTTCTGACAACCAGAGTTTATAAAAAGCCAAGGATTCGATTTACCGTAGAAGAAGGCAGCCTTGAAGAAAGTTTTTATCAACATCTTATAGAATTGGAACGTTTAGAAGGCAGGGTTAAGACTACCACTATGCCTAGACAGCCGCAAATGCGTTACTACACCCTGCCGTTAACCACCTTTTCTAATCCACTCGCTTATCTGCAAATCAGAGGTCGTTAGTAAAAATAATTGTTAACTAATCATCCTCACCTTCTCAAAAAATCCTAATTCTGCTATAATTGCCATTCATGTCTTAAAGAACTATTAGGAGGTTCAAAGTAATGCTCGATTATCAATTGACCGAAGAACAAACAATGATCCGAGATTTAGCCAGAAAGGTAGCCATAGAAAAAGCTCTCCCTAAACGGGCCGAGTGGGACGAAACAGGGGAATTTCCCTGGGAAGCAATGAAGGCTTTTTCAGAGGCAGACCTGTGTGGCCTTTATATTCCTGAAGATTTAGGCGGGATGGGACAAAGTGTTTTCAACTTTTGTTTAGCAACCGAAGAAATCAGCCGGATCTGCGGCGGGGTTGGCGTTACCTTTGCCGCCTCTGCCCTTGGCTCCACCCCCATCCTACTTTTTGGCACTGATGAACAAAAGAAAAAGTATATGCCAGAGATCGCGGCTGGTAAAAAGCTGGCTGCTTTTGGCTTAACTGAAGCGAGCGCCGGCTCTGACGCGGCTGGGCTTGAGACCACAGCTAAGAAAGAAGGGGACTATTATATAGTAAACGGGACCAAGCAGTGGATTACCAATGGCGGCGAGGCTGATGTTTACACCTTGATCGCTATAACCGATAAAAAGAAAGGGGCACGCGGCGCCTCGGCTTTTATTGTGGAAAAAGGGACCCCGGGATTCACCTTTGGCAAAAAAGAGAACAAGATGGGGATTAGATGCAGCGCTACTCGCGAGCTCGTTTTCCAAGATTGCAAAATCCACAAAGACCAGCTCCTTGGCAAAGAGGGGATGGGCTTTATTGTGGCGATGAAGACCTTAGACTTAACCCGGCCAGGGATCGGCGCCCAGGCTGTTGGAATTGCCCAAGGGGCACTCGACGAAGCGATCAAATATGCCAAAGAACGGGTCCAGTTTGGCAAACCGATTATCACCTTGCAAGCAATTCAACACATCCTGGCAGATATGTCGACCCAGGTTGAGGCCGCTCGCGCCTTGGTTTACGGTGTCGCTCGGATGATTGACGCTGGGGCCAAAGATTATACAGTTTGCGCTTCTCAAGCCAAATTATTTGCTTCTGACACCGCCATGAAAGTAACGATTGACGCTATCCAGGTTCTGGGTGGCTATGGTTATATGAAAGAGTATCCAGTAGAGAAGATGGCTCGTGATGCCAAGATCACCCAGATTTATGAGGGGACCAACCAGATCCAACGCAACCAAATTGGCCTGGGACTAATCAAAGAAAGCGCGAAGAAGAAGTAGGCTGACTCTTTCCAGCCAAATATTTTCATGCTATACTGTTTTTTCTTGCTATGAATATTATTGTTTGCATTAAACAGGTCCCAGATACTACCGAGGTTAAGATAAATCCAGAAACCAACACCCTCGTGCGTGAAGGGGTACCGTCTGTGGTTAATCCTTTTGACGAAAACGCGGTGGAGGCGGCGCTTAAATTAAAAGAAAAGCACGGCGGCAAAGTAACTGTCATCACCATGGGCCCGCCGCAAGCTAGCGAAGCCCTCAAAACCACCATTGCCATGGGAGTTGACGAAGTTTATCTTATCTCTGACCGAGCTTTTGCCGGCTCTGACACCTGGGCTACCTCCTATACCCTTTCCCAAGCCATCAAAAAGATCGGCGATTACAATCTTATCCTTTGCGGCAAGCAAGCAATAGACGGCGACACAGCCCAAGTTGGCCCTGGGATCGCCGAGTGGCTCAATATCCCGCAGGTCACCTTTGCCGTAAAGCTGGAAGTTGAAGGAAATAAAGCAAAGGTTGAACGGATGCTGGAAGAGGTTAACGAAGTTGTTGAATGCCCCCTCCCCGCAGTCATTACCGTGGTTAAACAGATCAATGAACCGCGCATGCCCTCACTCAAAGGGATGATGAGGGCTAAAAAAGCCGAGATCAAGACCTTAAACGCCCAGGATATCGAGGGGGATCCCAAAAATATGGGCTTAAACGGCTCACCAACCCAAGTTGTGAAAATTTTCAGCCCACCACCAAAAGGGGGCGGAGAGATGTTAACTGGCGAGCCATCGGAAATCGTTGATAACTTAATTGCCAAGATAAAAGAGAGAAAGATCGGATGAGCATAAAAGTTTTTGCTGATAAATGCACCGGCTGTACCCTTTGCGTTAAAGCTTGCGCTTTTAATGCTATTGAGATGAAGCCGCGTGAAGGAACCCCTAAGAAACTGGCGGTAATTGATTTAGACAAGTGTACCCTCTGTGGCGCTTGTGTTTCAGCTTGTAAATTCAAAGCCATTGAGATTACGGCCGAGAAAGAGACCAGCGGAGACCTCTCACATTATAAAGGGGTCTGGGTTTTTGCCGAACAAAGGGAAGGCAAGATTGAAACAGTAGCTTATGAACTGCTGGGCGAGGCCCAAAAACTGGCCAAAGATTTAAACACTTATGTTGGAGCGGTCCTGTGCGGCGGGGAAAACATTGAAGAAGAGGCTCCGCACCTTTTTGCTTATGGCGCGGACAAGGTTTACCTTCTCCATCACGATGAATTAAAAGATTACAAGTCCCTCCCCTATACTCGAGCCGTGGCTGAATTGCTTAAAAAAGAAAAGCCGGAAATTTTCCTGCTCGGCGCTACTACCATGGGGCGAGACTTAGCCGCTAGACTAGCAATCAGGATCGGCGCGGGTCTCACGGCTGACTGCACCGGTCTTGATATTGATAAAGATAAGAAGATTTTAAGGCAAACCCGCCCGGCTTTTGGCGGCAATATCATGGCCACGATTATTTCGCCCAATAACCGGCCGCAAATGTCTACGGTGCGCCCAAAAGTTTTCAAAAAATCAGTTAAAGATGACTGCCGCCCAGGTGAGCTGATTAAATTTAAGCCGGTTATTAACCCTGAAGATTTAGTGGTTAAGCTTTTAGAGGTTATCAAAGACGAAAGCGTTAAGGTGAACCTAGCAGAAGCCGAGATTATTGTCTCTGGCGGTCGCGGCATTGGCGATCCTAAGAATTTTAAGCTGGTTGAAGACTTAGCCAAAGCTTTAGGCGGCGCAGTCGGTGCTTCAAGAGCGACCGTTGACGCCGGCTGGATCAGCGCCCACCATCAAGTCGGGCAAACAGGCAAGACTGTGGCGCCAAAAATCTATATTGCTTGTGGAATTTCCGGCAAGATTCAACATTTAGTCGGGATGCAAGGCTCTGACACGATTATTGCCATCAACAAAGACCCTGATGCCCCAATCTTCAAAGTTGCGACCTACGGAATTGTTGGCGATGTCCTCGAATACCTGCCGCTGATCATCAAAAAACTTCAAGAGAGTAAATAAAATGAAAACCGCTCTCGTCTTCCCTGGCCAGGGGTCGCAATCAATTGGTATGGGGAAAGATTTAGCCGAGAAATACTTAGATCAAGCTAATGAGATACTAGGCTTCGACCTGAAAAAAATCTGCCTCGAAGGCCCGGCCGAAGAGCTGCAAAAAACCGAAATCACCCAGCCGGCAATCCTAACGGTTAGCGTAGCAGCCTTTAATAAGCTGAAAAAGGAAAGTGGACAGTGGACAGCGACAGCAGGACATAGCTTAGGCGAATATTCTGCCCTGGTCGCCGCCGGCTCAATCACCTTTGAAGACGCGGTGAGAATCGTCCATCTGCGCGGTAAGTTTATGCAGGAAGCTGTCCCCACCGGAGAAGGGGCCATGGCCGCCGTACTGGGTGCAGATAACAATGTAATCAAAGAAGTTTGCGCGGAAATAGGCAATGTCTGGCCAGCGAATTTTAATTCCCCCGGTCAAGTCGTGATTTCCGGGAAAAAAGAGGCAGTGGAAGCCGCCGGCATAAAGCTCAAAGAAAAAGGCGCTAAGAGAATTATCCCCCTGGCTGTTTCTGCCCCTTTTCATTGCCCGCTCATGCAGCCCGCGGCGGATAATCTAAAAGCTGAATTAGAGAAAATAGAAATTAAAGATATCCTAATCCCAGTTGTTGCCAACGTTACAGCAGATTATGTGACCAAGGGTTCGGAAATTCGAGAATTGCTTTACAAACAAGTCACCAGCCCTGTGCTCTGGGAAGATTCGGTGAAAAAAATGGTGGCAGACGGGGTCACATCTTTTATCGAGGTGGGTGCTGGCAATGTTTTGGCCGGGTTGATCAAAAAGATTGATAAGAGTGTGGAAGTGAAGTCGTTTTTAGAAATTTAATTCGCTTGATTTACACAATCTTCTCTATGCTATATAATGGAACCCATGACCAAAGAGATTGAGTTCTCCCAACACGCTTTAGACCAGTTGGCTGATAGAGGGACAACCCAAGAAGAAGTTATCAAGGCTATTCAGGAAGGAGAAAGCTTACCGGCCAAGAAAAATAGACTAGCGTTTAGAAAAAATTTCCCCTTCGCGGATAAATGGAAGGGTAATTTTTATGAGGTCAAACAAGTTATGCCTATTGTAGCCGAAGAGGCAACGAAATTAGTCGTCGTCACAGTATATACTTATTATTTTGGAGGTGAGGGCAAGTGAAAATTAAATATGACAAGAAAGTGGACGCAGCTTATATCTCTTTTAAGGAAGGACCAACGGAAGTCACAACAATGCGTCTCACAGAAGACGTTGCTGTTGATTTTGGTCCTGGGGAAGAAATCATGGGAATTGAGATATTAGATGCCTCCAAACATTTAGACTTAAACCCTAAACACCCAAAGATCAAACTTCTTAATTTAGTATCAGCTTAGGCGATATTTTTTTGGGGGGCTGGTGTTGGCGAATCGTCTAAAGAGAGGATCCGATGGCAACAACGGAAATAAGGGTTAAAGTCCCTTTTCGACCAACACATATTGACTGGTAGTTCAAGCCAGCCCCCTTTTCACGAAAAAGATTGACCGGACAGCGGAAGTGAAAAGCTACGCCGCAACTTAAAATCTTATTGTTTTGCCCTTTAAACTATAAAGGGTCCTAAGAATTGCCATATATGTTTCAGCTGCCCCCAAAAAACGATCCTTTTTATTATAAGCAGTCATTGTTTTGATAAGGAGAGGTAGCGGCTCTTCAAAGCTGGCAAGCTCCCCCCAAAAATAGCGCATATTTGCCATGATCTCTTCCTCAGCACAATCCCGCAGCTGCGGCAATAAAGGATTTTCTTCAAAAATCAATTCATATAATACAACACCTAGAGAAAAAATATCAGTACGCTGGTCAACCGGCTCTCCCAGGAGAAGTTCCGTCGCCATATAGCCCGGGGTTCCAACAAATGGTTTAGTATCCCCTATCCTCCCTGCCGAGCCATAATCAATCAAAACAACAGTCCCATCAGGCAGGGTCATCAAGCTCCCTGGCTTAACATCTCGATGAACAATCCCACACTGGTGAACAGCAATTAAAGACCTACAAACAGCCGCAACTCTCTCAAGAGCGCTGATAGGATTAAGGTAACAGGCACTTGGGTCTGGTTGTTCATAAAGCGGAAAAACAAAGCCTGGGTAGTCGACCCCCTCCATCTGACAAGTTATAGTGCCTAAGCATTGACAAACCCCGGGAAAGTCCGGCAGCATAGAAAGGGCCTCTTTTTCCCTGTCAAAAAAGTGAGGTCGGCGAACTAACAGCTTAACAACTCGGTCATTCTGTTGTGGATGACGATAAACATTGGCCGAAGCCCCTTTCCCAATTAATGGCCCAAGTCTTGATAATCTTTCCATTTGTTTATCTATCCCCCATTCCTTTGGAAAATTTCAGCGCAAAATGATATACTTGTATTTTGCGTTTTGCGTTAGGTGGTAGCGAAAGGCGAAACGAAACGCGTTGCGCGATACGCGTGACGATTCCCGCTTCGCTTCCGCAACCGCATTTCGCTCACATAAGGAGGCCCAACATGCATCTAAAAGATAAAAATGCCCTCATCACCGGCGCGGCTCAAGGAATCGGCAAGGCCATTGCCCTCGCCTTTGCCAAGGCCGGTGCCAATGTCATTATCTCTGATATTAACCTGGAACTGGCAACCCAAACCGCTGAAGAGGCTGCCAAACTTGGGGTTAAAGCCAGGGCCATCAAGCAAAATGTCGCTGACCTGGCTGAAGTTGAGGCGACAGTTAAAGAGGTCCACGCTGAATTTGGCAAAATTGACATTTTAATTAATAACGCCGGGATTACCAAAGACAACCTCCTCTTAAGAATGAAAAAAGAGGATTGGGACGCTGTCATTAATATCAATCTCTCGAGCGTTTTCAACCTGTGCAAGGCCATTGCTCCTATAATGATGAAACAACGCTCCGGCAAAATCATCAATATCGCCTCAATTGTCGGCGAGATGGGAAACGCCGGACAGATCAATTATTCGGCGTCAAAAGCAGGGGTAATCGGCGTAACCAAGACCCTGGCTAAAGAGCTGGCCAGCCGCAACATAACCGTCAATGCCATCGCCCCGGGCTTTATTCAAACCGCAATGACTGATAAAATACCAGAGGAGATAAAAAAGCAGATGCTAACGGGTATTCCGCTTGGTAAACTGGGGCAACCAGAAGACATTGCTAATGCCTGTTTGTTTTTAGCAGCTAATACCGGTGATTATATCACCGGCCAAGTTATCCGCGTTAACGGCGGAATGTACATGTAAGAAAGGGGGTGAAAGAAGTAATGAACGAAGCAGAAGTTTTAGCAAAAGTAAAAAGCGTGGTCGTTGAACAGCTGGGTGTTTCCGAGACAGAAATAAGCAAAGAAGCATCCTTTGTTGACGATTTAGGGGCAGACTCGCTCGACACTGTTGAGCTGGTTATGGCCCTCGAGGAAGCTTTTTCAACCGAGATCCCGGACGAAGACGCGGAAAAGATTAAGACTATTGGCGACACCGTAACCTATATCATGTCCCATAAGAAGTAATTAATTAATGAAACTACCTGAACTTAAAATTGCAAATTTTATAGCACCCATACCGATCATTCAAGGCGGGATGGCAATCAGGGTTTCAACTGGTGCCCTGGCGGGAGCAGTAGCTGCCGCCGGTGGCATCGGAGTTATCGGCGCCTCTGGAATGGAAGACGAAGAGCTCACCCGAGAGATCAAGATTGCTCGCGATAAGGCCAAAGGCCGCGGGGTGATCGGCATCAACATCATGTTTGCTGCCCGCGACTTCTGGGGAGTAGTAAAAACCGCTACCCGCGAAAAAATTGACATTATTTTTACCGGCGCCGGCTTTTCCCGCGATATTTTTAAATTTGGTCAGGAGAATAATATTCCGATTGTCCCGATTGTCTCCTCGGCTAGATTAGCAAAAACCTCTGAAAACTGCGGAGCCGCAGCCATTGTTGTCGAAGGGACAGAAGCCGGTGGACACTTAGGGACAGACCGCCCGATCCGGGATATTTTGCCGGAAGTAGTGGCCGCAGTTAAGCTCCCAGTTGTTGCTGCCGGTGGGATAACCACAGGCTCTGACATTGTTGACATGTTTAAGCTGGGGGCAAGTGGTGTCCAAATCGCGACCAGGTTTGTCTTGTCAGAAGAATGCAACGTTGCCCTCCCCTATAAAAAACGCTATCAAACTGCGACTGAAGCAGATGTAGTTAAAATCAGCTCACCAGTCGGCCTCCCTGGCCGCGCCTTAAAAACAGCCTTTGTCGATAAAATCTTAAAAAAAGAAGCCCCCAAGCCGGTGGGCTGTGATTTCTGCCTGAAAAACTGCTCACTTGAGTATTGTATTATCCAGGCCTTAATCAGATCCTTGCACGGTGATATTGATAATGGGGTAGTTTTCTCGGGCGCTAATGTTTGGAAAATTAAAGACCGCAGCATTAAGCCGGCGGCTAAGATAATAGAAGAGCTAGTCAAGGAAGCACAGGAGGTCTCATAATATGTCTAAAAGGGTTGTAGTTACTGGGATGGGAGTTATTTCTGCTATTGGGATTGGCCTGGATAATTTTTGGCAGGGGCTCTCAACCGGTAAAAACGGGGTAGATAAGATCAGCCACTTTGACGCATCGGGCTTTCCGACTAAAATCGCAGCCGAGGTTCGCGACTTTGATCCTAATAACTACCTTGATAAAAAAGAGGCCCGCCGCCTGGTTCGCTTTATCCAATTCTCTATTGCCGCAGGACAAATGGCAGTTAAAGACGCTAATTTAAAAATAACCCCGGAGAACGCCAATGAGATTGGGGTACTAATCGGCTCCGGCATCGGCGGCCTGGACATGCTCGAGCAACAATGCCGCAACCTCATAGAAAAGGGACCAGACAAACTCTCCCCTTTTACCGTCCCTTACATGATCGCAGATATGGCTGCTGGTTACACCTCGATTAATTTAGGGGCCAAAGGGCCAAACGCTTGTACTGTCACAGCTTGCGCCTCTGGGACAAACTCAATTGGCGATGCTTTTAAAATTATCCAACGCGGTGCGGCCAAGGCTATGATCGCCGGCGGCACCGAAGCTTGTATTACCCCACTAGGGGTGGCCAGTTTCTGCGCAGCCAAAGCGCTCTCAACCAGAAATGACGACCCAAAACATGCCAGCCGACCGTTTGACAAAGAGCGCGAAGGTTTTGTCATGGGCGAAGGGGCTGGGATTGTTATCCTTGAAGATTATGATTATGCCATCGCGCGAGGAGCCAATATTTTAGCCGAAGTTGTTGGCTACGGCATGAGTGGCGACGCCAACCACATCACCGCCCCGGCTCCTGGAGGGGAAGGCGGAGTTCGCGCGATCAGGGCCGCCCTTAAAGATGCAGGGATAACAGCTGACCAAATTGATTATGTCAATGCCCACGGCACCTCCACCCAAATGAACGACAAGTTTGAAACCATGGCCTTAAAAACTGTTTTTGGGGAAAGGGCAAAACAAGTTCCAATCAGCTCCAACAAATCCATGTTCGGCCACCTACTTGGGGCCACCGGCGCAGTAGAATTGATTGCAACTATCTTAACTATCAGGAACAGCCTAATCCCTCCAACAATCAACTATGAAACCCCTGACCCAGAGTGCGACCTTGATTATGTCCCAAATACAGCTCGGACAAAAGAGGTAAAGATTGCCTTGTCCGAATCATTTGGCTTTGGCGGACATAATGCTGTATTAATTGTAAAAAAAGCGTAAACCACCACACCTTGACATCTTGTCGTTTCAATTCTCAAGGTGTGATGGTAAAATAACACTTAATGAAATTCAGCACCGTCTTCACAAGATATTTGTATCTTGTCTCTTGTATCTTGCTTCTTGCCGCCGCAGCGGCCATTGCCCAAGAAGGGTCCTACCCACAGCTGGATATTTCCGGTTTTAAAAAATGGGAATATAAGAGTGTCGATATCGCGCCAAAAAGGAATTATTTTTCCGGACTCACCCAACTGGGCGGATTCTATCCTAATTATACCGGCGGCCCCTGGCAGGAAAGGCTCCAGTTAAGGATACTTGGCCAGCTGTCAAAGGAGCTGGCAGTAACTTATGACCTAGAACAACAGCCAGAAACACCTGATCGCTTTGATATTAAGGTAAAATACAGCGACAGCGAACTTACCTTTGGTGATTTCACAGCTAATTTTACGGGCAATGAGTTTGCTTCCACCTCAAAATTCCTTAACGGGGTGATGCTTACCTCAAAAAGCAATTGGTACGATATCACAGCTGTCCCCTCTGCAAAACTCAAAAGCCAAACCCAAAACTTGACCAGCCAGAACGGCAACAACACTAAAGGCCCTTATAATTTAGGCCATGGGTCAATTGTTGAGGGGTCAGAAAGAATCGAACTAAATGGTCGGCCACTGGTCAGGAACATTGATTACACAATTGATTACTTTGAGGGAAAACTAACCTTTAACGATATTTTGACCACTCTTGATGAGTTTAAATATACTTACGAATACACCAACATCCTTGATTTATTCTTCCCCTCTCTCTCAAAGCGCGACTTTATCGGTTTCCAATCACGCTTTACCATTGATCCGGAAAACTTTGGCCAGGAAGAGGCCAAAAGAGAACTGGTAGTCGCTTACTCAAAAGAAACTTTTCCCACAGCAGGAGAGGTTGACCCTGAAGTGAGCGAAAAGGAAACCTTGGGGGTTTATCAGCTTGCGCATGTTCCGATTGTCGAGTTTTCCGAAAAAATAACCTATCGGGGAACGCTCCTGCGCAAAAATGAAGAATACATAATTAATTATCACCAGGGGCAAGTCAAGCTGCTCACCAGATTTTTGCCGACAGAAGATGACCTGCTGATCATTGAATATCGTTTTAACCAAACCTCCCAAGAGAGTGAAACAATCTTTGGCATTGACAGCCGCGGTCCTTATCAATTTATCCACAACAATCTCGTGCCGCAAAGTGAGCGCATTGAGGTCAATGGCAAGTTAAAAGTGAGGGACCTTGACTACACCGTTAATTATGAATCAGGTGAAATTGTTTTTTCGAGCAACATCTCCCAAACTTCGCAAATTAAGGCTAGTTACAAATATAATGTGTCAGAGTTTACAACTTCTGCCAGCTCCAAATTTCCCAAAAGCCTGAAAGTCGGCACCACTTACCTGAGAGAATCGGCCAAACAAGGCGCGGGCGCTGCCACAGCAACAATCATTGAAGAAATTGCCGCCTCAGAAATCATTAATTACACCCTTTACCTGTCCAACCGGCCATTAGTCTCAACCGATGAGGCCTCCTCAATAATCGTAAAATTAGACGGCCGGGAACTAACCAGGGGGGTAGACTATGTTATTCCTGTAACTTCAATCAATTCTAGCGGCAGGGCAGTTGTCAGCCCAGAGGCAAACCTAGCCTACATCAACGATCCGGCAGACCCAACCGACGGCTTTGGCACTGGGACAATAAAAATCATTAGCACCCCTGAAATTAGCGCCACCAGCGAAGTCACTGTTACTTATAATTATTACAAAAGTATTGTCGGCAAATATTCAGGGGTTGGCGACGGGACACGCGGCCAATATTACTTAAAAAATATCCGCAACCTGGTTCCCGGGACAGAGGAAGTCCAGGTTTGGGAACAGGGCTCTTCAATTATTAGCACCTATACCAGAAACTCAAGTTTTGAGGCTGATGCGGGCGACAAAGGCTACGCCATAAATTATGACCAGGACAACCCCTATATTACTTTTAACTCGGAACTCAGCCCTACCCAAAACTTTCAGGTTATCTACCAATACAAGCCGCCGGACACCTACCAAGGCGGGGACCTGGTCCAATCAATTTATGGTTTTGACACCAAGTTTGAAATTGGCAAGATTTTTGAAATTGATACCGCCTACGCCAAGAGCGAAACAGACCAGGTCTTTGTGGCCGAAAGCACAAGCGAGACCAAGCCTGTCAACGGCACTAAGACTTATGCCCTTGATTACGCGCGGAGCATCGGCAAAAACATTATTGAAGGGAGCGAAAAGGTCTATGTTAACAACAACCTGCTCAACAAAGACATTGATTACTTTATCACCTATACCAATCCCAGCCAGCAGGTCACTTTTTATTACATAACCCCAACCACCCAAGATGCCATTGTCATTGATTACTCGTTCCAATCCCTCTCCGGCATTGTCTCCGGCCAGTCCAAGAAAACAGATGTGGCTTATAAATTAGGGGCCAAGACAAGCTTATTTGGGGAAACGCTAGCAATTGGCGGCAATACTAAAAAGATCGGTTTTGATTTCACCCCGATGGGGGGGACGGCAATCGGGCTCGGCTCCCAACAAAAAGAATACTTTGTGGCCTTTAAGCCTGATTTTCATTCTTTTTCGTCCAACTATTCATACCAAGAAAATTATTCTCCAATCGGACTTGAAAGGGATCGATTCCTAAGGACTTATGACAATTCCTTTGGCTGGTCAATCAACCCCAGGGAGTTAGCAAAAATAGATTTCAATTACCGGAATTACCAAACCATGGATGATCTCTCTCCAGCCCAAACCACCCACAACAGCGACAACGACCAATCATCATACGGCATAAGCCTTACCCCCGCCAAAATAGAGAAAGGGCTGGTCAGTCTTGACCAAAAATACGACCTGAAAAAGACCTCCTCCAAAAGAGATACGGTTGAAAGGACCGTCGGCACATACTCAGATACCACTGTCGATTATCTACATGCCAATACAAATATAAAAGTAACAGAACGCCTCACCCTTGGTCTTGATTGGCAAAATAGCGAGCCAAAAACAATAGGCTTAAAGAGCAGCAGCACTGAAGCAACCTACGAAGCAGTTTCTCTACATTCATTTTCAACCGATCGCGCTTACAATTTCTCCCTTGACCTAACCAGTGGCCAGCTCCAAAAATGGGTCGCCAGGGTTAGCTTGCTTGACCACCTTGAACAAACCCTGGTGCAAAATTTTGTTGCTAGCCAAGAGAGTCGAACCACCAGAAACGAAACTTATCATATGGATTTCATCCCCTCAAAAATTTTATCAACGGCCTTTGACCACAACCGCCAGGAAAGAAGCAGTTTTGTCGCTGAGGGAGCCAATCCGATAACAGAAAGGAGTAGTCTTAATGCCCGACTCACTCCTGTTTCCTGGCTGGGCGGCGGCTGGAAATGGCAAGAAAGTGATGCGATCCCTGAAACAGGGGCAACTAAAAGAACCCAGGGCCGTGGCAATTCCTATGACCTTGCCTGGAACCCCCTCTCAAACCCCAGATTAAAGCTTGATTCCCGCTTTACCTGGGCCGATAACTACCAAAGCGCCCCAGTCGGGTCATACGAAAGCATTCCAACAAAAACAGATTCTTTTTCACACGACCACACAGTTAACCTAACGTTAATCCCCAACGCCCCCATTAGCTTGGGCTATGCCTTAGAAAACTACAAGAACCTTAGAGAACATCCGGACCCCAGCCAACGCATTGACACCGCTACAGATAATGAAACACTAACCGCAGGGATAACCATTACACCTGCGCCGCCATTTAGCTTGGGCTCAAAATATGACAAAAAAACAACCAAGGTAAAAAGATCTGATGATTCCTCAGTCACTGGCCGGGACCTAAACAGGTCAATCATCACAAATAATATCTCTTTCCATCCCTACACCTGGGGAACACTCATTATTGACCAACAAAGAGAAGCCAATGACGGCGAAATTCAAGGGGGAAAAGTAACTCTGCTTAATATAGACAAGGTCACAACCACCTACAGTCTAAATATCAATTTCCCAATTGATAATGCCGTTGTTTCCAGCTTTGTCGTCATTGGCTCTTTAAAACAAGTAGATTACAAGAACCGATCTAATGCCTATGATGATTTCTTTGCTTCGCTGATGACAATTGAAGGAAGCATGAATTTCTAGTTAATCAAGATTATTTTGCCGCGGGCTATCACTTTGCCGTCGGCAACAACCTGATAAAAGTATAACCCCTTACTCACCCTTGCGCCGGTTAAGTCTAGGCCGTTCCACGCCGGGCTATTGCTCCCAGACTTACCACCGCTTGTTCCAGCCGGAAAAGCCTGCTGCCACATTAATTTACCGGCAAAATCAAATAAATATATCTTGGTGTCAAAATTACCGGTCAAAATATAATTTAAGCTGCATTCAGCCGTGACATTAAGATCAAAAGGATTGGGCACTGGATAAGTCAGCGGCAAGCCCACCGAAGCCACCGCTGCCTTGGTGGGATCAGTCAAGTTTACAATTGTTAAAGCCACACTATCAGTTGAAGTCGTCCCTGCCAGGTCAACTACCCTAAGCCTTAACAAGTAGGTCCCATTCAAGCCGTCTGTTGTCCAAGACCCCAAAGACTCTCCACTGACAGAACGATATACAGTCAATATCTCCTCAAAAGAAGTGGAGGCGCTCCCTAAGCCGTATTCTAAAGTATAATGGTCGATGTATTTATCAAAAGCTGTCCCAGTTATTGTAATAGTATTTCCAATAGAGCCCGCCCCAGAAGGAGAAGAG
>Ga0066640_10001258_pt1 | contig 15186 bp, 14 predicted proteins | sample CryGeyCG2114_020_2_FD_59505 | JGI IMG/M metagenome (GOLD analysis project Ga0066640, IMG submission 59505) | Groundwater microbial communities from aquifer - Crystal Geyser CG11_big_fil_rev_8/21/14_0.20 | ecosystem: Environmental > Aquatic > Deep subsurface > Groundwater | place: USA: Utah... | reverse complement strand
ACATTAGCATTATGTGCAATCGGCTTTTCAGCAAGTGCTGAGGAAGCTGCAAAAAAAGAAGAAATACTGATAGTCGCCGATGAATGGTGTCCTTACACTTGTGAGGAGGGCTCGGATGATGCGGGTTTTGCTGTAGATGTGGCGAGAGAGATATTTGCTGAGAACAATGTTGAGATGAAATATAAAACAGTATCATTCGCACGTGCCAAGAAAGGCGTTCTAAGCGGAGATTTTGCCGGTATATTAAATGTTAATAAGGCGGAAGCGGAAGGTATGATAATGCCGGATGAAATGACCGCAATCAGCATATATAATTTCTTCACTACTTCTGATAGTGGTTGGAAATATACTGGCGAAGAATCACTAAAGGATGCAACTTTTGGCGCACCGGCAGAATATGACAATTATCCATTCAACGGCTATCTTGAGAGAAATAAGGATAATACGAAGCTTGTTCAGATGATTGCTGATGAGGATTTTATGAATATTCTTATTGATAAAATGTTGAAAGGCCGTGTGAGCGCAATATTCAATGAGCGGAGTGTGGTTAATTATAACCTCAAAAAGCGCGGTTTAGAGGATAAGATAGTTCCTGCGGGAATAAAGGGTTTCCCCGTGGAAGGTGACGTGGATTATTTATATGTTGGCTTGAGCCCCAAAAATCCGAAATCCGAAGAATATGCAGCAATGCTAAGTGAAGGAATAAGAAAAATGCGTGAGAGCGGTAGGATGAAAGAGATAGCCGATAAATATGGTTATGTCATGACAACTGTAGAAGATTACAACAAGCTTCTAGAAACGGTTGATGTTCTGATGCCAGCTAACCCAGAATAGATGAATATATGAGAATGAACAATTTAAGCTTCCGAGCTAAAACCTCTATCGTAGCATCACTGGTTGTTGGCGCGGTAACGATTGTTGGTTTTATATTGTTCATTCTCTTTTCGTATCAGGAGCTTGCTGAAGAAATAAAGCTGAGAGCGCGTTTAACTGCCGACATGCAGGCGACTACAATCTCACAATCTCTCTGGGATATTGATAAGAATGCGGTCAATAAGGCGTTGCAGGCATTGCAGAACGACCCTGATTTTACCGGTGCCGTAATCTATGATGAAGAAGGCGAGATTTTCGCCTGGACTGGTGAGCGGGACGAAAAAAAATTGGAATCTGCTGAAACTGCCTCTGCCGATATCACATATCTTTTCGGCGAAGAGGTGAAAAATATCGGTAGATTGGAGGTTAAACTTACCAATGAGCGTCTTTGGCAGAAAATGCGCACTAAGGCTGTGTATGGTCTGGCCTTGTTTACCGCCATAATCACGCTTCTGGTTATATCAATCTTTATAACTCTCCGTATCCTGACAAGGCCGCTGGGCAACATAACAACTGCCATGATAGAATATGGTCAGGGTAAGAAAGATATTCATGTGCCGATGATAAAGGCGCAAGACGAGATTGGCGATTTGGCAAGAACATTTGGCAAGATGAAGCATGAGCTGGATATTTTGCAACATAACTTGGAAGAAAAAGTTGTAGAGCGTACAGTGCAATTGCAAGCCGCTAAGGAAGAGGCTGATAGGGCGAATAATGCGAAATCTGAGTTTGTAGCGAATATTTCGCACGAACTAAGAGCGCCGCTAAACGCGATTATAGGCTTCTCTGATTTGATTGTATCGGAAAGCTTTGGGCCGATTAATAATGAAAAATATGCTGATTACTGCGTGAACATCAATAAATCAGGTGGGCATTTGCTGCAAATTATCAATGATATTCTGGATATTTCAAAAGCGGAAGCGGCGGAACTGAAGCTGGAGAAAATAGAGTTCAATCTCAGGGAAGATTTGCAGGATATTAGGCAAATGTTCGCATTGCAGACTGAAAGGAAGGGAATCTATCTGAATTTGGATTTGGACGAATCTATTCCGGAAAAGGTTGTTGGGGATATGATAAGAACCAAGCAGATATTTATCAACCTTATCGGCAACGCTATTAAATTCACAGAAAAAGGTGGTATCACCATTAAAGCGAAATATACACCAAGTAGTAAGCGCTTGAATGTGGAGGTGATTGATACTGGTATTGGTATCAGCAAGGATAAGGTGGAAGAGGTTTTTGCCAAATTCTCACAAGCTGAAGAGTCAACAAACCGCAAATATGGTGGAACTGGCCTTGGTCTTGCGATAACCAGAACATTGATAGAGATGATGGGTGGGGCGATTAAGGCAACTAGTAAACTTGGAGTCGGCACAAGTTTTAAATTCCACATTAAATTTGACTAGTTAAGTTTAATACACTTGACAAGGGGTGGGGGAGGCTGTAAATAACCCCCCTGAGGTTACTATGAAAGTTTTAAAATCGCTAAAATCTGCAAAAACAAGAGATAAGAATTGTCGCGTAATCCGCCGTCGTGGTCGTGTTTATGTGATTAACAAACGTAACCCGCGTTTCAAAGCGAAGCAAGCTTAAGCTTGTATTATTAAACCCTATCAATTTAGTAAGAGCAAAGATTTGCGGTGTACGCGCGCTGGCTAAGAGTCTTTTATAGGCTCTTAGCTTCTCCTAAAACTTCTGCGGCATGACCGCTTACGCTAACCTTTGGCCAGATTTTGGCAATCTTTCCTTGGCTATCAATCAGAAATGTAGCTCTTTGGATTCCCATATATTTTTTGCCGAACATACTTTTTTCCGTCCATACGCCATATTTATCACAAATGCTGCCATCCTCATCAGAGGCGAGGGGGAAGCTCAGGCAATATTTATCCTTGAACTTGTCATGGCTCTTTACGGAGTCCTTGGATATCCCGATAATCACCGTATTTGCCTTGGCAAATTCCTCGTTTAAATCGCGGAAATCTTTTGCTTCAATAGTGCAGCCCGGCGTGTCATCCTTTGGATAGAAATACAGTACCACATTTTTTCCACGCAATGCCTTCAGGCTAATCTTGCCATTGCCATCGCTGGGTAAATTGAAATCAGGCGCAGAGACACCTTCTTTTAGCGTTGTGTTAGTAGCCATTTTCTCTCCCGTTTTCATCTCTAGGAAACCCCTAGAGATACGAGATTATCAACTAGTTACGGATTTCCTGCAAGAACTTTTCAACTTCAGATTTTAAGTTGTCTGCTTGACTAGAAAGCTCCTTAGAAGATTTTAATACTTCGCTGGCTGAGACACTTGCTTCCGATGAGGTTTTGCTAACATCTTTTATGTTCTCGGAAACATGGCTAACTCCATCCGAGGCTGATTGCATATTGCTGGAGATTTCGGATGTAGTGACGCTTTGCTCTTCAACGGCTGCGGAAATGCTATTTGCATACTCGCTCACATTCTCAATCGAGGATTTGATGTTATTTAGAGAGCTTACAACTTCGTGAGAGGCTTCTGTCATGTTGTTAATTTTCTGGCTAATTTCCTCGGTAGCTTTGGAGGTTTGGTTAGCAAGGTTTTTAACTTCATTAGCAACCACGGCAAATCCTTTTCCGGCCTCACCGGCGCGAGCAGATTCAATTGTAGCGTTGAGTGCCAGTAGGTTAATTTGGTCAGCGATTGACTGAATAAGCTCGACCACGCTACTGATACTTTCGGAGTTTTCTTTCAGAAGAATAGCGCTGCGCTCTGCCTCAAGAGTTCTGTTAACGGAATCTGAGACAGCCTCATTTGACTTATGCACTTGGCTCGAAATCTCCTGCACTGATGAGGAAAGTTCTTCGGCAGCGGCGGCAATGCTCTGAACTGTTGAAAGATTTTGTTCAGACTCAATGCTTGCTTCCTGCGATTTGTCATTTGCTTGCTCAATAGACTTGATCATATTTTGCGCAAGTGCAGAAAGCTGGGCAGAGGCTGAAGATACAAAAACAATAATAGATTGAACGCGCTGCTGGAAGTTGTTTGCCAAATCTTCCATTAGCTTTTTGCGCTCTACCTTGCTTCTCTCTTCGGAAAGCTTTTGTTCTTCTTCAAGCTTAACCTTATCAAGTCCGGCTTGACGGAAAACTTCAAGATTTTTTGCCATTGAGCCGATTTCATCGCCACGCTCAGCTCCTTTAATCTCAACTTGCAAATCACCGGCGGAAAGTTTTGACATCGAGTCATTAGCTTTTAATAGTGGCGAAGTTACGGCGAGGCGTATGAATATGTTAGAAAAGATTATCATTATCACGATGGTAATCAAAATGCTTATGATTAGAATTTTGGTTAAATCTCCCAACGGAGCAAGCACCTCATCTTCGCTTTGCTCGGAAATGATTGCAAATTTTGTACCTAAATATTCCATAGGCGCGTAAGCTGAATATAAAAGCTCTCCATCTTTTTCAACTTCCATATAGCCAGATTCACCTGCGAGCGCCTTATCGACAGCCTCGTCATCAACTTTAACATTCAGAATCGCAGTTTCTCCTTCTTGCGAGAATCTGGACTCAGAGCGCATCAGCTTATCTTCACCAAGAATGAAGGTTTGTCCGGTTTCGCCCAGACCGTCATAAACGGCCATGACGTTATTAATCCTTTCAATAGGCATTTGAAAAACCAGAACGCCGATAGGTTTTCCTTTCTCAACTAATTGAGTACCGATAAAACTAGCAGGTGCGCCATGGCTTGGTGCGTAGGGCTTGAAGTCAAAGAAATACTGTTTTCCAGCCTCGCCATTCGCAGCCGCGCGAAATACATTGCCAAGGTCGGTATCTTTCCATTCCCCATTATTCACATTGGTTGCGTAATCAAGCTCTTTAAAAACCGTGTAAACCAAATTCCCCTTCATATCAAATAGGAAGAAGTCGTAATATCCTTTGGCTCTTAGAGTAGTTCTGAACCAATCATGGTGCTTTTTATGGATTTGGCTATATATACTGCCATCTTTTGCGTAATCGAGATTTTCTTTTTCGCCAAGTGGGTGTGGGTTGTTTTCAATATATAGCTTTTGTAAATATCTAGTTGGGTTTTCGCCATCGCTTTCTAGGATGTCCCATGCCGCCTGAAATTCAAGTGCTGCTTCAATGACATGATGATTAGTTTCAAGGCTCATCATATCTTCCTGAATTGAATGCAGATATGTCTCTATCCCGTTTTTTCTCGCTGCCAGCAATGCTTCTGATTTTTCGCGATTAAGCTGTTCTATGGTGCTGGATGAATTGCCGTATGCCAGAATAAATATTATAGCGGCGGTAACAATTACAGAGATTGCAACAAGTCCAGGGAGCTTTTTTGTAAGTTTTACATTGTTCAGGTTCAGCATTTTAAATCCGTTGTTTTTATTAAATTGAAAAGTAGTAATGAAGTAGTGATTTTAGTCATTTAGCTTTTACGGAGTATAAGACCAATAGGTAAATAAAACGTAAATGAACTATGGGAATTATTTGCGATGAATGCAATCAGGGCGTGGCAATGCACGCGGATTATTATTGATAATAATATTTGATGTAGCTTCGTAGTAACAAGCTCTTTGGATTAGTGACTTAGGACGACATTGCGCTCGGAAGCTAGCTCTTTCACCAGATTATCGACCAGATGCGGGTCATGCCCTTGCGCCTCGAGGTAAACTTGCTGGCTTGGAATGCCTTCTGCATTTTTTACTGCCTCAGCAAGAAATCCGATATTGCCGAGATTTTCTCTGCATCGTGATTCAAACTCTGCCGCATCAAATTCGCCGTTTATAATAAATGTCGCCATAAGATAGTTATAGCAGCAAACATTTTAAGAAAAGTTAACAATGCGTGGGATTTTATATTTCTATGCTATAATGTTTTTCTGTTCTGGCTAGAGCGTTTTCAGCGATGCTGCGTGGAACAATCCTTCCGCCATTTGCTTCGATAGCATATTGTATCTCCCTAATTGTGCACTCGCCCTCAGGAGATTGAGATATTGCAGCGAGTAGCTCGACAGTTGCATCGCCTTTGGGGTTTAGGGTCAGCCTATATGTGGCATGTGCTTGGACACCTGAGCCAGCATCAACATAATTTGGAAGGTTATGACGCAAATCTCTTACAAAAACTGCCGACTCGTCATTAGGCTTTTGACGAAACATACTGAAAACTTGAGAGGGAGTGATTTTGTCTAAATCTTCTTTCTTAATAAACACGCAGCCTGTGCTATCGCAAAATCCCGTCCAGCCATTATTATCAATGTCAGCAATGCTTTTGCCCGGTCTTCCGCGAAATTCAGGCTCAACGATTGTCACCTGTTTTCCTGCATGTTCCAATTGGTCTACGAAACGCGAATAAGAAATTCTTTGCGCAGCATTAGCTTGCATTGGCTGCCCGAATTTTTCTACAAAACTGTTAGGCTTTTTGTCCATGGTCTAATATATCTTAGAATTATTACGGATTTTTGAAAATTTACATAATTTTGCGTAAAAAAACTAATTACACAACTTTTTTGTAGATTTCGCCGCCACCTTCGCGGAATTTTTCTGCCATTTCCTGCATTCCCGCTTCAGCGTCTTCTGTGCTGACTTCTTGCGCTTTGCTGGCTTTTGCAAATTCTCGCACTTCCTGAGAAATCTTCATGCTGCAAAATTTGGGGCCGCACATAGAGCAGAAATGTGCAACTTTTGCGCCATCTGCGGGCAGGGTTTCATCGTGATATTCACGCGCGCGCTCAGGGTCAAGGCTCAGATGAAACTGGTCTTCCCAGCGAAATTCAAATCTAGCGCGGGAGAGGGCATCATCGCGCAATTTCGCAGTTGGCCAGCCTTTTGCCAAATCTGCCGCATGCGCTGCGATTTTATAGGTTATCACGCCTTCCTTCACATCGTCACGGTTGGGCAGTCCCAAATGTTCTTTAGGTGTGACATAGCAAAGCATCGCCGTGCCATACCAGCCGATTTGTGCTGCGCCGATTGCGGATGTAATATGGTCGTATCCGGGTGCAATATCGGTGGTAAGGGGCCCAAGTGTATAAAATGGAGCTTCATAGCAAGCTTCAAGCTGCTTATCCATATTTTCCTTAATCAGGCTCATCGGTACATGCCCCGGGCCTTCAATCATCACCTGTACGTCATGTTCCCAAGCGATTTTGGTCAGCTCGCCAAGGGTTTTTAGCTCGGCAAATTGCGCTTCGTCATTTGCGTCATTGATGCAGCCGGGGCGCAAACCGTCACCAAGGCTAAAAGAAACATCATATTTCTTCATAATTTCGCAGATTTCTTCAAAATGCTCATAAGCGAAGTTTTCGGTATGATGCGTCATGCAGATTTTGGCATGGATAGAGCCGCCGCGACTAACAATTCCGGTAATTCGTTTTTCAGTCAACGGGATGAACGGCAAGCGCACTCCGGCATGGATTGTAAAATAGTCAACGCCTTGCTCAGCTTGTTCGATTAGTGTTTCACGGTATATCTCCCAAGTCAGGTCTTCGGCAACGCCATTAACCTTCTCTAGCGCCTGATAAATCGGCACAGTGCCCACTGGAACGGGCGAATTACGCATAATCCACTCGCGGGTTTCGTGGATATTCTTACCTGTGGATAAATCCATGATGGTATCTGCGCCCCAGCGCGTTGCCCACACCATTTTTTCAACTTCTTCTTCAATGCTGCTGCTCACGGCGGAATTGCCGATATTGGCATTGATTTTAACGCTGAAATTGCGCCCGATAATCATCGGTTCAGCTTCGGGATGGTTGATATTTGCGGGAATGATTGCGCGTCCGGCGGCGACTTCATCACGCACAAATTCAGGGGTGATATGTCCATTTTCGCGGCCTAAACTTTCACGCACTGCGATATATTCCATCTCCGGTGTGATAATACCTTTGCGGGCATAATGCATTTGCGATTTGTTTTTATCATCTTTGCGTTTTTCAACCCAATCGGCGCGCAGACGTTTGATACCTTTTTTGAGGTCAACTTGTTGCTCAGGGTCAGAAAACGGCCCGCTAGTATCATAAACCACCAGATTTGGCTCGTTTGCAGCAGCAGAAAGCTGAATTTCACGCATCGCAACGCCATTTACATAAATTTTGCGGGAAGAGGGTAGTGCCCCCGTAGTAATCTTAAAATCATTTTCCATGTGCCCACTATAGATTTTGTTGCTATGATATCAACTATATTATTCACGGAAAATTAGTATATAATTAACCAAATCTTGCTATAATCACAATTGGGGAGTTGTAATGATATCAGGGGTTACTAATTATAATCATGCAAACGCCTTGTTGGGCGGGCAAAAAAGTACTGCCTTTCAAAGCGTTGCAAAAGAGCTTGGCGGCGATTATAGCAAGGCCTCGGTGAGTGTAGCATTTCTTCATGCTAATTTTCTCACAGGTGCAAGCCAAAAAAGCGGCGTGGGGCTTTATGATTTTACGATGAATGTTCTTGGCGCTGAACCACCGGAAGGTGAAGATAGCATCTTTGCCAGCCAATCAACCGGCGCTCCCAGCCTTTACCAAAAATCTATGGTTAGCTTACTGGTTTAACGAGTAGTTATCTTTCTTGCGCTCTGTTACCCAGTACGAAATCATCGCAATTACGGGCTAGATGTTCCATGTTTCCTAACAATAACGTTGCTTTGGCGCTTTTTGTTAGTGCTTCATCGGGCGGAAATGTAATTTTTCCTCTTTTAGTGGTTAATGTGATATCCTGTGGTATCAGGGGGAAAAGCTCCGGCCTTCCACTATAAACATTATATGAAAATGGCGCTGGAATATTTAGGCAGTCTATTTGGGCGTTAACCCTATCTAATTCTTCTTGGTAATTTCTGAATTGATAAATTAAGGCCTTGAAATTCATAGCTGCAAATAATACTAAAATAGAAGAAGGGTTATTCTCTTGCTCATCCTTGCTTTCATGTGCAAGCAGTCTTCCATTCTCATAGTCAAATGATATGGAAATAAGTTTGGGTATTGAGGTTAAGGGGGCTTTTCCACAGAATCCCAGCGCAGCTAGCTCAAAATTAAGAGCTTCTTCAGTTTCTGGGTGTACAGCTTTTTTAGGGGTTAAATTTCTTAGTGTTTGTCGGCAAATTTCAGCGTCTTTCAAGTTGTCAAAGACAATTATTTTTCTAAAAACATGCCCATGCTTTATGCTGTCAGCATGTTCCCAACCTTTTTCAGGGTCGCATATTTCATGCAAAGTGAGTCTTGCACGGTATCTAGCATCGGGGCTTGTGTTCATCGGCCTTATTTGACTAATATAATTTAAGTATTTTATATATTATATTAATAAGCTTTTGCAACTCTTTTTCTTCGATAATCAAGGGCGGGGCGAGGTAGACGACATTGCCGAATGGGCGAATCCAAACATTTTCTGCAATGAATTTTTCGCGTAGTTCAAAAAATAAATCATCTTTGTGCAGCTCCACCACGCCGAGTGCGCCTTTGATACGCACATCCTTGACTATTTTCAAACTCTCGCAGGGCTTCAACCCTTCATATAATTGCTGCTCGATTTTGCCGATTTGCTCAAGGCGCGGCTCGCTCTCAAATAAATCCAGTGAAGCATTTGCGGCAGCGCAGGCTAGCGGGTTTGCCATAAAAGTCGGGCCATGCATCAGCGCATTTTCCAGCTTGTCGGAAAGGAATGCCTCAAAAACCTCCGCGCTTGCACAAGCTGCTGCCAGAGAAATCATTCCGCCGGTTAGCGCTTTGCCGATGCACATAATATCGGGGATGATTCCCGCTTCCTCGCAGGCAAACATATATCCGGTACGGCCAAATCCGGTTGCGATTTCATCGGCAATAAACAGCACCTCATGCTTTTTTGTGATGCGGTAAATCTCGGCCAAAACATCGGGGGAATGGAATTTAAACCCTCCTGCGCATTGAATTAGCGGCTCAATTATCACTGCGGCAATTTGGTTGTGCGAATCTTCCAATAATTTGTCGAAATCCTCAAAATCCAGCTCACCGCTGGGCACGTCAATTACAAACTGCATAGGCACATGTCCCACATATGGTGAATGCATACCGCCACGCTCGGAGATGCTCATCGCGCCCATTGTGTCGCCGTGATATGAGTTGGTGAAGTGTAGGAATTTCTGCTTTTTGGTGTTTTTGTTATTATTCCGCCAATATTGCACAGCCATTTTCATGGCAACTTCAATTGCAGTTGAGCCGGAATCAGAAAAGAAAATGCGCGGTAATTTTGTTAGTTTTGCCAGACGCTCTGCCAGTTTTAGCGCCGGTTCATGCACCAGTCCGGCAAACATTACATGCGATAAATCCTCAGCCTGTTTTTGAATGGCTTTGACCAAATGCGGGTGTTTATAGCCGTGGCAGGCGCTCCACCAGCTTGAGATTCCGTCAATCAGCTCACGACCATCAGCAAGTTTGATTCTGCAACCTTCAGCGTCCACCACGGGCAATGGTTCTGCGCCGAATGCGTGCTGGGTATAGGGCAGCCAGATATGGTCAAGATTGACTTTCATGAGTTGATTTTAGCGCAAAAGCTTTAATCTTCAATTAAAGGGATTGAATCATCTAAGTTGGTAGTAATTGGCGCGCAGCTCATTTATTCATTTGCCAACTGTTGCATTATAACATCTTGTTATATCGCTAGCTCTATGAGATAATGCTCACAAGGTTAGCTCTGGTTTATTAGTTAGGGGTATTAACTTCAATCTATTAGCCGTATATAAGCTTTCTACTGTTAAGCTTTGGTTCTTTAAAGTTTATCTGTTGGAAGTATTTACAGGAGTTTTGGTAGTTATTACTAACAATTCGACGGTAAATTGGAGCTTAACCTACCAATTTCGCAATAAATTCTTTACTAGCCGCCATCGGTATAGTATAAGCAATTTATAAATCACATAGGTTTTTGCTCCAAAAGCCTGCAAAATCTCAGAAAATTTCAATCAACCACATCTAATTTAAGATTTTAATCAACCAACATGTAGTAAACTATGTCAGATAATAATGATGCAAGCAGTTCTCCGGAAGAAGCTGCAAAACCTAAAAGAAAAACTCTTAAAGTTTCCAATCCAGTAACCATCAAGAACGAGAGTGCCGTCCAAAAAGATGGGGCAGCTATTGAAGAGCCGAAGATTAAGAAAAACCTACCCAAGCCGGAATCCAGCAAAGAGCTTATTGTCACTACTGATGGTAGAGATAGCGTCAACATGAAAGATATGAAAGCCGCAAGAATGGCGGATTTGATAGAAATGGGCGATGAGCTGGATGTGGAAAATGCTAGCTCGCTACTCAAGCAGGATTTAATTTTTTCCATCCTCAAACAATTGGCAGAAGATGGCGATGTGGATATTACCAGCATCGGTGTTTTGGAAGTGTTGCAGGATGGATTTGGATTTTTACGCTCTCCGGAAGCCAATTTTCTGGCGGGGCCTGATGATATTTATGTGCCGCGTTCGGATATTCGCCGTTATGGCTTGCGCACAGGTGATACAATTGAGGGGCATATTGGCGCGCCGAAAGAGGGTGAGCGCTATTTTGCTTTACGTAAAGTCACCAGCATTAATTATGAAGACCCTGAACTTGCCACACGCAGGGCTAATTTTGATAACTTAACCCCGCTTTATCCGGAAGAAAAATTCACAATGGATTATAGCGACCCTACCAAGCCGACTGATTTAAGTACCAGAATTATGGACTTAATTTCACCGCTGGGTAAAGGGCAACGTGCGCTAATTGTTGCGCCACCAAGAACCGGTAAAACTGTTCTGATGCAAAATATTGCCCATGCAATTACCGAAAATCATCCGGAAGTGCATCTGATTGTGCTGTTGGTTGATGAGCGTCCGGAAGAGGTGACGGATATGCAGCGTAGCGTAAAAGGTGAGGTTGTTAGCTCTACATTTGATGAGCCCGCACATCGCCATGTTGCTCTTGCAGAGATGGTAATTTCAAAGGCAAAACGCTTGGTTGAGCATAAAAAAGATGTAGTGATTTTGCTTGATTCAATCACCCGTCTTGGCCGCGCATATAATACTGTCGTTCCATCTTCGGGTAAGGTTCTGACAGGTGGTGTGGATGCAAATGCCTTGCAACGTCCAAAGCGGTTCTTTGGTGCGGCGCGTAATGTGGAAGAGGGCGGTTCGCTTACAATTATCGCAACGGCGCTGATTGACACTGGCTCTCGCATGGATGAGGTTATCTTTGAAGAGTTTAAAGGTACAGGTAACTCGGAAATCGTTCTTGACCGTAAAATGTCTGATAAGCGTATGTATCCGGCAATGGATATCACAAAATCGGGCACACGTAAGGAAGATTTGCTTGTTGATAGCGGGACATTAGCGAAAATGTGGGTGTTGCGTAAAATCCTTGACCCACTTAGTGCTGCTGATAGTATGGAATTCCTGCTCAAGAAAATGAAGGGTACAAAAGATAATCACGAATTCTTTGAGCAAATGAACACAATTGCATAAGGTTTAGATAAGCATGCCGAAAAACGAAAAGCATATACAACAAAAGCGTAAAAATTATGCCTTGCTTGCGGTGCTGGCCGTGCTCGTTATGATTCTTTTCTTTGTGTCTTTCATCCGCGTGGAAGTTAATCTATAAAATTACCTATGGATAAAAAGAATTTATCGCTGGCTATCAATCTTGCCATGGTGGCGATTGGTATGCTGGGTATGGCCTATGCCTCCGTTCCATTATATAACTTATTTTGCCGTGTGACTGGATATGGCGGTACAACGCAAATTGCCGCAGAATTACCCACTGATATACGTGAGCGTGAAATCACCGTGCGCTTTAATGCTGATATTGATTCAAGCCTGAATTGGGAATTTCATGCCGATCAGATAAAATCTACGGTAAAAATCGGTGAAAACGGTTTGGCATATTTCACGGTTAAAAATTTATCGGATAAAGACGAGATTGGAATGGCGACATATAACGTCACCCCGACAAAGGCTGGTCGATATTTCTTCAAAGTATATTGTTTCTGCTTTGATGAGCAGGTGATAAAGGCCGGAGAGACGGTGCAATATCCGGTTTCCTACTATATTGAACCGGCATTTGATGACGATGAATATATGGATGATGTGGATACAATAACTCTGTCCTACACTTTTTATGCCGTAAAAGAAAAAAAATGAACGGAATGCTTGAAAATTCAGAACCTATACAATAAAACTCAGCCTTATTAATTAAGATTGAGAGATTATAATGTCAGCACAACAAGATCATGATTTTCATTTGGTAGACCCAAGTCCGTGGCCGTTATTGGCTTCGATGGGTTTTTTGGTGATGGCGGGTGGCACAGCCTTTGCCTTCCATAATACGCCATATGCAGAATATGCGATGATTGGCGGTTTGCTGTCATTGCTTTATGTCGGCTATAGATGGTGGAAAGATTGTATTCGTGAGGGCGCAGAAGATAAAGCGCATACTTCAATAGTTCAGAAGGGCTTGCGTTATGGCATGCTGCTTTTCATTGTGTCGGAAGTGATGTTCTTCTTCGCATTCTTTTTCTCATATTTTCACTCAATGTTTTTGCCGATGGAAATGCCATGGGGTGAAGCGTGGTCTGCCAAAGAAGGCGTATTCCCACCGGAAACTATTGAGGCGATTGACCCTTGGGATTTGCCGCTATTCAATACATTGCTGCTTTTGATGTCTGGCACAACGGTGACATGGGCACATGCAGCCTTGCTGCAAGGAAATCAACGTGACTTAGTTCGCGGGCTTTTGCTTACCATTATTCTGGGTATAACATTCACAGTAGTGCAGGCGATTGAGTATCATCACATCATCAATCATATGTATAAATTTAGTGAGAATAACTTCTCATCCAATTTCTTTATGGCAACCGGATTCCATGGCTTGCACGTTATAATCGGTACGATATTCCTGATAATCTGCCTGATTCGTGCATTTAAGGGGCAATTCTCTGAGAAACATCATCTCGGTTTTGAGTTCGCTGCATGGTATTGGCATTTCGTTGATATTGTCTGGTTGTTCCTATTTGCCAGCGTATATCTTGGCGGCAGGTAGCGCGCTTTTGAGGATGACTGTGAGGTTGTCTTCAAACTCTATCTTCCATGTGTCATTCTGCAATAAGGCGGCAATCTGCGGTGAGCCGGCTTCCAGCAATAACAAATCTATATTATGCTTTTGCGGGATATCCTGCCAGCCTGATTTCATATAGTGAAAGGTCAGATAATCTCCAATCAGATATTCACTAAAAGCGGTTTCCGCCCTGCTATCAATGAATGTTTTTAGACTACCTTCTGAGAAATATATTATATAGCCGCCCAGATTGTATGAATTCAAAACACGGGCTGATGCATGATTAGCTTTTATATAAGCAATTGCATCAATCGGTGTTTTCCGCAGAACCGACTTGCTATCATAATATGTGCTTTTGAGAATTCCACTCGCAACAACCACAGTAAAGGCGAGGCATAAAACGGACAAAACCTTGGATAGTTTGGCGTTATTTAAATCACTCCGATATTCATTATCCTTTGAATTAAGCGCAGAATTTTGTGAAATTATGAACGCTAAGGATTTTGCAAAAGCAGGCGCGGATATAATGAACAATAATGGTAAATTCCGCGCAGATAAAAGCCCTGCAACAACCCAGATGAGGCATAAAGCAATCTCGGAGATTCTATGCCTGCGATAGTTAATTGCGATAAGAAAGGCGAGGGAAATGGGGTGTATATATAAAAGTGGATTATTGGCGGATTGCCATTCGCTCACATGCTTTGCCAATTTACCGCCAAGGGTTCTGTATATTCCTTCATAAATATATATACCATATGGATTCAGCAAGCTGGCGACTGCGCAGCCAGCAAAAACGAGGAGTAAATTCCTGAAGATTACCTTATCTTTATGCCAAATTGCTTCCAGCCCATAAGCTCCGATTATAACAAATCCGGCGATAAAGCCGCCATGAATATTTGCCCATAATATCATCAAGGCGGGGAGGGCGATAAGCGTGCGTGAGGATTTTCGGTTAAGGATTATCATGAATAATGTGGCAAATAACATGGTCGCCAATTGCGGGCGCGCAGTTGCAATAGGCACGAATATCAAGCAGCCTAGCAATAATGTTATGCCAGTGGCAATCAGGCTGTCTGAGCTTTTTACCATTTCACGCGCGAGGATATATAATGTGATAGATATCAAAACTGCGCTGATGGCGGCGGGAAGATATAATGGTGATAGCTTATCAAAAAATGCGAGCATCACATCCCACGCCCATGAGATGTTAAACCAGTGATAATTCGCGGCGGTGAATGAAAATATATTATTATCGGGAATCATGCGGTTATCAATTATATGATGCCCAG
>Ga0066640_10001255_pt1 | contig 15197 bp, 9 predicted proteins | sample CryGeyCG2114_020_2_FD_59505 | JGI IMG/M metagenome (GOLD analysis project Ga0066640, IMG submission 59505) | Groundwater microbial communities from aquifer - Crystal Geyser CG11_big_fil_rev_8/21/14_0.20 | ecosystem: Environmental > Aquatic > Deep subsurface > Groundwater | place: USA: Utah... | reverse complement strand
GCAGAGGAGAAGAAGGAAGAATTTAAACGCCGGGAACAGGAACGCAAAAAGGAAGTGGAAGAGATGAAAAAGCAGAAGGAAGCGGAAGCAAAACGACTTCAGGAAGAAGCAGAACAGAAAAAACAAAAGCAGAGGGAGCAAGTGGAATACATGAAAGAACTCAGTCATCAGAATCAAAGGAGAATGGAAGTAACACGCTTAAAAGAGGAGGCCGAAAAGAAGGCGGAGGAAATGAAAGAAAAAGCGAAAAAGAAGGCATTCCAGGCAAAACAACAGGCGGAGAGTGAGGCAAAAACGGCAGAGAAAAATGCAGAGAAAGTGAGCAGAAAAAAACGTGGAGACGCAGAAAATAACATGAAAAAAAGCCTTATGGACGCGCAGGAAGAGCGGAAAAGAGAAATCACTAAGGTAGATGCCTGGGAGCAACAGCAGAAACTGTTGTATATCAGGGACCTCCAGCGGGGCAAACTGCAACTGGAAGGCATACCGGAGTCCTCCCGCAAGAGCAGAGAGCAACAACTGGAACGGGACCAGGAAAATAAACTGCTGAAACTCCGTGAGCAGGTACAGAAGAAAAAGAGTATTGTGGAAGTAGAATTCCGCAAAAAGGAGGCGCAAATACAGACAACAACAAAAAGGGAGTTGGGTGCTTCACTGGAAAATGAACGCGCTACAAAGAAGGAAGCACAGAAGAAAAAGGAAAGTACCATTGCAACATCTGTGGTTGAAATGCATCAGGCACATCAGGAAGCAGACACTCTAAAACGCAAACTCAGCAATGAAGCTGTTATAAAAGGTGCAAATGTTGGAAAAGAAAAAGACACAAAGAAGTTGTAGATGTTCCTGTGATACCATTTCCATTTCAAATTGTGCATACAGAAGAGTTCTTTACTCGACAGAATGCCAGGAATAGAGAAAAATACCTCAAGTCTGGTTGTAGGAAGGAATGGCTAAAGCTAGACCTTAAGCAATTGGACAGATAATTATTTTCTCAAGTGCCGGGATGGCGGCCCGCCTTCGTCCGCTTCTTGCGGACTATGGCAGGGTGAATGACTCAATAACGGATCTTTTATCACCATTGGTGAATATATGCCGGGATGGCGGAATTGGTAGACGCGCCAGCCTTAGGAGCTGGTAGGAGCAATCCTGTGGAGGTTCGAGTCCTCTTCCCGGCACCACACAAAGGCGTGTGAAGCGCACTTACATGACACAACCACGGCAATCGAAGTAAAGCACCGCCAGCTTACATACCGGCAGGCAGATGCAGTGGCATTCTATGGGATTAAGTAGAGAAATCTCTATGCACTTATATGCCGGCGATTATTGGCTTGGTGCCTTCTCCTTCTTCTCTTAGATTTAATCCTGCCAATTGTGATTCCTGTAAGCCAAGATGAGTTATATCTCCGGCACTAAGAATGATTTTTTTGGGCTGTTGATCTGTTTCCATAATCACTCCGCCACTTATATTGGTGTCGACCTGTGTGTTGTAGTTACTTATTTCTTTCGCCAAAGCCAGTGCAAACTGATCTGGAGGAAGGCTCATTGCTCTTTGTAGGTTATCTATAGCAGTATTGGACTCATAGTTCATAGCTACCAGAGCCGAATTATTAATAGTGGCAATAAATTGATTATAGATTGCCCTAAGGGCTTTGGGTCTTTCCTGAACGGTCTCTGTTGAAGTTTCTTGGTTCACCAATTGTTCTACGGAGGCTGCTATGTTGGCAGCAGTACCTGCAATACCTGCTCCGATGGATTGAGCACCTTCTACTGTTGTAGAAACTGCATCATCCACAACATGTATTACATCTTCCACGCCGGGTAGACCTTGCTCCAGTATTTGTAGAGTAAATGGATCAGTATCTGCATCGGGTACTACTGCATGAACAAAATCCAACGCATTTTTAATTTGTTGCTTTGCTGTTTCTGCGAGTTGTGTACGTGCTGTAGGGTCTTTTTCCTTTTGTGCATCAGATAAACTTTTTGCTGCTTGTTTAAGTTTTTGTGCTTCATCCGAGGTTAGATCCAGACCATTATCCACCAAATGATCTATGTATTTTCTCCAGACAACTGCAGATTCAGGAGAAAGAGAGGCTACAATCTCTGCAGGACTCACTGCCTCTTTGGGCTCCTGTATGTCTGCAACCGTTTCTTCTTTAGAAGATTCCTCAGATGTGTTTGGGGTAAGCATCCCTGCATCTTCTGCCTGCTCCTTTGGTACCCCACGAATGGATGAAAGTACTTTTCCAAAAGGACCATCTTTGTCAATTTTTGCATTTGCACCAGTTTCATCATTCAATTCCTTGAATCTCTTCACTTCTCTGTCAGTTTCATTTGTAATATCTTTTTCGGCTTTTTTTTGACTTGCATCGGATTGTTTGGGTACATCGTCCTCAGAGGATATTGGATCTGTATCGGTCCTTTCTGCTTCCGGTGGACCTTCTTTTTGGGGCATTTGTTCAAACCTGCACAAACGTGCTTCGGAGAAAATTCTGTGGTAGAAATGAGAGTAATTCATGTGAGTATGTTTAAGTTGTATGTAGTTTTAAAAGAAATTTAAACAGGAGACCCTTCAAGTTTTTCGAGTGCCTGCCTTGCTGTAACAAGAAAATCTACGTTGGAATCTGCACTACCTCCAGAAAGTTTCTCCATTGCATTCTCGATGTATGCCATCCTTACTTGGGGCGTATACTCACTGTTTTCCGACTTTGTAAGAAGATCATTAATTCCACCTGGTCTATTGATCAACTGTAGAAAATCTGTGAGTCGTTGAGCATCCCCTTCTCCCTTTTGTACTTTTTTTGTAATACTCGCACGCATTTTTTTGAAAAGAATTGATATTTTATTCCTTGCATCAGCAAGAGTTTCCTCAAAAATCTCCATATTTTTTTCCGTTTTGTTTTTCTGAACCACAGAATCATTAACCTCCAAACCATTCGGGGTATAAGTTATAGCTCTTTGAATAAGAGGGTCACTGGTATTGTTTTTTATCCATGCATTTAACTGTTTAGTTGTTATTTTTACCTCTCCGAGCAGTAGTTCATTTTCTGCTGCAGCTTCAAACCCTTCTTTTGCTTCACGAATCAGTTTTGCATCTTTCCCCCCAATGATGTCTCTGGTAAGTACCTGCAACTTACTCCCCAGTGCTGTATTTAAATTCTTTCGAATATTTTCCTGTACCATAGCAAAGTTTGTAAATCTTTCTTTGAGTGCCTTTGGGTTAGTTATATCCGCATAACTTACATCTAGCTCCAGATAAGATCCGTTGTCACGGTACCCATTTTCTTTTGCATTTTTGACTATATTGAGAGTAATAGCGTCGGGCAGACCAGAAACTTCCTTTGTAGCTTTGAGCGCTTCGATGAATTTTGCACTGTCTACTTTTGCGAGCTGAAAGTCGGAAACCTCGGAAGATGAATAACCAATTCCTGATACAGATACAAGTTCCTGATTTTGGAAAAGTGCATTATTTATAGTTTCAAAATTTGTAGCAGCTTCTTCCTTCATTTGCTCGGTCAAATTTTTCGCTGCATTAGCCATTTCCTGCGTTTCTTCAGATCCCAATGTATTAAATGTTAGTCCTGCAACTTTTTCTAGGGAGGGGTTGTTCACCTTTAGCCATTCACTGTTAAAGGTTTCAATAGAAAAATTTGCTCCTTTTGCTTGTTTTGCCGTGGCAAGATCTTTGTCGTAACCCTCCTGCATTTTAAGGTAGAAATCACGCTGCTGTTCCACATTCATTTTTTCCGGAATTTCTGATAACGGCACCACTGTTTCTGGTGCGGATTTTTTTGATTTTACCTCTGTCTTGCCATCAATTGCTTCCCGAAGTTTCTGCCTGGCAGTTTCTACCCATTTTGGATCCTCTAATTGCGCTTCCGTAATTTTACCCTCTTCAGCAACAACATTGAGTAGCCCTTCCTTGTTTACATATACGACATATGTCCCGTCTTTCTGTGTTTCACATTTGGCTACACCGAACTGTTTGCTTATTTCTTCACCAAATTGCTGAATAAGTAGATCACTAAGTGTGGGGGTGAGACCTGCAAGTTCGAGGAGCTCTTTTTGGCTTAGTTGTTTTCCTGCATCCATTTCGCGGCTAAGAACACTCTGTCTGGTCTCTAAATTAGGAATAATGACATTATCAAGTTGATTCAGGCGTTTCTCCATACCCTGTACCTTTGCCGTAAGATCATTCTTCATTTTGTCGAGATCTTTTCCTTCTTCTCTTAAATCATCTTTACGGGAATCTATGGCATCCATATCACGCTTCACTGCTGCGATACTGCCCTCCCCTGTGCCCTTTAGGACTTTTGCTTCCTCTTTGCTTTTATTGAGACTCGCATTTGTTTCTGCGAGCATTTTTTCCTGTGTTTTTCCGTTTTCCCGCTCTTGATCAATTTGCAAAGATATTTCTTTTTCTGTTTTCTTTTTTTCGTCTTCAGTGGTTTTTTCACTTGCCGCCTTATTACTCTCTTTGGTATCCAATTTTTCCAGAAGTTTTGTGAGAAGTTTATAGAGTGCTTCCAGCACTTTAGTAAAATCTGAAAATTCGCTGTTTTCTTTTTTATTTTTTACTACTTGCTTCACGTCCATAGACTTCGCCGGAGTACCTTTTTTTTGTTCCATTTTTTTTGCAGCAAAATCAGTTGCACCTTTTGCAAGGCTTGCCAAATTGAACTGAGCACTATCAATTGTTTGCGCAAACGTAAGTCTGCCTGTTGCAGTATCCGGGACCCTACCGGTGTAATTTACAACACGTGTAAGCCACTTTTGGTTTTGAGGACTATTGAGCCAAACCAATTTATCTGGTGCCTCATCATAACTTTCCTGTATGGAACCTATGACATTTATTTCACGCTGTTTCTTTCGTTCTTGTGGATCTACTTTTTGCTTTGTGTCTGGTGAAGATGATTGGGTATCCTGGGAGTTTTGTTTGCTTTTCTTTTGTTCCTTATAGTCTTTCATTTTTTTAAACATAAACGCACTTACATCTGTTCCTGCATTCACTAAATCATCCATGGTATTGCTCATGCTGTCTCCTATACCCTTCACGCTATTGCTAATACCATCAACAATGCCCGAAGCAATCGTAAGCGGATCAAATGTATCTGGAACGTCTGGAGTCTCAGGTGTCTTAGGCACCTCCTGTGACATAAAACACATCCTTTCTTCCTGCAGAATCCGAAAACGATGTGAGGAATAAAGGTGCATCTTATTTTTTGGAAGTTTTTACAGTGCCGAATTTCTTTTCGAGTTCCGTGAGAGCCTCCTCATCCTCTTCTTTTACTTTTACCTCCGCAGCTTTATAGGCTGTAGTGCGTTCTTCTTTTACGGCAACTTTCAGACCGGAAATCCATTCATCATATGCCTTGTCGTATGCGGCAAAGGCTGTGTTGTAGCGGTCGAGACGTTTTTGCTTCTCTTCCTCAGACTCCCCGGCATACTTCTCCCGAAGTGTAGGGATACTGCTACTGAGGAGCTCGGGTTCTATGGGAGCCATAAGGAAGTCGTAAATTTCTGTGCCGGAGGGGATGAGCGCCTGAATTTCGGGATCAAGCGCTGATTCACCTGATTTTGTTTTGTCTTCGGGCATCATTGTTATAAATCCTCTTATTTTAGCAGAATTTTGGGTTTTTTACCAGAGACCATTTAGAAACTAGAAACTAGAAATTAGGAGTCTTTTTCCTTTTTCTTTGGATCTTGCTGACAGCCACGAGCTATGAGAAAATCACAATTTCAAATCCCTAATTTCTAGTTTCTAATTTTCAGTGACAGCTGAGCGCCCCTCCTTTGTAGACAGGTCATAAACCAATCCTCCTTTTGTTGCAAAATATTTGGACCTCCTGAGCATAGACTCATAGAGAGGCGGACCCATGGCAACAATCGCCTTGTCCCTGCTGACCACACCGTTTTCAGTGAAAACTGCTGAAAAATTGACTGCTTCCAGAGCTTTATTCCATTGGTCAGCACTCCATGCCAAAGCCAATTTTCTGTCTGCATCACTCCAGACTGTATCTTCCCGCACATTGCGCTTTGCCACAGAACGAGCTTCTTTGTAGAGAGCCTCTGCATCCTCTGCAGAAATGAGACCCACAGCCACGCCTGTGCTTACGAGAATATCACCCTTCCACAGGAGCTCTTCTACAGCAGCTTTTCCCTCCGGGGTGCGGAGATCGAAAATTTTCTCTCCTACTGTTAGTAAAAAAGTAGAGTGTGCAACCATGTGACGGAACAGTGTGTCGTCCATTACGCCCTCAAAACGATCTTTTTGCACCACACCGTTTTTTATAAACCTGGTGAGAAAGTCTGTGCCGGAAAGTGCGCTATCCCACTCATCCGTAGACCAGTGCTGTGCTTCTTTTACGCTTGCAGAATCCCACACAGCGCCTTTTGCAAAACAGGATGTAGCCGTGCGCTCTGCTTTTGCCAGACGATCTTCCATTTCCTTTTGCGTAAGCAGCCCCGCACGCACAAGTGTCTTCAGGCTTACCTTCCCTTCAGAAACACCTTCATAGAGCAACTTCCTGCCAGCCGGCAAAGAGGCAAGCACTACTTCCGATCCTACTTCTGTAAGCATATGTGCTCGCTCTACCATCAGACCAAACGTTTCTGTTCCCATCTGTTTTTTGAGCAGTTGGATGTCCAGAATTCCCCCTTCAACAAAGGAATCAAATTGCACCGTATCTATAAATGCATCCCACTGTTCGGGAATCCAGGAGAGAACTGTATTGCGCTCCTCTTCTCCCCATTCCGCCTCTTTTTTGAGATGTCGCTCTGCAAAAGTGACGGCAGAATGATGAAGTTCCAGGGCTTCATTCTGTGTAAAAATATCGGCTTTTATTAAGCGTGCCAGGGTTACCTTCCCTTCGTAAAGAGCCTTTTCCAAAAGTGCAATGCCGGGATTTGTATCGGCATCCAGCACCTGGTCTTCTACCTGCACAAGGTTGAGTGCCCGCTCTGTCATACGGTTGATGAGCTGTTCGGGCATGTCAGCTTTGTGTAGTTTGGCTATTTGCACCACGCCTCCGGAGGTAAAGTTTTTGGAGAAATTGCTGTAACGCAGGGCTTCTCTCCACTGATCCGGTGCCCAATGCATGGCTTCATCCGCCTCCTCCTCACTCCACTCACTGTCGTCTTTCATGCAGTCTGAAAAAGTGCTTATGGCATCCTGCATGGCATCGTCGGCTTTTTCTCCGGGGAGAATTCCTGCATTTACAAGTGTTTCGAGTGGCAGTGTTCCTTCCTGCAAAGCCCGTCCAAGAATTTTTTTTCCATCGGATGTATCGGCATCCACAATTTTCCCTTCTAAAATCACCACATGCGGGCAATGTTCCATAAGAAGTAAATATCCCTGTAGGCCAATGCCTTTCACGAGAGTATCCGTATCCACCAAACCCCCCTGAGTATAGTGGCGTATGAACGACTCACTGGCAACATAGGCATTCCACTGATCTGTAGACCAGTGTTCTGCATCCCCGCTTGTGAAGGGATTTTGTTCTTTCTGCATAGGTGCGCTCATATCACCAAAGTATACCATGAGAGGAGGGATGGGACTAGCATTAGGCCTTGCCCTGGCTCTAGCTCTAGCCACAATCAGCTCTTCTTTGATTTTTTCTTTGGCTCCAGCGCTGCAATTTCTTGTTCCAGATGTTGTGTCCACTCCACATCATTCTTTCCCTTTCCTTTCAAGAGATGTTCTTCATTCAGACGAAGTAATGAACCGCTAATACGCCACTTGGAGTTCACATTTAAAATTTGCATAATTTCGTTGGCAGTAACATGGGAACTGAGTGTAAGCACAATTTCTCTTCCGCCACGTCCCGCATCTTCCATTTTTACACGCACCACACCACAGCGGCGACAGGTAAGTTTAAGATGGAGGAGTGCAAAGAGATTGAGCACCTGTTTGGGAGGATCTCCAAATTCTTCCCGAAGATCTTCTTTGAATTCTGCAAGAATGCCTTCGTCTTCGCTGCCGGCAAGCTTTTGGTAGACTGAAATTTTCTCCTGCTCGTCGGGAATGTAGTAGGAAGGGAGCAGGGCTTCTATGGGCAACTGGATTTCTACATTCAGATCTTCCTGCGGTCCGCTGGATGCACCGGATTTAAGCTCTTCCACTGCCTGCTTCAGCATGCGCAGGTAATGGCTTACCCCCACTGTCTGCATGGAACCCGACTGATGCGCACCTAAAATCTCACCTGCTCCACGGATCTCGAGGTCCCTCATAGCGACCTGGAAGCCGCTTCCGAGCTCACAGGCCTCCACTATAGCCTTCAGACGCTTCCTGGCGTCATCTTTGAGCTTCTGGGAGTGGTAGAGGAAGTAGGCAAAGGCCTGCAGGGAACTGCGGCCCACACGTCCACGCAACTGGTAAAGCTGAGAGAGACCGAATCGTTCGGCCTCATTCACTACCAGAGTATTCGCCCGGGGAAGGTCTATGCCATTTTCGATGATGGTGGAACTCACGAGCACATTGAAGTCTCCCTGTTTGAATTTAAAAATACGTTGTTCCAGTTCATCCGGCCGCAGTTGCCCGTGACCCACAACCACTTTTGCCTGAGGCACCATCTTCTGCAATTTCTCCGCAAAAGCATCTATGGTCTCCACACGATTATGGAGCACGAACACCTGGCCTTTTCGATCAAGTTCGAACGTAATGGCCTGGCGGGTAAGTTGGTCGGAGTATTTGCGGACTTCCGTGATAATCGGCAAACGCCCGGGCGGAGGTGTGGTAATGGTGGTAATGTCCCGAAGTTTGTGAAGTCCCAAATTGAGCGTGCGTGGAATGGGTGTTGCCGTAAGTGTAAGAATATCCACGGATGCCCGCATTTCTTTAAGATGCTCCTTCTGCTTTACACCGAATCGCTGCTCTTCATCTACCACTACAAGTCCTAAATTGTGGAACTTCACATCGTCCTGGAGCAACCGGTGTGTGCCTATTACAATGTCCAAATCACCCTTCCGGAGACGCTCCAGAATAACTTTCTGCTCTTTGGGTGTGCGAAAGCGGCTTAACATTTCTATGCGCACAGGAAAGCCTTTCATACGCTCACAGAAGTTATGAAAGTGCTGGTCGGCAAGAATGGTAATAGGCGCAACAACGGCAACCTGCTTGGCAGACTGCACCGCCTTAAAAGCCGCACGCATCGCAACTTCTGTTTTACCAAAACCTACGTCTCCACAAATGAGACGATCCATGGGGTGGTCATCTTCCATGTCTGCCTTCAGGTCGGCAATGGCTTTTAGCTGCCCCGGTGTTTCCTGATAGGGGAATGCCTCTTCAAACTTCTGCATGTCTTTGGTGTCCTCTCCGTAGGAAAATCCTTTTGCTCCGGCACGCTTGGCATAGAGCTCTAAAAGTTCCTTTGCGATTTTTTGTGTTTCCAGCTTCATCTTCTCTGTAATCTTTTTCCATTCCACTGTTCCAAGCCGGGTCAGTGTCGGCTCATTCCCCTCTTCGTACACGAATTTACTGAGCTTGTCGGCCTGGTCTACCGGTATGAAGAGCTTGTCTCCTTCTGCATAGGTAAGTTCCAGATACTCCCGGGAAGTGCCATCCACTTCCTTTTGCGTCATTCCCTCAAAGTGACCGATACCGTGTTCCATGTGCACCACATAGTCACCGGGCGTGAGCGATGTTATAAAATCGAGAGCGAGTTTTTGCACACTGCGCTGCTTACTTGATTTTTTGAGTGAAAAAATTTCACGGTCGGTGAGGAGGGCTATGTGTAAGTCGGGGTTTTGCAGAGAGTGTGGCAACAGGTCATCTTGCTCCGCCGGCAGGAGGGTAAGAGCACCCTCCCTGTTCTCCGCTTCCAGTGTGTAAGGGATGTGCTCTTCCTTACAGATTTGCTGCAACTCTTCTATACGCTTTGTCACCACAAAGAGACTCCACTTTTGCTGTGTTTTATCACGCACATCGTTGAGGAAATCCGTAAGGGTGTAGAACTTGAGCACAGAAAGGTAACGGAGATGGGCATGGTTCTCTTCTGTTTTGGGAAATGGTGTAAACCGCAACACCGAAAGGTGGAGAGGTTCTTCCACCTCATCTAAGTCATCAATGATCAAAAGTGCTTTGGCAGAAAGTTGTTCGCTGAGCAGGGCTGTTTCTCCATACACCACGGGGAACATTCTGAGTGCGTCCCCCGCATCGCTCGTGAGAGAGAGATCATCTTTATCCACTGCCAAAATCTTCTCGACTGTGTCTATATCAAAGGAAATGCGATAGGGGTGTGTGGCCTGGATCGGGAAAATATCAAATGTATCACCGGCTCTCCGGTATTCCCCGGGTTGCAGATACAGGTCATCTCCATGGCTGTATCCGTGTTCTATGAGTTCTTCTATAGTTTTTGTAAAATCCAGTTTCTCATTCTTCTTAAGGGTCACCACTCCTTTCTGGAGTTCATGGAAGGATGGAAATTCTGTGTCCCACAACTCCTGTGTAATAAGTGAAACACGTGTTTGTTCACCCTGCATAAACAGCAAAAATTCCTGAAGTGCCGCAGGATCTATGTGCCCCTCCTCATTCTCCACAGGGAGAAGAATATGCGATTCAATATCAAAAAAATTGAGCCAATGCCGTAAAGACTCTGCAACAGTATCCTTCTCTGTGAGGAGAAGTGCAGACTGTGGATGATGATGGAGAATAGTGCTGGTGATAAGAGCCTTTGCGGTCTCATTCGAGGCACCGGATAGAATAAGTCTCCGCTTCTTTTGGAGCAGTTGTGTAAGTTCCTGGTGCGTTTTGTTGCCAAGAAAGACTGAGGGCTTCATAGATAAACTTTAATGAACATTGCTTTTAATACTACTATTGGAAATGGCACATACTTTTTTACTTTTCCTCTTCTCCTCTCCCCAAAAAGAGGAAAGGCAGGGTGAGGTGGACAGAAGAGAATGTGCTCCGACAGAAAAACCAAGGGCATATCAGTTGAATATTCGGGAATGGTCCGCCGCACGGGAATCCGCAGAGCAGCTAAAGAAATACTCTTATTCTTCCGCTATACGCAGCGGCATAATCAAATGAAGGAAGAATGGATTGGAAGAAATACGAAACACAGCAGGATGCATACTGTCCGCCAGTTGTATCTCTACTTCCTCATCGTCTATATGTGTAAGGAAATCGAGAAGGTAGGAAGAACTCAGAGCTATTTTATTGTCTTCTCCTTCGCTGCTTACTTCAAGTGTGGTTTCATCCTGCCCCGACTGTGTTTGGGGGGTGGTAATGTGCACACTTTTTTTCTTAAAAGTGAATGTGAGATTGTTGTTGATCTCTTTTGCAAAGTAGTGCATTCGTTTCACAACCGTCATAAGTTCTTTGGTGGGGAGAGAAACAGTTGTTTTGCTCTCTTTGGGAATAATCTGCTGATAGTCAGGAAATTTTCCATCTATAAGGCGGGAAAGGAGAATGGTGTTACCGGTTCGTATTTCTATCTGCTGACTGCTCAGAGAGACTTCCACCTCTTTTTCTTTAAAGGAGGCACCTTTCTTTTTCTTCTCGCCTTTCTCATCCTTCTCTTCCTCCTCACCTTTACGGGAACCAAGGATGGAACGAAGCTCTTCTAAAACTTTTGTTGGAATAATACAGGAAATATCTGTTCCGCTCCCGTCAGCATCTATGCTGCACTCGGAAAGACGGTAACTATCTGTAGCCACAAAAATAAGCTTTCCCTTCTCCGCACGTAAATACACACCGGAAAGCACTGGCCGCAGAGTGGTGCGGGCGGAAGCGAAAGTCACTATATGGAGCGCATTTAAAAGAGGACCGACTTGCAGAGAGAATGTGGTCTCTTTTTCTATGGGAGTAATGGTGGGGTATTCCTGCGCAGATTCCCCGGCTATAACTGTTTTTGCCCGCTCAGATGTGCACTTTAGTTGGGTTCCCTCATTTGTTTCCAGAAGAATTTCATCATCAAAATTATACTGTGCAAAGTTAAGAAAAGCTTTTGCAGGAATAGTGATGGATCCTTCATTTTCTATATTTGCCTCAAAACTTGTAATAATACTCAACTCTAGGTCTGTGGCACTCACCATACAGCGTTTTCCTTCTGCTTCTAAAAGAATATTTCCCAAAATAGGTAATGCCTGCTGCCCGCCTATTGCACGACTCACAAGATTGAGTGCCTGAAGGAGATCATCTTTCTTACAGGAAAATTTCATACGTTATAAGTATAAGAGAATAAGAGTATAATTATAATTCGTAGTCATAGAAAGCTCTTCCCAAACAGAAGGATTTACAGTCTATTTCGTGGAAAACTTCTGTAAAGTATTTTATAGAGTTAAAATATTGTAAGAGGATGGCAAACAGAGGCATTTTTAAAAGTGCAGAAGAAGTGGAAAACATGTGGAAAACCCTTCTCAGACAGAGGAAGAAAGAGGAGGGCAGAAAAAAGGCTATAGAGAGCCAAAAAAGAAAAGGATGGTGGAAAAGAGTGTGGAACATAGGAGAAACGAGGAGAGTCGAAACTCTTTTAAATTGTGGAAGGGTGTGGAAAGAACATATTAACCTCTGTCTTCTACTGCCGTCTTGTAGTGCTTCCGCAGGCTGGGGTCCGGTGCACTACATCGATTATCTGACACATGAAACATTCCATTCTTCATGCGGGCATATTTTCCTTCCAAAATATCCTCCGGAACATGCACACCACTGGAAACAAACGTGCCTGCACCTATTTTTACACCGGGGCTTATACCCACCTGTATGCCCAAACGACAATTTTCTCCAATAATGCTGCCAAATTTAAGAAGGCCTGTATCCAGCGATTCCTCTTGTAAAGATGAAGAGATGGGTTCTTCATCCAGCCGCAGATTTGCCGTAATTGTCCCCCCCCCAAAAGAAACATTTCGACCTATAACACTGTCTCCAATGTAGCTCATATGGGTCCATACATGGCTACTCAGCACACTCCCCTTTACCTCGGTGTTATAACCCACCACACAATCTTCTCCAATACTGGAGTCCCGGACCAGAGCATTATTAGCCACAATACTGCGGGCACCAATGGTGCAGGGACCACGAATCACAGCATGCGGCATCACTTTTACCCCTTCTGCAATAATCACTGGTCCCTCTATAACAGCAGTGGGATGAATGTCTGCCGTTTTATGAATGGAAGGTTTTTTGATTTCAGATAGAAATAAATGCAAAAGCGGAAGCAGATGCCACGGGTATTTTACTGACTGCCACTTCCCCTCATAGGGAACAGCGGTATAGACATGAGAAAGAAAGAGATCCTGAAGTGCCTGTTCATACCCATCATCACGACTTTCATCCACACCATCCAGCGCCTCCAGCAAGAGTGCTGCATTATTATGAATATGGGCAACGATATTTACAAGATCACCGGGCTCTTTTCCTTCTCCCGGTTTTTCAACAATGGAAGAAATACGGTTATTCACACTGAGCGTAAGGTAACCCCCCGGGAAATACCGATCCACTTTTTGAGCCAAAAGTGCCCCGTCCGCCTTTGCGGCATGTCCCATAAGTGACATGTAGCCTTCTGCGTCTATCACATCATTCCCACCCACAACCATTACCGGCTCACTCCCGCAGGAAGGCAGTGCGCTCAGGAGAGCACCCCGCATTCCCCATTCCAAATTCTCCTGTTCTACCGTCGGAAGATCCGGAAACAGTGCTTTGGCCTGTGCCAAATTGTGTTCTCCGCCAACCAAAATAATCTCCGTACAGCCACCGGTCCGCAGTCGCTCTATTTGATGTTCCAGCAGTGTTTTGCCACAGAGAGGAAACAGTGTTTTTTCCGTAAGCGGCCAAAAACGCACGGAGCGGCCGGCGAGGAGAAGGAGGGTCTTCACTTAAAAGGAAGATGATATTGAGAATACGAGGGAAATTGTACCTTCTTTTACCGTAGAGCGTAGCGGAATCCCCATCTTTTCATACCGCTCCACAATCTCTGCGTGCGGGTGTCCGAAATTATTGTTCTTCCCGGCAGAAATAATGCCGAGGCTCGGTTGTATAGCAAGTATGAATCCTGTGGAGGAAGAAGATCTGCTGCCATGGTGCGGGATTTTGAGCACAGCGGATTTCAAGTTTTCTGTGGAATGAAGAATCGCCGTTTCCGCAGGCTCCTCTATGTCTCCCGGGAGCAGAATGGAATGTGCACCATAGAGCACCCGCACAGTCACAGACTCATCGTTGGAGTCCGGTTCTCCAAGATCTTCCACTCCCGGCCAGATCACGTCCAGCACTACGCCGTCCCCCATCACAATGTCTTCTTCCGGGTTGGAGAGGATGACTCCCGCACCTTCTTTCTCAATTTCCTGCAGGAGTTCTTCATAGGCAGAAGAAGAGTAGTCCGAACCGGCAAGAAGAAAGCGTTCCACGTTGTAACGGCGCAGCACTTCTGCAAAAGACTGGAAGTGATCCACATTCGGGTGTGTGAGAACCATCAGTTCTATAGTTCTATCAAAGAACGGCATAAACTTTCCCAGGTGTTCCAGAGTTTTCATATCCGGACCGCCGTCCACCAAAATCTGTTTACCGGATGGAGTGACCAGGAGTGTGGCATCGCCCTGTCCAATATCTAAAAAGTAGGCATGGAGCCCCCCGTCCGGCTGCAATTGGAGTTCCCTGTATGCAAGGAGACTGAGGGCAGTTAATAGGGCACAGAGGAAGAGGAGGGTGCGCTGTTGCATAGAGGAGGGAAAGCAAAATAGTGTATAGAATAATGTACTTTTTGGCCAGAGATTCTTATGGTGTTGGCATTGTTTTGCTCTTTTGCTTTTAGGCCTTCTTCAAGGAGAAGAAAATCATGGAAACCAAATTCCTTGTGACATTGTTTGCTATTCTGCTGGTCGGCGTCGTATTTTTCTTCGGCGGGGCATTTGTATCCCGAGACAGGCAGAGGATAATCAATCTTCTTTGTCTCTCAGGTGTTTTCACATCCATAGCAACAGTGCTTGTTGCTGTGAAGCTATTCTTTTCCTGAATTTTTATCCAAAGGAGGGCGAAACAATTCTCTGACCTCACAGCAATGTGGGGTCTTTTTCGTTTTGCTTGTGTTTGACCTCACCCCTTGCCGCCTATGGGCGGCATTCCCCTCTCCTGCTCCGCAGGAGAGGGGCCGGGGGGTGAGGTCAAACACAAGCAAAACAGTAGAATGCCCGGGGAACGAAATGAATCGTTGGGCATGTGGACATTTTTGCAGGCTGAAATAAGGACTTTTGCGCTTGGTAGAGCTGAG
>Ga0066640_10001253_pt1 | contig 15205 bp, 18 predicted proteins | sample CryGeyCG2114_020_2_FD_59505 | JGI IMG/M metagenome (GOLD analysis project Ga0066640, IMG submission 59505) | Groundwater microbial communities from aquifer - Crystal Geyser CG11_big_fil_rev_8/21/14_0.20 | ecosystem: Environmental > Aquatic > Deep subsurface > Groundwater | place: USA: Utah... | reverse complement strand
GCTTTGCCGTCACCATCACAGCCGCCACATTGCGGGCTTTAAAATCAACTGATTGCGGCACAACCCCCATGCGGGCTAAAAGATTGGTTAAAGCTTGTTGGGTAAATCCTGTTTGACTGCGATCACCGCTGTTGCGCAGCCCTACCACCAAACCAAAACCCATCAATTGGTTTTCACGTGCCTCAAGAACATGGCCAATGTCCTTGATGCGCACGGCAGGAGAAGCTGCCAAAGCTGCGCTATAAGCACCAAATAACAAGCACCAAATTACAAACAATCCAAAAAAACCAATACCAAATTTTAAAATATTTGAATTTAAAATTTTGGTATTATTTGTTATTTGTGATTTGTTTTTTGTTATTTGCATTAGAATAGCCAATTAAATATCCTCGTTAGCCACCCTGGCGACTCTGTATCTGCCACCACCCCTTTACCTCGAACCGTCAACTCTGCATTAGCTACTTGATATGAGTAGACTGTATTGGCTCCACTGATGTCTTTGGGCCTGACATTGCCAGCAATTGAAATTTCCTGTATTTCATCATTAACCTGCACCTTATGCTTCCCCATCACAACCAAGTTACCGTTTGGCAAAACCTCAGTTACCCAGGCAGCCACCCGCGCCTGAACATTACTGGTTCTGGTTGTCTGCCCTACCCCTTTGTATTTATTGGCAACATTGCCATCAGCCTCTGTATTTGCGCCAATCAGGGGGGCTAAACGCTGGATAGTATGCGTAAACTTTGCCCCAAGATTATCACTAATATCAGCGCTGGTCTTAGCTGAATTTAAGGCAGAGGTGCTTTCCAAAATTATTATATTGACGATATCGCCAACTTTATAAGCCTTTTGTACGCTATAAGGCGAGGAACTCTCCTTGTTCCAGATGGAATCAGCAACAGCTGCGCTGCAAAACCCAAATCCCAAGCACCAAATCCCAAACAATACCAAAGCGCCAATAATTAAATTTAAAACATTAAATATTGTATTTTTGGGATTGTTTGTTATTTGTGATTTGTCATTTGTCATTTTAATATGACCTCCACCAAATCTTGACTAATCAACACACCTTCCAAAGAATCCTTGGCATTTAGCAGCATAACTTTTACAACTTGGCCCGCATTTCCATCAATTAACAGTGTCCCGTTTTTCTTAACTTCTAAATTCTCGCTTTTAACCACCACAGTTACAGTATCACCATTCCTTGCAATGGGAATTTGCTTAACCATCCACTCGTAGATTGTACTCCCTTTTGGAATACTTGTCTTGGCTTCTTTTCCGTCCAGATCAGTGAGTTTGCGGTAAAAACTTTCTGGCATCATGGCAAGGTCTCGCTTTTCAAGCAAAAGCTTTGACTCATCAATATTTTCGCGGCGGCTGATTGTCTCCTTTGCCACCACCACGTCGTCAAACACAGCCACTTTGGCCCGAACAAAAATCTTCTTAGAACCCTCTGGACCAGAAACCATGATCGGAAAAATCACATTCCCAACCGGCCTAAAACTTTTGTACGTATCAACTATTTCAAACTTAGCTTCATCAGGAAATCCCGCTAAAAGCTTATTTAAATTATTTACATACTTAAGCTCTATTGTTAGGTTTAAGCCTGTCCAAGCAGGATTTTTGGCATAAATATAATTCTTAATAGTTTGAGTAATCCTGGCTGCTGGGTTGCTAAGCGCCATAACCTCAAACTGCCAACTACAAACGACTAAACAACCGCAAACTATTAATCTCAAAACATTTTTGAATTTTGTCGTTTGCCGTTTGAAGTTCATGTGTTTATTGTTTCATCCTTTCCAAGCTGGTCAGCATTGCTTCGTAAGACTGGACAGCTTTACTAACTGTATCAAAAACCCGCTGCACCATAACCATCCGCATCATTTCAGAAATAACATCAACATTAGATTTTTCCACAGAGTACTGATTAATCGTCCCATAACCATCCTGACCAGCCGTCCCCATTATCATCTCGCCAGAAGCTTCAGTTGCCTCATATAAATTTTGCCCTAAACTTTTAAGGCCTGCAGGATTAGTGAATCTCACAATATTAATTTGCCCGACTTCAGAATATTCCAACTCATTATTTGCCGCAGCTAATATAGTTCCGTCCTGTCGGATTACAACCGAAGTTGTGCCCTGGGGAAGAGATATCCCGGGATCAAGCTTGTGCCCATTGGAATCAACCAGGTTTCCCTCATTATCAAGATGAAGATTTCCTGCTCGGCCATAAGCCACCGCCCCTTCGGCTAACTGAAATTGGAAAAAGCCATCGCCATTAATCGCTAGGTCAAACGGATTATTGGTAATCTCTATTGAGCCTTGGGTAAAATCCTTTGGCGTAGAAGCCACTCTCACCCCGGTACCATATTCAACAGAAACAGGCGGTGTTTCATAACCTGACATTTCTTCATATAACATGTCTTGAAAATTCTTTTCCACATAAAAAAGGCTTTCCATTTCCGTGCGACCTTTTTTAAAGGCAACAGTTTGGGCATTAGCCAGGTTATTGGTAATTTCAAGTATTTCGTCCTGCTGGGCAGAAAGCGCGGTAGCTGCAACATATAATGGCTGAAACATAAATTATTCCCCCTTATTTATACTTATTGAGTCGGCCGCCCAAGTTCCATTGCTTTAGCCAGTGATTCATCTCTCATCCTGACAACCCTAGTATTAAGGTTGTAGGTACGTTCAAGATAAATCATTTCCATCATTTGGTCAACAATATTTACATTTGAGGATTCAATATATCCCTGGATCACCCTGGGGTTACTGATTTCAATTAAAGCAGAATTAACATCAGTCAGCTTAAAAAGACTGCCATTTAAAGATTCTAAGGAAGTCTTGTTTTCTGGCTTAACAACAAACAAGCGGTCAACAACTTCTCCTGCAACCTTAACGTCACCATCTTGGGTGATCTCAACTTCCCCACCACCAGTTGAGACAGTGATCGGCCCATGCGTCCCCATAACCGGAAAATTGCCAGCAACACTTAAAAGACTGCCATCCTTATCAAGCCTGAACCGGCCGTCTCTCGTATATCCTTCACCCCATTGGCCAACCACCACAAAATAACCATCATCAGCTAAAGCAACGTCTAGTTTACCGCCAGTCTTAACAAGCGAACCAGTAGTAGTATCGGTATAAGCTCCTTCAACCCGTGGTTTCATGGCAGAAATTTTTTTGGTAGCAGCTTCGAGTTCTAGAGGAAAAGAACGCACAATCGCGTCTGATTTTTTATATCCCGGCACCTGCGCGTTGACCATATTATCCATCAACTTGCGAACTTTTTGGTCTGCGCTTTCTAGCCCGGCCTCTCCGATTTCTAGGATTCGGTCGGTCATTGTGTTTGTATTATATCACCGGTTAAACGAAAATCAAGAAATATTTAGGGGCGTTTTTTTTCTTTTTCGTCTTCTCTTAAACGTTTGACAACCTGCTCTCTCTTTTCAGCCATCCGGTCAAGTTTATAGACGAAAAAAAGGACCTCAGCAACCAGTGTATACAGTTCTGGCGGGATCTCCATATCAAGCTCTAGCTTTGATAAAAGCTTGGCCAGTTGGGGATCTTCATAAAGAGGGATCTCGTTGGTTTCAGCAATGCGCAGGATCTCATCAGCCACCAAACCACGGCCCGAAGCCAAAATCAAAGGGGCCTTATCGTGATCAATATCATAACGCAACGCCACAACAGTTTTGCGTTCTTTATTTTCTGGTTGATTATCTTGTTCGTTTTCCGCCATTGTTTATTTTCCTAGCCACCCAGGCACCTACGCCTCAATATCTATCTTTTTAAGAATACTATCAAGCCCTGGCAACATAGGAATAAGATAGGGCTTAATATTACACATATTAGCATCAACCTTGACCTGATACCCAGTTATTTTATAATTTTTATTAGCCAATTTTTCTTGGAAATCAGCAAAGTCACGGGCAATTAAAGATCTGCCAGTATCACCATGTTCTTCTTTGGCAAAAACAAAAACAGCATAGACCTTGTCATCCTTAACATACATAGAAACAACCACTCGCCCCATGTTAGTTGTCTCTAGTGACATTACTATCTGAGTGCGCCTTGGATCAACAGTAGATTCTGGGCCTTCTCCATCTCTCTTAATCATGATCTCCAGGTCTTTGGTCGGTGTAGTCATGGCATTTGGTATTTGGTGGTAAAGATAGTTGACCTCCTGACGGCCGGTTTGCGACAGAATCCCTTGCGCCAGTAAATTTTGCATTACACCATTGAGTTTTTCAGAAGATTCCATCAAGGCGGAATTTAAGGCTTTGGCTTCTCCTGAATCGGCATTCTTAGCTTTATCTTGGACTCCTTGCAACAAGGCCTTAAGCGCCCTAATGTCATTGATCATATTCTTATGATTGAGCCCTTGTTCCTGAACCTTACCAGTAATAGATTGCAGATTTTCATCAAACTGGGAAAGGAGCGCAGATAATTGGGCAACAAGCGTTGTGTCAAGCAATCCTTTGCCCGCGCCCAGGGCAGAAATTAAATTGCCAAGGCCCTCTTGCAAACCCATCATTTGCTTAGCTAACCCTGGGTTCTCGGCAAAATACTGGCCTAAAACTTTGGCTGCTTGAGGAGAATCAATCCCTTTCATTAATAAAAGCATAGAGGCTTCCTGCATTGATTGGGACTTGTTTGTCCCTTGAAGCATTGACATCATCTTGGCAAAATTGCCGCGGGAAAGTTCTACTCCATTACGCAGCATAGACGAAGCCAGCTGGGTATTAAAATCATTTGGTTCAATTTGCAGGCTCATTAAATGGGAGCGGACATCCTCAACTGTTAAAGGTCGGGCAATTGAAGGGGCAGCTTTAGCAGGCGTGGCAGTTGGGGTAGTTTGAGTTGGGGCAACTTCACCAGGCCTGGTCGGAGCGGTTTTGGCAGGGACACCACGAACACCGCCAGCAGTTTCGGTCTGGCTTGGTGAGGAGACTTGTTGGCTGGTAGGTTTACCTGATGGCCAAATTATTGGCTTCCCAGGATGGACGCTCCCACCTTTGGCCTCCATATTCCCACCCATGTAAGCCTCCTATTTTTTCGGAGCAGGAGCAGGGACTGGAGCCGCGGCTGCAGCGCCGGCTGCTGGGGCGGCTTCGCCCTCCGCAGGGACTGCGCCTTCAACACCAGGAACTGGGACTGCGGCCGGAGCTACTTCTTCTTTAGTAGGAGCAGAAATAGTCGTAATCATTTCAGTTAAGCCAGAAAGGATTTTAACCTTGTCTGATTTTTTGAGATCAGAAACCAACAATGTATTACCAATTTCTAAAGCAGTTACATCAACTTCAAATTTCCTGGGGATATCGCCCGGCAGACACTCAACTTCAACTTCGTGCAAGCCATGGACCAAAATACCGCCACCATCTTTCACGCCGATTGGAATACCAACTAACTCAACAGGGATGTGAGCTTTGATCTTCTCGTCCATATTAATATGCATAAAATCAAGGTGCATAATTTCGTCGCTGATCGAGTCACGGTGGATATCCTGGGTAATAACCGGCACGCTCTCCTTACCAAGCTTTAAAGTAAAAATTAAGTTATGGCCAGATTCAGACCTCTCAACTTTTTTAATAAATTCTTTCATATCAAGGCTTATAGCTGTCGGCTTAAACTTGCGACCGTAAATTATAGCCGGGACTAACCCCTGGCGGCGCAAAATCCGGTTCTTTTTCCCAACTTCTTCTCTTGATTCAACCTTAATCTCAACTTTACTCATTTTTCCACCTTTATTTTATCAATTATCCGTCATAATTTTATCACACTAATCACTATATTTCAACTCTTGGTACGTAACTTTACGCCGGCCATGCATAATATACTGGCCGGAAAATTCCTCTTTTACTAAGTCGCGTTTTCCCCGGTTTTCCCGGTACCACAGCAAGATATCCCTGGCTACGCGAGCCGAAACCTGATCACCGTGCTGTCCATGCTCAACAAAAACAGAGATGACAATTTCTGGTTTATCTTCCGGCGCAAAACAGACAAACCAGGCATGCGCCAGGCCGGGATTTTCCGCGGTGCCGGTTTTGCCCGCAGCGTGCATTTGGCCAAAAGAGGCAGCCACCCCAGTGCCGCGCACCACCACCTGCCGCAAAGCCTGCCGGATTAAGGCTAAACTCTTTGCAGAAACATTAAGTTTTTGCCTGACCACAGGTTTCGCCTGGCTGATAAGTTTACCGTCACGCCCCCTTATTTCAGCAACAACATAAGGCTGATAAACATTCCCGGTTGCTATCGCGGCATAAGCTACCGCCATCTGAAGGGGGGTAACCTGCAAAAATCCCTGGCCAATCGCGTAGTTAATAGAATCACCGCCATACCAGGCTTGTTTAAGATTTTGCTTTTTCCAGTCAGTAGTGGGCACAAGGCCTCGCCGCTCTTGGGGAAGATCAATCTCACTGTAACTCCCCAAGCCAAAACGCCGGGCGTAATCAGCTAATTTATCAGGACCGAGGCGCCGGCCAAGCTCATAAAAAACCACATCACATGACCAGACCAGGCCCTCAAAAACATTAATCGGCCCATGGCCCCTCTCCAGCCAACACTTGGCAGTACGATTATTAATTTTGTAGCTCCCCTGGCAATTAAAAACTTCCGTAGTTGTGACCAACCCCTCATCCAAGGCTGCAGCCAAGGTAACCACCTTAAAAATTGAACCAGGTGGATACATGGCTAGGGCCCGATTCATAAAGGGATGGTCTTGCCGCTGCAATGATTGCCACTTAGGCTTTAATCCTTTATCAGAAAAAATATTTAAGTCGTAATTGGGAGTGCTGGTGAGCGCTAAAACCTCCCCGGAAACACAGTCAAGGACAACCACTGCTCCATTCCAGCCGGCTAAGGCTTTTTCTGCCGCAGCCTGGAGCTCAAGGTCAATGGTCAATTTGACATCTGGCCCAGGAATAGGCTCAAGCGAATCAAGCACCCTGATTGGGGTCCCGTAAGCGTCAACCTCAACTAATTTACCACCATCCCGGCCACGAATTGTTTGGTCATAGGCTTTTTCCACCCCATCCTTACCAACTAGATCGCCTAGTCGGTAGCCTGGCGAAACCTCTGCAATCTCACCGACATAGCCTAAAACATGGGCAGCTAAGTCGCCATATGGGGCAAACCGCGTCGGCTGGCTCAAAACCATCACCCCGTCCAAGTCACTTTGCAGTTCTTCAATCTGGATCGCTTGGGCTAACGAAACCTTTTCCTTAATAATAATCGGCTCCCCTGCAGAGACCTTATACTGGATCTCTTCGCCTAAAATAGCACCGACAGCCTTGAGGATCCTCGCCCGCTCCTCTGCGCTCTTTTGGGAAAGGATATATGGGAGGAGGCGGACAGAAAAATCAGGCCTGTTTTCGAGCAGAACCTTACCATTGCGATCATAAATTATCCCGCGTTGGGCCCGCTCCGGAACCAGCTTGGCCGCATTCTCTTGCGCCTGCTGATTAAAGTCGGCAAATTCTGCCAGCTGCAGGTGAAAGAGCCTTAAAAAAAGCAGGCTAAAAATTACCACAAAAATTATGGTGAGCCCTTGCCTATTCATCACAAAATCTTTCCACTAAAGGAAGCAGAAAAAAGACCGAAAGCAAATTGAGTATAGTCAGCCAAATAGTCCTCAAGGCAATAATCAAAAATGCTGGTTCCGGAAAAACAAAAAACGCCTCAACGAACAAACTTAACGGCGAAAGGATTGCCACCAAAATAAAAATTAACTTTTGCTCCTCACCCTCAAAATTATGCTTGATTAAGTTGATCAAAAAACAGACCATAATCTTAAACACAAGATTAAAATATCCGCCAGAACCTAACAGGTCTTGAGCCAAGGCAATAAAAATAGTAAAAAGCACGGCCCGGTTGTAAGTATAATGGACAGCAAAAATAATTATTGAGACCAAAACCAGGTCAGGCGAGAGGCCAAGCTTAGGCAAGAAAACTGTTTGCAGGCAGAGCACTAATATTATAAAAAAAGGGATTTTAAAAAAACGCATCACTTGACCACAACAAAAACTTCAGATAATTTGGCAAAATCAATTGCCGGCGCAATTTCAATCTGATAAAAAAGGTCATGCTCGCGTTTGGCTGCCTGGCTCACCCGGCCGATCAAGATACCGGGTGGAAAAACCTTGGAAACACTTGAAGTCACAATCCTATCACCATTTTTCAGCTTGCCCAGGGCCCCAACATATTTCATGTTAAGCTTATCACTTGACCGGCCAACCACGACCCCAAAGTCTCCACTTTCATAACAGGCTGCAGCCACAGAACTGGTGGGATCAGTCAGCAGGGCCACCTTAGCTGATAGCTGGCCAACTTCAATTATCCGGCCAACTACCCCACCTGGCGCCACAACAGCCTCCCCTTTTTTAATGCCTGCAGATACACCTTTATTAATCTCAACAATTGAAAACCAGGGGGCTGGGGCACGGCCAATAATTTGGGCCGCTACTAAATTATATCGATAAGGCGAGGTATTTTGAAAACGCAGCGCCTGGCGCAGGGAGGCATTCTCCTGCTCTAGCTTATCAAAACCTAACTGCTTGAGTTTTAATTGATTAACCTCTTCTTTGAGCCGGTTATTGTCAGCATTTAACCTGGTTAAATTGCCAATTGAGGTCGGTACCGCCAACACAGAGTTAACCACGGCTGTGGCCGCATATTGGAAGGGAAAAAAGATTGAAAGAGCGGCCTGCCTAACGCCAAAAATGTCCCTAAAAGCAGAAATCGAAAAGAATAGCCCCAGCAAAATTATGATTATTGCCAGCGCGGGCGATCTTTTTTTCACTGACCTTGACGGCTGGGCATAATCAGGACCTTTTTCAAGGTGTCTATTTCCTCTAATATTTTACCGGTGCCGTAAGCCACGCAAGAAATGGGATCGTCTACCACGTAGACAGACATGTCTGTCTCCTGGGCCAGGTGCTTATCAAGGCCGCGCAAAAGTGAGCCGCCGCCAGCCATCACAATGCCGCGGTCCATAATGTCAGCCGCGAGTTCCGGCGGGGTTTTCTCCAGGGTCATGCGGACAGCGTCAACTACAGTTGAAACAGGATCAGCCAAGGCATCACGGATTTCTGAAGAGGTTAGAGTTAAAGTTTTCGGCAGCCCTGTAACGAGGTCACGCCCCCGCACCTCAATTGTCCTCTCTTCTGCCAGCGGGAAGGCTGAACCAATATCGATTTTGATCTGTTCCGCAGTCCGTTCACCAATCAATAAATTATAATTTTTGCGGCAATGGGAAACAATGGCTTCGTCCATTTCATCCCCTGCAACACGAATTGAACGGGAGACAACAATGCCGCCCAAGGCTAAAACAGCGACTTCTGTAGTTCCGCCGCCAATATCAACAATCATGCTCCCTTGAGCTTCGGAAACCGGCAGGTTTGCTCCTATGGCCGCGGCCATAGGCTCTTCTACTAAATAAGCCTCGCGCGCGCCGGCATGCATAGCTGCATCAAGGACAGCCCGCTTTTCAACCCCGGTAATACCTGATGGGACACCAACCACAATCCTTGGCCTAACAAAAGCCGAGCGGTTATGGCTCTTTTTAATAAAATGGCGAAGCATAGTTTCGGTAATTTCAAAATCAGCGATAACACCATCGCGCATCGGCCGAACTGCAATAATATTGGCCGGCGTACGCCCAAGCATCCCCTTGGCCTCATTTCCAATCGCCAAAGCCTTGCCGCTGTTTTTATCGATCGCCACAACAGAAGGCTCACACAGTATAATCCCCTCGCCTCGCGCAAAAACCAGGGTAGTAGCTGTCCCAAGATCAATGCCTAAATCGCGCGAAAAATGACCAAACACCATATCATAGAGACCCATTGAAAATTCCCCCTTAAAAAACTATTCGAATATTACGACTGCTTGGATACCTTTAGCAGTTACTTTGTTACGCAGCGCTGTAGCGCTTGATTTCTTTTTAAAAGCCCCAAGCTGAACCCGATAACCGCCGGCAATCTTCTTAATAAAAACCTCAAAGCCCTTATCCCGCAAAAGAGCTTTCCGAGCGTTGGCATTACGCAAATCCTTAAAGAAACCTGCCTGAACCTTGTAAAAACCTTTACTTGAGCTCACAGCCTGGCAAGATTGCTTAAGACTGGTTTCTTGTACTTGACCGGCCGCTTTCTTTTCTTTTACTTCTTGAAGCTCAGCAATTGCAGCTGGAACTTCTGGGATTGCCACTTCAATTTTATTCTCCGTGACTTTCCTCTCCGGCATCAATATTTTTTTCCCGAGCTGAAAACTAAACCAGAAACTGACAACAATTAAAAGCAATAATAACAAAAGCAGCAACAAGTGCTTAGCTGTCGCCTTGGCCTTGCTCTCTTGCGGGATAGATGGCTCTTGCATATTTTGCTCTTCTACCATGAGTGGTTCCAATTGTACTACGCAAAATTTTAAGCGTCAAGGAAAAAAATATGATATACTTTTTTATCATGTTTATTGGCATTGATTTAGGCGGCACCAAGATTGCCGGAGTATTGGCCGAGCCCTCAGGCAAGATTTTGATGGACGTGCAGATCCCCACTGAAGCCCAAAAAGGTAAAGTCCAGGTAATCAGCAACATCAAAAAAGCGATCCATCTTTTAATCCAAAGCAAAAAAATCAAAATTAGTGCAATCGGACTGGGGGCTCCCGGCCCTATATTATATGAAAAGGGAATAGTCCATGAGGCCCCCAACCTACCCGGCTGGAAAAGGGTAAAAATCAAAGAGATCCTGGAAAAGGAATATAAGGTCCCGGTATTTGTTGATAATGATGCCAATTGCGCGGCACTGGCCGAAAGCTGCTTTGGCGCAGGCGTCGAGGCAAAGCATTTTGTTTATATGACCGTCTCAACCGGTATTGGCGGCGGCATAATAATTGATAAAAAACTTTATCGTGGAGCGATCGGCTCGGCCGGTGAATTTGGCCACATGATTGTTGATGTCAACGGCCCAAAATGCGGCTGCGGCAAATACGGCTGTTTGGAAGCCCTGGCCTCCGGCTCTGCCCTCAAAAAGATTACCGGAATGGATGCCCTCTCACTCGAGCTCTCTGCCAGACAAGGGGACAAGCATTCTCAAGCCGCGATTGAAAAAGCTGCCCACTATCTTGCCCTGGGGCTTGGTAATGTTATTAATATAATGAATCCGGAATTGATTGTTATTGGCGGCGGACTTTCTAATATGAAAGAGCTCCTCTTTAACCCGCTGCGGCAAGAGCTTAAAAAATATGCACTCAAACTACCCTCACAATCAGTTAAAATTGTTCGGGCAAAACTGGGGACAAAAGCCGGCGTGTTAGGAGCCGTGGCCTTATGTCTATAGCGATCATTGACTACGGGAGCGGCAACCTGCGGAGCGTGGAAAAGGCTTTTCAAAAACTGGGCTTTGAGGCAGAGATATCCAAAGACAAAGAGACTATCCGCGCGGCTCATGGGATTGTCCTGCCAGGAGTAGGTTCCTTTGATTCTGCTCTGGCTGACCTGCGCCAAAGCGGGCTGGAGATGGTGATTGAAGAGACCATTGCCCTGGGCAAACCATTTTTAGGGATCTGCTTGGGCCTGCAGCATTTATTTGACGAATCTGAAGAGGGAAAATCTAAAGGTTTAGGAATCATCCCGGGCAAAGTTAAAAAATTTAAATTATCAGACACCTACAGCATCCCGCATATGGGGTGGAATCGTCTGCTCATTAAACACCCCTCGCCTATTTTAGAAGACATCGAAAACGGAAGTATGGTATACTTTGCTCATTCATATTTTGTCGAGCCAGCTGATAGCCAAGTTGTTTCCACGGTTACAGATTATGGGAATGAATTTGTCTCATCAATACAAAAGGATAATATTTTTGGCATCCAGTTCCATCCGGAAAAAAGCGGTGAGGTTGGCCTAAAAATTATAAGGAATTTTGGAAAATTATGTTTGAAGTAATTCCGGCAATAGATATTTTAAATGGTAAATGCGTCCGGCTGAAACAGGGACGCTATGACGCGGAAACTGTTTATGACAAGGACCCGGTTAAAATTGCTATGCGCTGGAAAAAAGAAGGGGCCGCCCGAATCCACGTGGTTGACCTTGACGGCGCCAGGACCGGTATCCCCAAAAACATTGAACTTATCAAAACCATAATTAAAAAAACCGGGCTATTTATTCAGGCTGGCGGCGGGATCAGGACACTCGAGCTTATCCAGGAATTGATTGACGCAGGGATTGACAGGGTTATTTTAGGGACCACAGCAGTCAAGAACCCCAACACCTTGGGGACATATTGCGAAAAATTTGGCGAGCATATCGCAGTCGCTATTGATGCCAAAGACGGCAAGGCAGCGACTAATGGCTGGACCAAGATCTCTAAAAAAGACACAGTAACCCTGGCGAAAGAAGCAATTGAGCTAGGGGTTAGGCGCTTTGTTTATACAGAAATCAGCCGCGACGGGATGATGAATGGTCCAAACTTCCAAGGGATAAAAGATTTTATTGCAGCCGTCGGCGTCCCGGTAATTGCTTCCGGCGGAGTAGCCAAAGCTTCCGATATTGAAAAGCTCAAAGAGACCGGCTCTGAAGGGTGCATTGTGGGCAAGGCGCTTTATGAAGGGAAGATTAAACTTGAGGAGATCCTGGACCACAAAGAAAAATGATTACTAATGAAACTGCACATTATCTTGCCCTCTTAGATCATTATAAGAACTTAAACCTCCAAGAATTTTCCAGCAGCCCAAAAATCTTTGGCGCCGCAACCAGGCATCTCCAATTAGTTGCCAAGTTCACCATTGACGCGGCTTCTGCTATCGCCCAAAAAAAATCGCTCACCTGGCAAACTTATGACCAATTATTTGACGGGCTGGGCAATATCGGAGTGATAAAAAAAGAACGGGCTGAAGAGATAAAGCTCCTAGCCAATTTTTATCTTGAAAAAACACTTAAGCTGATGAAGGTCAAGGATGTCCACTCTATGGCCAGTAAGGCCGACCAATTATTAAGGCAAGCATGGACAGAGCAGATAAACTAACCAAAATATATGTTTGCCCGCAATGCCGGGGATTGCTAGGCGCCATTGACCAACAACACCTGCAATGTTCTGGCTGCCAAAAAAGTTTCCTGATAAAAGACAATATCCCGATTTTTGCGCCCCAGCTAATTGACCAGTTTTACGAACAGCGGGTCTGGGTGACAGAAATGGAACTATCGGGCAAGGCCCCGCTCAAAGAAAAAATCATTTGGTGGCTCTATTCCAACTTTAATATTTCAATGGCCAAAAGGCAGTTTATCAAGAGACAGCTCAAAAATAAAAAGGGCCTAACTCTTGACCTGGCTTGCGGCGGGGGCAAGCAATACCTGAAGGCTCAAGGCCCGGTCATCGGCATTGATATCTGCTTGAGCGCCTTAAGTAAAGCCAAAACCATCTATTCTTCTGTTGCCCAGGCTGATGCCCTGGCCCTCCCCTTTGTTGATAATTTATTCGACTTTGTGGTTAGCTCAGATTTTATTGAGCATGTCCCTTGTGATGAAAAGGAGATCCTCTTTCAAGAAATGTGGCGGGTCTTAAAGCCGGGGGGGCTGCTTGTCCATGAAGCGGAAACCCTAAGCCAAAACCTGCTTTATCATTTTGCCTTAAAAGATATTGATCTATTTTTCAGGTATTTTATGGTTGAGATCAGCGGCCATTTTGGCTTGGAAAACCCGGCTGAACTCATCGCAAGGTTTGAAAAACTTGGCGCCCAAAAAATTAAAGTGGAAATAATCTACGACTTAATCCTGCCGCTGCACCAATACCTACGCCTGTTTGACAACGAATACCGGGAAAAATCAACAGCAGTCAAACTGCTCGTTGCAACCGCAAAATTAGCTTCAAAAACCAAAGCCAGCAAGCTTTTTGTTGAAGGCTTGCTGGCAATTATTTCAAAACTTGGCAAAAATTTTAGGCCCCTGACCAAGGCCAAAGATCTTGGTTTATGTTTTAAGAAACCATTTTAGACCGGGGTTGAACCCAGCTGGTCTCTTAGTTGGTCTAAGACCTGTTGGATCTGGTTTAAAGAATCAGCATCACCGGAATTGCTGCCTGAAATCCTGGCAGAATCAACACCCCCTTGGACATCATCAATCATGTTAACCAATGATTGGGAAACCCGGCCACCCATGTTGCCAACCATTTGCTGGAGCCGCTCCAGGTTTTCTTGAATACGTCGAGCGCTGGCCTCACGCATCTCTTTGTCAATACTTTGCTTAAATTCCTCAAGCTCATCAAAAATATTGCGGACAATTTCAGTTGTCTGACTAAGGTCCCTTACAACAGCATCAATCCTATTACCAGCTCCGCCAACTCCACCTATTTCCATTGTCATAACCCATTCCTCCTTTTAACAAGCTTCCTTAATAGATAATTCTAGCTCATACCCGGGTGATTGTAAACTAGACTCAGTTGATATCCGATCCAAAATACCCTCCAGGGTTTTCCGCTTGGAAGTCAGATATTTAATCTCGCCCCGAGAGCCAATGGCAGCCTTAACCAGTGAAAGCTCCAGGTCTGCTTCGCGCATCATTTGTTTATTGGCCTCATCCCTGATATGACCTAACTGTTGGGCTGATAAGACAACTCCCAATTTTTCCAAACTCCTTAAAACAGTCTTAATCTTCTTTTCCGTCATTTCAAAGGCCGGACCGGCTAATTTTGCATAGGTTGCCCGCTCTTCAAACCCTTCACGCAGCATGTCCATCAGTTTAACTTTGGCCAACCCCATCCCTTCGGTTTCAACCTCATCAAAATTCTTAAGCCCTAACTTGATCAGGCCATTTTTTAATTTCATCATCTTAAATTGGGTCTCAAGGACCGACCGGACATCACCATAGACAGCCCGGCGCAGGTAAATCGCACGCAGCTTATCAATCAGGATATCTTTTTCATCCTGCAAGCTGTATTGGTAAGCATGCTTTCGGTGCTCTTCACTGTCAGCACTTGCCCCAGCCCCGGCGCCAGCCACCTCACCCTCATACACTATAGGGTTCAGCCCTAAATCATCTTTCAGTTGAGGAATCTTGGCCACAAAGCCGTTAACATCAAAGCCAACTTTTTGTCCCAGCTTGAGCAATGATTCAATTTCTTTTTCCACCTCTTTGTTTTCTTCTCCCATTGCTTTTTTCACAACTTCGTGGGTTAGCGCATCCTCAACAAAATCTTTGAGCCCCTCACCTGTTTCAGCCTTA
>Ga0066640_10001245_pt1 | contig 15247 bp, 15 predicted proteins | sample CryGeyCG2114_020_2_FD_59505 | JGI IMG/M metagenome (GOLD analysis project Ga0066640, IMG submission 59505) | Groundwater microbial communities from aquifer - Crystal Geyser CG11_big_fil_rev_8/21/14_0.20 | ecosystem: Environmental > Aquatic > Deep subsurface > Groundwater | place: USA: Utah... | reverse complement strand
TATTCCCGAAAATCTTAAGCAAGACACTTTCCCTAATAAGACCTTTACCTACATGAGTGGTGGGCTACCCTTATTAGCGGGGTCCGAGGGCGAGCTTCGAGAATTTATTTTAGCAAACTCCGTGGGAACCACATTTAATTCAAAGGCACCCGAGAGTCTCGCAAATGAGATCATTGCTCTCTACAAGAATCCGATAGAATGGAAAAACATGCAGGCAAATGCCTTGGAAATATTTGATTCCCAATTTAATGCGGATAGGATTTATTCCGAATTTGCTAACTGGATTGAATGTGTGTACGAGCAAAGATTGGGCGCAGTTTCCAGTCGAGTTATTTAGGGATTGTGATACAAATCTTTAGGTGGAAACCAAGCATAATCGAGTATGTCATTTGACAACAGTTCATCGAGCTACTGACTCTCGAATTTTCCATAAAGAGGCTCGAGCACTACATCAAGCCGGCTATGAAACTCACATCTGTGGAATCCATCCGCGAAGTGAAACAGTAGACGGTATATTCATTCATGAAGTCCAAGCATTCAAATCTCGATGGACTAGATTGATTTTCGGAACGATTGAAATATTCATCAAAGCGGTGAAGGTGCGCGCCCATATTTATCATATTCACGATCCAGAGCTCCTCTCGTTAGTACCTCTCCTCCGGCTTATGGGAAAGAAGGTGATATTTGATTCGCATGAGGACATCCCAAGTCAAATTCTTATCAAAGACTACCTGCACCCTGGAATTAGATTCGCGATGTCCAGAGCCGCAAGCCTAGTATTGAAAGTAACTCAGAAAATTTCGTCTCAAATCATCGCGGCTACAGAGGGAGTCGCAAAAAGTTTTGGTTCGTCGTCAAAAATTACAATTATTAAGAACTATCCCGATTTATCAAAGGTCAGCATCAGCCTGTTGAACCGAAGCTATGCGCTGAGAAAAAATTGGATTGTTTACGCGGGTTTAATATCGGAAATGAGGGGTATATACGATTACCTCGATGCGTTTCAGAAAATAAAAAACCAGACGGCGCAGCTAGTCCTCCTTGGCCGCTGCTACCCAGAAGGCCTAATCGATCGCTTCAAGCAGCACCCTAAAGCAGATCAAATTCTTTATCTTGGCGAAGTAAATCACGACGAAGTATTCCGTACGCTACTAGATTCAAAAATTGGACTAGTTTGTCTTCATCCAACAGGGACATATGAGACATCCCTTCCCATCAAGATGTTTGAATATATGTCTTGCGGACTCCCATTCATATGCTCGGATTTCAGTCTTTGGCGTTTAATCTTAAATGACGCCAAGGCCGGCATGCTTGTGAAGCCTGGATCTCCAGAAGAAATTGCTGACGTAATAGACCTCCTCCTGGAGAATCCCGATAAAGGATCGGAAATGGGTATGGCAGGACGCCAGTACGTTGATATGACTGCAAACTGGGAAAGAGAAGGTAAAAAGTTGGTGTCAACTTACAGAAGCCTAGGCTAATAGTTGTTGGGAGAAAGCGGTTGAAAAACGGAAGAAGCCCACTAGAATCCTATGATGGCAATTTTTAAAGGCACACTCATGAAGATTCGAATCATTACAAGCTTTGTTTTGCTTGGGGTCATATTTTCTTCACCTATCTCAATTGCTGAAACCCAAAGCCCAAACACTTTGCCTGGTTCGAAAGAAAATGAGAGAAATATTGATCGGTCCGAATTAAATGATGTTGATGAGACCGTGCTAGGTGGTGATATTAAAGATAAGCCTAGAGATATTCCAACCGGAAACGGGTTCTTCTATTCAGGCAAAAGAATCTTTCCAGACAACGCCCAGAAACTGAATCTACCGCCGAACGCCGAGAAGGCTTTTGCTGAAACGAAACAGGTGCCTGATGATTATATGGTAGGTCCAGGCGATCAGTTCTTGATAAATTTTTGGGGCCGAATTGAGGATAACATTATTGTTAGCATCGATAGCGAAGGTAAATTGTTCATTCCAAGACTGGGGGTTATTGATTGTAGCGGAAAGACTTATAGGGAAACTCTTGATCAACTTCGAAAACTGATTGGTGATAAAATGAAGAGCGTATCATTTTCAACTTCCTTATATAAGGAAAGAACCTTCAAAATATACGTATTGGGTGCTGTTAATAATGCTGGCCCGTTTGAGATTAAGGCGTCAACCCGAGCTGGCGAAGCAATTCGGTTAGCATCTGGCGTGACGGGCAACGGAAGCACCCAATTTATTGAGATTCGAAGAGCTGGCGAAATCATTCGCGTAAACTTACTTGATTTTGAACTTACTGGTGATTTCCGGAACAATCCGTTTATGACTGACAATGATGTCATATTTGTACCGCAATTATCAGATTTTTTAACAGTGAGTGGGGCTGTCGCTAAGACCGGACCTTTCGAAATTGCACGAACTCGGAATCTCAGAGAAATCATTGAAATCCTTGGCGGACTTACAGTTAACGCCGACCGCACCAAGCCCTTTAGACTGTCACGAGTATCAAAATCTGGAGAGCGGGTAAGCATCAACATAATTGCAGATGAGAATCAAAGAGCGAGTACCCGAGATGTACTTATCGACAGCCTCGTCCTTCAAAATGGGGATGAAGTCTACGTCCCCAGCTCTCCCTATTTCATACCGTCAAGGTCAACAGAGATTTATGTCACGGGAGCCGTCAAACTCCCCGGTCCTAAGCACTACCGACCGTCATCTGCAATTGAAGAGTATATTGGCCTGTCCGGAGGTTTTACAGATCGCGCTGATCAACAGTCTATAGTTGTACAAAGATCGGATGGCTCTAAGATCGACGGAAAGGAGCGACTGGCAATCGAACCTGGCGACACGATATTTATCCCAGAAAGAACCTTCAAATTTTGGCAGGATCACTTGGCAATCGTTACAACTTTCTTAACTTTGGCGACTAGCATCATTGTATTAGCAGGCAAATAGTATGATTTTAAGACTCGCCTTACTTTGCTCGATTTTTACTTGGCTTGGAGTTACTTCAGTATTGGCGGACTACCGTCGCTCTGACAGTGTGGTTGATTTTGCACTTATATATCCAATTGTTTCCGTAAAGCCTCCGGCCACAAAACGACAGCAGACTACGGTGGGTGTTAGCTTTGTCTACAGCTTTTATTTGAACTCCTATTTGGGATTATCATTCATCCCTACCGCCTGGTTCTTCCCTCTTCGAATTACAAATAGTTCCGGCGTTTCAAAGGAGATGCTTTACAGTTTATCCGCGGAGTTTGGTCCAACCCTCCGCCTTTGGTATCCAACCTATTTGAATCCTACATTTACACTTGCGTCGGGCGTTACGTCCATGGATGCAGGCAAGAGCACCGCACAGACTTTCTCATACCCGATGAGTGCCAAGGCGAGTTTAGATCTTTGGAAATCTGGCGACCCTTACTCGGATCCTTCCCTGGCATTAACCCTAATTGGAAGCTATTCGTACTTATTTCAATCTAATCCAATAATTGACGAATCCATAAGCTATGTGGGCCTTTCTTTCAGAGGTTCATTTTAATATTTGTTTATTTCGATCGTGATCCACTGCTCTAAAATAGACGCTGTCTAAGCGAGCTGATTCGTTTTCCCAATTCAAACTTCGAGATGCCTCTTCTAATCGAGCAGATTTTGAATCAATATCTTGCCGGCTCAAAGATAAAATAAAATTTCTCAATGACTCTCTACTAACCTGAATTTTCCAGCCGACTCCATAGGAGTCAACTATCTTCGCCATCTCAGGAAAATCACTTACAACAATTGGGATTTTGGCCATAATACTTTCGAAAAGCTTATTCGGAAGCGAAAAGTAATAGCTGAGACAAGAGTTTTCGATAAGACAAATAGCGCAGTCTGCGCCTGAGATGTATCCTACCACTCGGCCCGACTCCACAGGAGCCAAATAATGAATATTATTTTTTCTCTCTGACGCCTCCCTCACCATTTCCACCAGCGGACCATAGCCCATAATGATTAGGTGTTGGTTCCATGAGAGTTCCGAAAAAACATCAAGCATTAATGGAATACTTCGATCAATTGTCACCCCACCATGGTAGATATAAATGATCGCATCGATCGGGATCGAAAACTTCTCGCGAAGATTTACAGCATCGCGAGGGTTTTGAACTGCCCAGGCCAGCGGCGGCAGATTCCGAACTACATATGGCCGTTTTCCCAGGCCATATGAACTCTTATACCAGTCCGCGATGGATTCACTTACAACGATCGTCTCATCTACAAAACGGAGCATAAATTTTTCCAGAATTTTTAGTACCTTGTTTCCGCCAACTGGCGTCCCATTCTGCTCCGTTTCGAGTTCATGGGTATCATAGACTAGGCTTGCTCCTTTCCAAAGTTTAAGCACAATGCCAATTGGCAGGACCGAAAGGCTGTGACAATTAATCAATACCAGCTTCCCATCGAACCGCCATCTTACAATTCCAGCTCCCCATATTATATATCCAAGAAATAGACTCAGCGCTCTTGGAAATAACTTCGATTTCAATAATTTAAAGCGAATGAATATCCTCTTCGAATCGACACGTTCAAACTCTGGTAGACCCTCAGTCCTTTTACCAAAAACGACCACCTCATCGGCAAGGCCACTCTTGATGAGTGTCTCAGTTTCTTTACGTAAGCGAGATGCATGCAAAAGATCCGTATGTGAAATATGACAATTAATTTTTTTCAATGGTTCTCCCGGCAAGCACCACCCGAATGAATAAATTCTTACCGTTTAAATTTCGTTTTGAAAGCCGAATCAATTTCTCGTAAATGAGCCGCTTAAAACGAATGAGCGCTCTTCCCAATACGTACATGCTCACTTTCTTTTTCAGGTTTTCATAGAAAAGAAAAAATTTAACAGAAACTGCCTCAACCTCCAACTTTACGGGATTAACAATTGGAAGCGTTAATAATTTATCTTTATAAGACTCTGGAACTTTTTCCCTCAACTCAGATTGGCCAATAACACTCCAGATCAACTCCTTTCGCCCATCCTGGTAGCTAACTGGCTCCTTTAAATAGAAATCTTTGATCAGCATTTCAAATAGATTTACTCCACTGGCCGTACAAGAATAATTCCACATGCCCGGTCGCGGATTGACTTCGATCAATTTATAAGCGTTTACTCTCGAGTCATACTTATACTCGATATTCGCAATGCCATAGAATCCCCCCGCCTCAAGCAAGTGCTGAGTAGGCTCAATAAGTTTTTCATCAAAAATGACATGTCCGGACGTTATCGTCCCAGCGTTAGGTGGAAACTGAGTTAACTTGTGGCCAATGGACACTCCCTTTATTTCAAAATTTCTGTCAGAGAAAGAGGAGATTGTAAAAAGGTTCTCGCTTCCACCTGGAATAAATTCTTGAACAATGAAGTCTCCGCTATATCCCTGATCAAAGCACGCCTTTACGAATTCCGCCCCAGCTTGAAGACTTTGAAATATGTGGTTGCGCTGAATGAGATCTGAAAACTTTTCAAACTCTGTTCGGATCGAGGGCTTAATCAAAATTGGGGTCTCTAAATCAAAACCATTTCCAGTAAAATCACTGGAAACTGAAACACTACGATGGTATGCAACCGCCGCCTTTTCAGCCATTTCGTATAAAGACTTCTTTTGAAGATACTTCCCCATGACTGTCCAATCTGGAAAAGTCATTAAAAACAATTCCGCAAGACTTGAGTGATTTACGGCGGCAGGTATTAAGTGGTGATCGTTACACGCAATTAAAATCGATGTCTTGCCACTATCAACAATGCATTTCCCTGCTTTCAAAACCTTTGAGAGAAAGTCTCTTTCATTCTTCCTGGGGTCTAAACAAAATTCAAAATTAGTGAATCGAGAATAGGTCGTGATAGAATGTTTAAAATCAAATACTTTCGAGATAACAGGAACGAATTCGTAAATGGACCGGGCCACACTATAGGCGTTCGGCCCCCCGCCCAAAATAACGGGTTGAAAGTTCACTTCAGAAATCTCTCCACTCCCGAGAAATATCGTCCTTCACTGTAGAAGTCTCGGCCCAACATATAGGATGCAAGCTCTACGACAAGCCTTGTGCATCTCATCGGAAGTTTCAATACTTCGCCAACTTTAAGAATCGGAACCAATCCGGTCAACGTATCATCAATCACATGCCGGTGCTCTAGATTCCCGGGCGCCAGAATTTTTTGATACTCTTTAACGGACCTCAATTTCTCAAATAAATTACTCCCAGACGCTCCATACTCAGCGTCTAGCCATTCGTTAATTCCAATAAAATTTGAGCGAAGCCACGCAAATATCTCTTTTCTCTCATTGTCCAGCTTTTCGATCATTTGTGCGATTCTTGGAGTTATACCCTGCGTATAATAGAAAAATTTTTCCCCAGATTCGATTCTTGAAGCATTTAGCAAAGTTGGAGCGGGGTGGAGCATTGCTCCCATATTGTTCAGACTGACGCTAATGTAGTCTTCGGTATATTCAAAGCTCGGCGAAATTGCTTTCAACAATTCCAAATCCTCCGATCGATATTTCAACGGACTCGAAAAAAGAAGAGATTTCTTATAACCATAAACATCAAGGCCCGCTTCCACAGCCCAATACTGCAATATTCATTTCTTCCGCCGCCACGCCATCTCCGCGAACACTCTAGAGCTGGGCCTTGAAAACGCCAAGATTTATTCCCCCTCACCTCTCGGCTTCTTTAGCCGAGTCTTAAGCTTACTTAAAAGATGAGCTTTAATTTCCTGATACTCTCCAGGAAGTAAAATTCTAGTCATGGGAATAAATATAACAAAAAAGCTTAAAATTACCACTAGGATACGTGGTATGGCTTGGATGTCAGACAACTGGAATTTCAAGAAAATTGGCAGAAGCATCGAAACAAGTAAGGGTGCCAGGGCCTTTGCGCATACTTCGAGATAGCGCCAAAATGATACTTGGAAATACAGTTGCAAAATCAACTGATTGATGGAACGGCCGATAACCGAATACATCACGATACCCCACGCCACTCCAGAGAGGCCCCAATGACTGCCCCACCACACGAACGGTGGAAGAAGTGCCAGCTTCAAAAATGCGATCAAGGAATTAAATTTGGGCCTCCCAAGCGCCATCACTAGGGCGGAAAAAACACCCCCTCCCAAGCTTTGAATAATTCCGGCGGGACTCAGAATCGCTACAATCTTTGCACTATCGTGCCACTTCTCCCCAAATAAAACCTCTATGACATCTTTGTTTAGTAGAAGCACCAATGCGCAAACTGGAACTGCCAAAAGAGCAGATGCCAACAAAGACCTGAAATATGCTCGGTGAACTCTCTTTAGGTCATTTTGCATTCGAGAGTAAATCGGAAAACTGACTTGATCCAGAACTCCCGTCAATGAATTCGCAAACATGGTTGCTATATTTTGTCCGACATAATAAGCGTCTGTTTCTCCAGTCGGAAACAATCGCCCCATTAGAATTTTATCAAAATTGCTAGAAGCTGAATTCATCAGTCGGCCGAGATATACCCACATCCCGAAAGACCAAAGCTTCTTGATTTCTCGAATTGATCCAAAGAAAGAGGGAATGAATTTTGAAATATAGCTCAGGAAAAAAATCGTAATCAAGGCGCCGCACAGCTGCCCCCAAAAAATACTTTCGGCCCCAACGCCCCTCTTCGCCATCCATATCGACACAAATCCAGAAACTACTAAAGATATTACATCTACTCTCGCCAAACTGCCGTAACGGAACGAACGCAAATTTAGACACCGATAAAGTGAATTCAAGGATCGAACGCAATAAACAATACTCGCGATTCGAAACAATCCCACCAGGTTTACATTCTTAAAAAATGAAGCCCAAATTGGAGCCCCCATAAACAGTATTGAACCAATAACTACACTGAAACAGATGGTTACTATAAAGGCAGAATCAATCATCTTTTTCGGAAACTCATTGCTTTGAATTAAAGCTGACGAATTGGGTGCCCACCGAGCCCATCAAAAGGCTGGAAAGGCCACGTATGAATATCGTTGCCTGGCTCGTCATTGAAAGCTCGCCCTAGGCTCTCGAAACGTATGCAATGGATGAGTTCTCCCAATTTGCCTTCAAAATTAAAATGTGGTCCGAGGCAGAAAGCGGCGTCTCGTCTTCTCCTACTAATTTGACCGAGCCGCCTAGCAACCGAGTTGCAAGACTTGTAGCAGCCGGAAAAAATTCTCTCTGCCCCCACAACTGGGGAGTCGGAAGAAAGCCATTTTTAAAAACGTCGTACAGCCCTTCCACAGTGGTCGTATCAATTTTTAAGTTGTCCATTAATTTCAACCTTGCACGGCAGTGTTCGAGGATTTCCTCAGCCCTATACTCAACCTCCGGAGATTCATACAGCTCCGCTATGCCAGACTTAAGCTTCATCTTTCGATATGCCTGAAGCGAACTCAATGTAATTCTACAACTCTCGTTTACAATCTGCGCATCCGCTAAATGAGAGGCCTCGGAATAACTCACAACATGAATAATTTCTGGACTTAGATCTGTCAATGATTCCACATCATCCATAAGAGCCGTAACACAAGCCAACTGAATCTTTGCTTTGTGTAAATCATGAGAAAAATAATCCAAGCCAGCACGTGGTTGATAAACTATTCTGAAGTTTCGATCTTCAAGGCTTCGTAGAAGTTTTAAATACGCGCGCGCCTTGGCTAGGTCTTGAATACCCCAGGTATATTTTGGTGTGTTGAGCATATTCTGACAAATGAGAGTCCTAACGCCATAAGCCTTTGCCGTCCTGGCCGCTAGAAATCCGCTCAAAACATAGGTAACGTCATCACTTCCTCGAAATGAAAAATGATGAGGAATATTCGGTTCGAACGCCTTAGCTTTCGATGCGACGTATCGAAGGGCCTCCAGATGCATTTTGAGATTCCCCAAAAGATCAAGGGGCCCTCTTCCGTCAATCTGACAAAACCACCAAAACGAAAATGTATGCCAAGCATTATTTATCGTCTTATCGTACAAGGCCGCTAACTCAGGCATTTTCTGTGTCCCTGCGTAGGTACGAACAAGCATCGGTCGAGAAGAATTCCAAACATGTCTAAATGCCGCCTCGCTATTTATAGGCACACCACCACCATTGGGCCAGTCATTCCATTTTTCTCCAAACGCCTCTTGGGTTAGTTGAGACGTTCCAACCGAGAGAACATCCAGCAATGCTTCTTGTCCGAGAATTTTACACCAGGACTCAAACTCCTTGAGAGCCTCCAAGCAATTCCGGCTGTATGGCCCAACATGAGCACGAGTCAATGGCAATGGTTGAGACCCACGTCGATGTGATAATCGTTTTTCTAAACTATCACTTCGAGTCCCAAATTCAGGATAGTTCGGCCGATGCGCTGGCTTAAAATCTTGATAAACTTCGCTATCAATGAATTTCCTCGCGAATGACCACCTGGCATTGTCGTACTGACGATCCACCTCCAACTCCTACGGATACAACTCCAATGGTACACCGAAGCGGGCCGGAACTTCCTGCGAGTTTTCGTCCCCATAAAATACGGCAACTTCTCCAGCAAATTCTTCGGACACCAAATCGCACGCTCGGGGTAGCCCCGCAAAGTAAACAGCCCTTATCTTTCCACCATCGCCCTTTAACATTCGCCGAAGTTTTAGTTGATGCATAAGCTTGCCAAAACTATCCGCTCCATCGCGCGCGTCCAATCGATAGCTAAAGCCCAATCGAGTAATATTTAATTTCCTTATCCATCCTTCGATAATTGAAATTGAATTGATGTCTCAAGGTTTATTGATGGCCTCCGCCACATTCTCTGGAGCGATGAAAACTTCAAATCCACAGTCACGCAAAAGTTGCCCAACTGCGCTGATTCCCAGAGTATGGACATCAACAGAAGGACGAAGTAGTCCGAAAACCTCATCTTTAAGTACAGGATTCACTTGGGCTATGCCGCCCTACTTATAAAATCATTCGTCTCTACAATATTTGACATTCCGAACGCTGCCTCCCATTTGGCAATATTGAAGAACCTCCAATCGCTGATGCCGGATGACGTCCGAGGTCTCGCAATGACCTGCTCGATATCTACAATTTCCTTTAAAATTGAGGATTTCCTCAGAGTCTCCGCAAAGTTCTGTTCGTCTGAAAAAATTGACAGTGGTGGCTCAAAACCAAATTTGTTACGCCTCCACAAAATCTCAGCAGGGAGCTCGGACACCATTGCTTTTCTCAATATGTATTTACTCCACCCAGACCTAATCTTGAGACTATTAGGAAGTTTAAGGGAAAACTCTACAAGTTTGTGGTCCAGAAATGGCAATCTTGCCTCCACTCCATGCCGCATCGAGCTACGATCTTCATACCGAAGCAAATGGCTCAGCTGAAAGTAACCCACTTCACTTCGTTGGAGCTCATTTACATCCTTAAAACTTTGCGTCCACTGACGGAGTAAATTTTTGTCTATTTTCTCTATATAGCCATCCTGAAAGTAGCGCCTATACTGCTTCAATCGCATTAAGCGCCATCTAGGATTTGTAAAATAAAGGCGATAAAGAAGCAGGCGCATCAGGCCAATGTCGGCATTGAATTTCACTTGGAACGCTGCGATAGTTGCCTTTAAGAAATTCAAGGACGAAAGATAACTTGGAAAATAACGTTGATACCCTAAAAGTAGCTCATCCCCCGCTTGACCATCGAGCATGACTTTACACCCGAGCTCTCGGGCACGACGCATTACAAAATCCTGCATCACAACCGATGGCGTGCCGAAAGGTTCATCTTGCTGAAAAATTATTCTATCGATCTCATCATGATATTCGGATTCCGTAGGTTCTATGATGGCAAGCTTTAACCTCAACCCTTCGGCAGCCATTTTCGCAAATCGAGACTCGTCGCGAGCATGATCAAAGGGCCGCGCATGAATGCCAATGAACTCGGCATCACCAACATATTTACGACTAGCGATTGCAGCTATGCTAGAGCTATCCAATCCCCCGCTCAAACAAGTTCCCACCTGAACATCGGAACGAAGTCGTAATTCGATCGAATTAGAAAGCAGTTCTCTAAACTCGTCACAATACTCCTGGAGACTCCTATTTATAGAGTCCTGCCGAGGAATATCCGATACGGAGTAGTACACATTTGTCTGTCGAACACCCGTCTCTAGATTAATAGTTAAATTCGAACCAGGATCTAAAGAAAATATTCCTTGGAAAAACGTTTCTCTAGAAAAATCTTCCATACCAATCAATAAGTATGATCTTAAAACATCTCCATTGACGGCGCGCGACCTAAGCTCCGGGACTAATTGCTTCGGTTCTGAAGCAAAAAAGAATAATCGATCCTGCTCCATGTAGTAGAGCGGCTTAATGCCAAACCTATCTCTCGAAAGAAAGACCTGCATCTTCATTCGATCGTAGATTGCGAATGCCCACATCCCTTCAAATTTATTTACCGCTTCAGCACCCCAACAATCGTAGGCGGCAAGGACAACCTCTGAATCAGAGTTTGAACTAAATCGATATCCTTTACCCGAAAGCTCAAGTTTCAATTCAATATAATTGTAGATCTCTCCGTTATGAACCAGAACGTAGCGATCCAGATAGGACATTGGTTGAGCCCCGTTTTTGGACAGATCAAGAATTGAAAGACGTCTATGCCCAAAGCCCACTCCATCCTCGACAAAATAACCATCGCCATCGAGTCCTCTATGGCGCGCGCGCGCCGTAAGCCTTTTAATGTATTCGAATTCTACAGACTTACTGTCGAGAGAAACTATACCTGCAATGCCACACATAAATTATCTTCACGATCAATAGAACTACGATTCCTACTATCCCGCAATCCTAATGAGTTCTTACCAGTAACTACCCTATTTATCAAAGCGCAATTAATATCGGTGTCGCGGGCGCCTATAAAAATGACTATGCGTGATACGTGGGTGGGTCATTTCTAAATTCCGTCGGTACCGGCACTCGAGGATAAGCTTGATCTGAGGGATTGATTTTCAATACTGGAAACTTTCTATTTGACCCGATATAAACACTTGCTCCCAAAAAAACATAGGCGCCAGCAATTAAAAGGCCGGCCAACATGCCGAATATTACATTCAACTTATGGCTCGGGCCATCTGGTATAATAATCGGCCGAGGTAAATCAATAATTTCGAAACTTGGTTCATCGCGCTTTGTTTCGATTCTGGCCCCTTCATATTGAATTCTCAAACTATCAACGAGGAGCTTTTGTCCACTCAATTCCGCTTGCGCTTCGGCAAACTCTGCCTCCAAATTTGGAATCTTTCGAAGAGGAGTCATCAAGTTCACTCTTGCCTTAGTTTTCTGGCCTGGCTTCGAAGGAAGATGGTCCACCTGACCTCCATCAACAAGTAGTTTTATTTGCCTTTGAATCTCCTTCTTTTCAAATGCCAACCTTTCAACTTCAGATGAGTCCTTTAAAATATCCCGATAAAGCTCGAGTTCGATATCCTTTTCAATCAATCGTGCCTGCAACTCTGATGCAGTCTTCAAGGCCAATCCCGCCTGTGACGACAATCGAATTACTCCTTTGTTCGTCTGAAGTGCGATGTACTTATTCTTCGCATCTTCGAGGCCTTTCTCCGCCTCCGAAAGTCGATCCTTAATAAAATCCTCAGTTCTCTTGGCTTTTGTAACGAGACTTTCCGAAAGAAATACTTTTAGATTTTCAAGATAGGCTCCAACTACACTTGCGGCAAGCTCGGGTGTCGGGCCTCGAAACGAAACCTTTACTACGCTCCCGTCAGAGTCAATATCTGTATTGTCATGCACTAAAACCTTTAAAAGCTCGCGGCCAACCGCCTTTGCCAATTCCGACCCTTTCGCATCTTCTGGTTGATACACCGACATAAGATCCAGATCATCGATGACGGAGAAAATGATTTGATCACTCTGGAGCACCGCTATCATTCGGTCCTTGTTCGTATCTGCCCCTCCAAAATTCAATAAACTTCCAAGACCGCTGTTGCCCGCAAGGGCCGCCAATCCTCCAATGCCACTCGAACCAGGAGACCCTATGAAAACTGTCGCCTGGGATCGATACACCCTTTTGAAAAAGAAAAAACTAACAGCTCCAGCAATTACACCGAAACCCAATGCGCTCAATGCCAACAGCTTCCAGTTTTTGGTCCAAATGGACAAAATTTCTGCAAGTTCCAAATCCCTGTTCGAGGTCTTTAATTGGCTATTCTCTGTAGGCCGATTCATTGCTTATTTCCTTGTATTGATAATTTTTTGTTGTGCACCAGAATCATTCCAATAGCTAACATAAAACATCCCAACTTTATCGAAAAGTAGGAGTTTGAGCTTATGAAACAAAATAAATTTAATACAAAAAACACTACCGCCAGAAGTCTCTCTTCAACGAAAAGCCGGACCCAAATGAATAGCCCCCTCAACAGGACGTAGAGAGTGAAAAAAAGTGCAGGCAAGCCTCCATATAGCAGAGCTGAGACCAGCGGATTGTGTGGATATACTTCCATTGAACTTGGCGACATCGTACTCAAATAGTCAAATCCACCACCGATTAAAAATGCCTGTGGGCTGCTTCGTTGCGCGGTTTTTAAACCCACTTCTAAAGGGTCGGATCGACTCTTAATAAGAGTAGCACCGAAGTGCCTCATCGTATCGAATCGTCTCATGAGGCGCCTGAATTCTCCACCTTGTAAGTAATCCATACCGAATCCCTTCCAAAGCATGCCTGTTCCGAAAATAGTAAATAAAACTAAAAATCCGGCCATCAATCCCTTGAACGACATGGCATTCAACTTTTGCACAAGAAACCCGTTTATAAATCTATAAAAACCATAGAGTAAACCGACGACCGCGAACATAAGAAGAACGACTGCGCCTCTTCTTGATCCAGTAAGAACTACTGATATGAGCACAATCAAGGCACTCGAAAATCTAAGAAACTTGCCCATCAAACTAGGGCAATCCAGAAAACCTTTTATTAGACATAAAAGGCTGATAGTCAGCCCAAGAGCGCACATATTGTAATCTGGCTGCAAACTCGTGCCCCATGGGTATGGTTTATTGCCAAGCCAGATTTCAACCCACCAAAATTGCTCGCCAGACAGAAGCAGCTTGAACTTATAAAGACACACGAGCGACACAAGAAATCCTCCCCAAGCACACGAACGCACAAAGGTCCCCCTAAGATAAGAAAAGCAGTTGGATTGAATGATCGCCAGAAAGAATGGACTCGCGATTGCCAGGGAAAGAATATTTGAGAGGTCAACTCGAACTTCGCCATACAGAGCTCTTGATAAGAAAGAGCCCCAAAGGATGAAGAACACTGCAAAGAAAATTACCAAAACTAACTCACGTGGAAGAAATACATTAGGAATTTTCTTTGTAGTAATAGCAATTGATACTCCCAAAAAAACTTGCAGCATCAGCAAACAGCTTACCAGTGGCACTCCATAAGGCATCGACAACCCCAAGACAATCACCGCAAGTGTTATTCCTGAAAGGTGGGCTAGATATTTCATTTGAACCACAACTCCATGTCTATGCTCTCCGTCTTGGCTGCTGATATTTTCATGGAAACAAAATCAATTAAAGCAAATGACGTGCCTTGTACTGAATCGAACAACATATCACAACACAATTTCACAAAAACGGATCCCCTAAAATTTTAGCAATTTTAGGCGCTTAGGCCACTAGAAGTTTGACTTTTGTAGCCTTCGATCATCCTTCCCCACAAAACATTGCGCGGCTACCAAATCAGCTTTAGCATTAGACGCTGAGGGAAGTCACTGAGCGATGGGGGGCGCGATAATTCTTGTCACAGTTTTAATCTGTTTCGGACACGGCTGCTCGTCAAATAATACTCATTCAAATCAAATAGGGGGCGGCAGTAACATCGGAGGCGAAGGTCCATTATATGTACTGCAAAGTATGAAAGGTAGTTGTGGCGATAGAGATGACCTATTTCAGTTGATCGCGCGGTGCCTTGGATTTGAATCAAGTCGTGTAAATTTCTTTTCTATTCCAATTCAATTGGGTCATTTGGCGACAGAAGTTATAGTCAATGGTCATCATCAGTTTTATGATTCGTCCTTCGGATTGTTTTTCAATGCAAGTGACGATGATAACTTGTCGCCCCTTAGTATCGATACAGCACGTAAAAACTTTCCTAACTTTTTTCCTATGCATACCACCCTAAAATCGACCTGAACCAAGGTGACGGCGAAGCCTACTTATTAAATTTTTAAAGTAAGTATT
>Ga0066640_10001244_pt1 | contig 15262 bp, 10 predicted proteins | sample CryGeyCG2114_020_2_FD_59505 | JGI IMG/M metagenome (GOLD analysis project Ga0066640, IMG submission 59505) | Groundwater microbial communities from aquifer - Crystal Geyser CG11_big_fil_rev_8/21/14_0.20 | ecosystem: Environmental > Aquatic > Deep subsurface > Groundwater | place: USA: Utah... | reverse complement strand
CCTGCCCGCCATAGCGATTTACTTCGCGCCCGCTTTGATATGATTCATAATCCGTGCCGAGGCGTAAATTCAAATCCATCAGCCCGAATATATCAACGGCAGTACCGATATCTCCGGTTAGGGTTAGCTCTTGGTCAAGTTCGGTAATATCAAAATTGCCGTTATAAAGCGCGGATGCGGAGATGTTGAAGTCACCAAGATTGATTCTTTCCGATGCAGAGGTGATAAAAGTGCCGTCTGTGTTATGCAAATGGTCGATTGTAGTAAATGCCCCCAGAATAGAGGTTCTTGCGCTTAAAACCGCTCCCTCGCGTGATTTATCATATATCGGCCCGCTATAAAGCCCAGCGCCAACAGATAGGTTTTTGGATACGCCATATTCAAAATTAGCGATTAAGCGCGGGTCGGCGGCAATATCATAATCTTCATTGACGGGGAGGAAGGTTTGATTTGGCTGTGAGGCTGAGACATCATAGAAAAACTCGCCCTCTTTGAGCATTCCGGGGCCGATGAAGAATCTGCGATATTCCTCCTCTTTTTCACCGAATGGGCCATATTTTATGATTTTGAATAGGTTCATCCCCGCTTCCAGCAATACATCGCGGAATTCATAGCGTCCGTCCGATGTGCTATCCTGAAAGCTGATAAATTCGTTATTTCTATAAAGTTCAACCTCCCAGCCCTGCTCAACTTCACCGCTGATGATGAAATTATCCGGATTGGAAACCTGACCAAGCGGGCGATTGGTTGCGCTTATGCCGCGTTCAGTACCGCCACCGCCGACAAGATTCAGGCTTGGGGTGGTGATATCGCCTAGTTCTAATTTGCGGATATCGGTATGCGGGATGATATTTGCATCATTATCAATACGATAAAGTTTGATTCTTGCATCGCTGAGCCTGTCCGTATCGTTTCCGGTGACAAAGAAATCGGAAGACATATTCAGTAAATCACCCGTGCCCTGAATGGAATAATTGCCGGAGGTGGTGGAATCAGTGCCGGTTTTTTGATAATTTGTGCCGAGTTGAACCGTAGTAGACGGAAAATCCAGCATCGAATAGGGTGTGTCGATTTTTGAATAGGTTTTGCGGACAGGTTTCTTCCTTTTCTTATTTTGTTCCCATTTCTTGGCGCGCTCGGCTTTCTCCTGAAATGCCAGTTTCTCATCAGCTTCTATATCAAGTATCATTTGCGATAGATTCAAATTGAAATTCAGCCCAAACCATTCTTTCAAGGCTTCACTATCAACATAAATCTCTTCGTCAAAGAGTTTGATATAGGCATCATCGGCCTTGGATTTCTTGCCTGCGACAATTACGGTATTTTCGGGGATGCTAAGATAGAAATCATTGTCAGGGCTGATAAACCAGCCTTCGGCGCGTTGTTCTTCATCAAAAACCTCGATTGGGAAATATAGTGCCTCGGTGACTTCAAAAAGCGAAATATAGAGCCTGTCATTCAGGGAATAGGCGCTGATGCCGTTGCTGAGAGTGAAATCAGCCGAAGTGACTTTTAGTAGCAGGAAGGATTCATTAAATTCTTCCTCATCATTCCCAAGTTTTTCCGCCTGTTCCTCAATATTTTCGTTAGTTTCGGCGATATCTTTGAATTCATCAAACCCCCAGTCAATACCTTCTTCTTTTGCGTCTTCTTCGGAATCTTTATCTATATCATCGCTAACCGTGTCATCGCTTACCGTTCCTTCCAACTCGGTTTTATATACCGGCTCAACCGGAAAGGCGGGCTTGTTTTCAGCCGCAGCAGCAAAAGATATCAGGCAAAACGCGGAAAATAAAAGCCAGTATTTTGCATTTTTACCCGAATTATTACCTAATTGGGATTCTTGTTTCATCAATCAATTCTACCTTGTCTCCCGTACCGATTTCCGAAAGGGTGATTTTGAATTCACCACCATTAAATGCCACGCCTTCCGGCAAATTCAGGGCGAATGTGCGTTCAATGTTATCGGTTTCACGATATATGGCCAAACGCGCAGGGGTTGCTGCAACATGCGATTCACCGTTTTTGTCGATATATGTAATCGTCATTAGATTGTAGGATGTTGTGTTTCCCTCACGCGCAAATTTAGCGGTTAATTCACCGGATTTCCCGTCAGCTTTTAGGCTATAATCAGCATTTAAGATTTTGGCATTAGCAGAGGTTTTGCCATTCTCAACAAAAATCGGGATAGCAACGCCATAAGCGGCAGAAACTGCGAATTTGACCTTATCGCCGTCAACTTTTTCACCTTCAGATGTGGCTTTGGAATGGGCATTTTCTACTTCGTTAAATTCAATATGCACATGATAGCCGCCTTCTTCCAAATCTTTTGGCGCTCTTGCCATCACTCGCACATATTGATCTTCATTTGGCCCTAAGGTTACTCTTCTTGGTGAAAAACGAATGAAATCTTTGGCTGAATGCTTCATATTATCGACAATTTGCAGATTTTTGCCATTTTCCATGGAATAATTCACCAGATTAATCTCATAAGTTTTTGGGACATCGGCTTTATTCACCAAATGCAGGGAGCTAACTTTGCTCTTATCCGATAATTTCACTCTTTGCGGTGAGATAAAAAGATAGCCGTCTGCGTAGGCGGTTTTGATGTTGGCAAAGATGGCTAAGAATGCGACCAAGCATACTGCCAAGAATAATTTAGTAAGTTTCATATTAATCCTCCTGATTTACTTAAAATTTAATACGAAATAATTTTATATTTTATTAAACTTCATACGCGAGATAATAGTATCTTGGGGTTAATTATCGGTTAATCAGGGTGAGTGCGAAATTAATAGACGCTTAACCATTGCAACTTGATGCAAGAATAATCGCGCACAGAAGAAAATGAGAATCATTCGCAATTAATTATTGACAAGCTATATTTTGCTGTTAGAACTCCTCAAATCGCATAAAGATGCGAATGACTCGCAACTAAATCAGTTAAATAAAAAGGTAAATAATGAAAAATTATATAAAAACAACTGCGCTTGCCAGTGTGTGTGCTTTTGGCATGGCAGCAAATGCCTCAGCCGCAAAAATTGACGATTCAGCGCTTCCCAGCCGTGAAGAAATGTGGGAAATGATAAAATTACAGAATCAGGAAATTCAGAATTTGAAATCTCGCATCACTTCTACCGAAAAGAAAGTGGTGGAAACCGATAAAAAAGCGGAAGAGGCGAGCAATACCGCTCAGAAAGTGCAGAATCTTGCTCCGGCGGGCGGAAGTGCAGGCTATGGCTGGTGGGAGAATACTTCTATCGGCGGTTATGGTGAATTGCATTTGAATAAGGGCAGCACCAAGGATGAAATAGATTTTCACCGCTTTGTGTTATTTGTAAATCATGAATTCACAGATGATTTGCGACTTTATTCTGAAGTTGAACTTGAGCATTCAATCGCCGGAGAAGGTCAGGTAGGCGAATTTGAGCTTGAGCAAGCATTTCTGGAATATGATATAAATGATTATAACCGCGCGCGTGCCGGTGTGTTCTTGCTTCCGGTTGGTATTTTGAACGAAACTCATGAACCGCCGACATTCTTCGGGGTTGAGCGTAATCCGGTAGAAAGCAACATCATTCCTTCAACATGGTGGGAAGGCGGTGTTGGCTTTAGCGGAGAATTGGGCGAAGGCTTCAGCTATGATGTGGCATTGCATTCGGGCTTGAATGTGCCAATGACGGGCGGAAGTGCTTATAAAGTTCGTAACGGACGCAGCAAGGTAGGTAAGGCGCAGGCAGAAGATGGCGCAGTTACCGGACGTCTGAAATGGACAGGTTATCCCGGTGTTGAAATAGCCGCAACTGCACAATATCAAAGCGATGTGACACAGAGCATGGATGTTGATGACGTTCAGGCAGGCTTATTTGAAATCCATACTGATATTGAGCGTCAGGGATTTGGCTTGCGGGCATTATATGCACGCTGGGTGCTGGATGGTTCAGGCGCGGAGGCACTTGGCCGTGATGTTCAGGAAGGTTTCTATATTGAGCCATCATATACATTTGAAATTGGTGACGAAGATGAGTTTGGTATTTTCGCGCGCTATAACTATTGGGATAATGAGGCGGGAAATAGTGTGAATTCCGATTATCAACAAGTTGATATTGGGTTTAACTATTGGCCGCACCCTGATGTTGTGCTGAAAGCAGATATGGCATTCCTGAATGCGCCTGCGGGTGGCACAGATGATGAGATTGCCAATCTTGGTGTCGGTTTTGCATTCTAGATTAATATAATTTTCATGTTTATCTTTACCGTTCCCTCCTCCTTTTCTATAAGGGGGAGGGGTTTGTAGTTTATGAAATATATCTTGTTTTTATTGTCGTTTTTACTGATTGCTTCAGCAAATGCTGAGGATATTTTGCAGCCTCCTGAGGAGTTTATTGCCGAAAGCTTTGCAGGCAATGCTCCAAAACCTAAAATCCTGTGGATAGATTCGGAAAAACAGGAAATTGTGAATAAAATTATGAAGCGGAATTATTCGCTCAAGCGTACGCGCTATTGGATGGAAGGTGAAAAATCAGTTTGGATTCTCGAAGAAATCGGCAAGGTGAGGCCTATCACCACCGGATTTGTGATAGATGGTGATAAGCTGGAAAATGTGAAAGTGCTGGTTTATCGTGAAAGCCATGGCTGGGAAGTGAAATATCCATTCTTTACCGACCAATTTAGGGAAATTAGCCTCAAAGATAATTATCGCCTGACCAAGCGCATTGACGGAATTTCCGGCGCAACACTTTCGGTCAATGCGCTAAAAAGACTGGCAGCTTTGGCATTATTCCTTAATAATGTGGCTAAGGATAAGGATTATCAAAATGAACCGCAAAAAGAAAACGGGCAAGAATAAGAGTCTGCGTGCTATTTTGTTCAAATGGCATTATCGCTTGGGGTTGATTGCGGCGGTTTTTCTTATCCTGATTGCAATTACCGGTATTTTGCTCAACCATTCACGCATGCTGGGGCTTGACCAAAATCAGGCATGGCAGCCGCAGAATAATGCCAAATTTTATGGCTATAAATGGGATGATTTTTATGTGACTTTGCTGGAGGGTGATATTTTGCTGGCAGATAATGCAGGAAATATTATTGAGAAAATTGATTTATCACAGCTTATTCCAGATTCAGAAGGCGATATAACCCATATAGTGATGCTGGCTGAATATGGCGCAAATATATATTTCTGCGCAGGGGAATCTTCCTATAAAACCGATATAAATCTCACTGAGGGGATTTCGCTATTTCCTGAAAAAATTGCCTGTGTGGATAGCCCTGAATTGCCGTCCGAAATTTCTGCGAAGATATATACAAATTATTATGGTACGGGGGTTTCATGGGAGCGGGTGATTCTGGATTTGCATACCGGAAATTCACTGGGTTTGACCGGCAAGCTTATGTCGGATTTTGCTGCATTGGCGATGATATTCTTAGTTTCAAGCGGGCTCTATAACTGGTTTCAACGTGTGCGCAGAAAATGAAGATTTCACGCCGCAATTTCGTGAAATCTGTGCTGGCAAGTGGTTTGATTTTGCAAGCTCCGGCAGTGCTGGCATTGGCAAGTGAGACAAAAATTTTGCGTTGGGACGGGGTGGCGCTGGGCGCGGATTCCTCAATTCAAATTGCCTATAATAACAAGAATCTGGCGGAAAAGATTTTGCGGAGTTGTCTTGCTGAGATTAAGCGTTTGGAAGCGATGTTTAGCCTATATGAAAATGATTCGGTAATTTCGCTTTTAAATGATAAGGGTTTTTATGATAATCCGCCTCAAGATTTTGTAAATCTGATAAGGATTTCCAAATATTATGGTGAGAAAACTTATGGAAATTTTGATATTACGATTCAGCCATTATGGGAATATTTCTCTGAAAACTCGCAGGCAAAAGACGCGCCTGCTAAAATCCGTGAATTAGTGGATTATCGCAATATTATTGTGGAAAATAATAGAATTTATTTCGCCAAGCCGCATATGAAAATCAGCCTAAATGGGATTGCGCAAGGCTATATTACCGATAGGATTACGTCAATATTACGCAAAAACGCTGTGAAATCGGCATTAGTGGATTTGGGTGAAAAATTCGCGCTGGGTAAGCATCCAAATGGCGAGAAATGGCGCATCGGCATTCAGGCAGATAGTTCGGAATTTAAAATTGTGGAGCTGGAGGATATGGCGATTTCGACATCCTCTATGCAGGGTGGGTTATTTGCCGAAGGGTTGGAGAAAAGGCATATATTCATGCCGAAGCAGAAGTTTCAGAGCAAGCCGCAAACCGTCACTATTCTTGCCGATAACTCAACCAAAGCGGATGCGCTTTCTACCGCAATTGCTGCTGCGCCTCAAAATATGCACAGCAAGATAATGACAAATTTTGCAAATGCGGAATTGATAATATCCTAAGCTCAAATCCATTTGAGTTTGCGGAAAATCCAGATTTGCAGGATGACGATAATGGTTAGTGTGGTGCAAAAGATATAAAATGCATATTCATTATCTGCACCCGGAATTCCGCCGACATTAATACCCAATAATCCGGTGAAAAAACCCAGCGGCAGGAAGATGGCAGCAACAATCGAGAGGATATACATGTTTTTATTGAGCCTGTCGGAGAGGATGTTAGTAAGCTCATCCTTGACGATTTGGGCGCGCTCACGAATTGCATCCAAATCTTCGGTATAGCGGGTGAGCCTATCGAGATTTTCCTGAAAATAGCGGCGGTGGATTTGGTCGAGCCATTTTAGCTCGCAAGTTCGCAAACGGGTGATAACCTCGCGCTGCGGGGCGATATAACGGCGCAGCATAATCGCTTTTTTGCGCACTTCATTGATATCATGGCGAATATTGACATCGGGGGATTCCATAATGCTTTCTTCAATATTATCTGTGTCTTCATCCAGCTCGGTTATGACCGGATCAATTCTCTCAAACAAACGGGTGGTGAGGGCGGTTAGGAAATCTGCGGCGTTTTTTGGCCCTGTGCCGTCAATAATTTTCTGGCGGATATCATTTGCGGCTTTAACTTCACGCCGAACCACCGTGATAATCCGGCTCGGGTCAATCCAGATGCGTAAGGAAACCATATCTTCCGGATGGTCAGCATCATTCATATTCACACCGCGCAGGATGAGCATCACGCCTTTGTCAAATTCAAGGATACGCGGGCGGGTTTCATCTGCGAGTAGTGCATCAAGGATAATATGGTCAAGATATGCCACCTCTTTTTCCAGCCATTTTCTGGTGTCGGGGTGGTTGGCATTTAGATGTACCCATGCTAGTTTTTTTGAGGCTATCAGTGCGGAGATTTCTTTTCCTTGCAGCTCTTTGCCTTTGCCGTTGCCATCAATGCTATATGAAAAAATTATGCTAGGCTTGTCTTTCATCCTGATTCCCCGAGAATCTCATGGTTAAGCGGTGAAAATCTTCTAATATCACCAGAAGCGATGGTATCATAAATATCAGAATAGAGCTAGCAAAGACGATTCCGCACGCCAAGCTTACTGCCATTGGAATTAGAAATTGTGCTTGCAGACTGGTTTCCATCAATATTGGCAGTAGTCCAAGCGCAGTGGTGAGGGTGGTCAGCAGAATCGGACGGAAGCGGCGTTCGACAGCCTGCAAAGCAGCATTCTCAAATTTTTCGCCCTGCTCGACAACTGAGTTGAAATAATCCACCAGTACCACCGAATCATTAATGACCACGCCCATAAGTGCGACAATTCCGAAGGTTGAAATAAAGGATAAATCAAAGCCGAGCAGGAAATGTCCGAATATCGCGCCGGTAATTCCGATTGGAATGGTCAGGATAATAATGAACGGTTTTGCATAGCTTTTAAGCTGCCCCGCCAGCATGACGAAAATCAACATCAGGGCAATCAGCATATTACGTCCCAGTGCTTTCATATCATCTTGCTGGTCGCGGCTTTTGCCTTCAAGGCTATAATTTAAACCCGGATATTTCTTTTGTAATTCGGGGATGATTTCCTGCGTAATCATATCATTTGCTTCATTCGGGGTGATGATTTTCTCGTCAGCATCACCGGTGACGGAAACCACGCGCCTGCCATCCACACGTTTGATGGTGGAGAGGCTGCGGCGTTCTTCCATCTTGGCGACACTGTTCAAATCGGCAGATTTTCCGTTGGGAAGCTGAATACGAATATCATTCATAGTTGCTAAAGTTTCACGGGTTTGCTTGGGGTAGCGCACCATAACTTTGACTTCATTACGCCCGCGCTGGATGCGGTCAACCTCGCGCCCGTATAAATAATCACGCAATTGCCGTCCGATATCAAAGGCGGAGATTCCGGCGGCAAGTCCGGTGTTTGTAACTTCATAAACAAATTCGCGTTTGCCATATTCGGCGCTGTCGGTAACTTCCGAAACGCCTTCGATATTCTTCATTTCTTTTTTCAAATCAGCCGCTGCTTTTTTTAAGGTCGCGTCATTTCTGTGGACGAGTTCGATATTTATATCTTCACCGCCGCGAATTAAACTGCTTTCAAAGGCGAGTTTTTTTACGCCGGGAATATCGCCGGAATATTCCTGCCATTTTCGTTCAATCTCGCTGGCACGGACGTTTCTATCATTAGACGGCACAAGCTCAATCTGGATTTGCGCAAGATTGCCGGAATTGCTGGAGCGGCTAGTTACGCCGGGGCCGCGCCCATCCTGTTCCATACTGCCGATTGTGACGGAAATATTTTTGAAAATACTTGTTCCTTCCGGCATATCTTCGTCATATTCCTTGCGTAATTTTTCTGCTGCCGCAATGATATTTTCAGTGTATTTGGCGGTTGTTTCAAATGGAGTTCCGGTATTCATTTCCAAGGTTGCCTGCACTTGGTCACTCTCAATAGAAGGGAAAAAGACAAATCTGACCATTCCGGTTTTCAGCATAAAAACTGCGCATAATACAATAGCAAAACAGGCGAGCATGGTGAGATAGCGATGGCGAATTGAGAATTTGACGCTTGGTAAAACTCTCTTATTTATGAATCTTTCCAGCTTTGCTGTAACTGAATGGCGAATATCAGCGAGTAAGCCGATGCTCCATCTTTTTGAAGTGGCAAGATGGGTCGGCAAGATGAAGAATGCCTCAAAAAGTGAGATGAGAAGGATGGTTATCACAATAATCGGAATCGGGCGGAGGATTTGTCCCAGCGTTCCGGTGCTGAATAAAAGCGGGGCAAAAGCGGCAACTGTTGTTAGCACGCCGATAGTGACCGGAGCACGGATTTTGAAAACCCCGTCTAATGTGGCATTTAGGTTCTTTTTGCCTTTTTCCTGCTCACTGAAAATGCTTTCTCCGGCAACGATTGCATCATCCACAACAATACCAAGCACAACAATAAGCCCGAATAATGTTACCATATTAAGTGTAACGCCCAGCATGGAAGCAACAAAAATCCCGCCGAGGAATGAGATAGGAATCCCCAAGCTTGTCCAGAAGGCGAGTTTCAAATCAAGGAATAGCAGCAATGCCAAAAATACTAGCGTAAAGCCCATAATAGCGTTGCGGGTTAGCAGATTCATACGGTCACGCAAGATATCGGTTTCATTGCGCCAGATGGAAACATTCACCGCTTCGGGCAGGGCGAGATTTTGCAGATAATCATGCACTTCCTGTTCGATTTTTAAACTATCTTGGGTTTCGCTGCGTTTGACATTTACGAAAATTGCCGGTTTGCCGTTATATAAATTGACAATCTCGCCATCATCAAATCCATCACTGATTTTGGCAATTTGTGAAAGGCGGAGGATGCTGCCGTCACTTTTGCTTTTGATGACAATATTTGCGAAATCTTTGCCGTAATATTTGCGTTCCTGTACCCTCACAAGGATTTCGGAATTTTTGGTTTTTAATGTTCCGGCGGGCAAATCTACCGAGAATTCACGGATTGCTGATGCGATATCATTGATGGTGAGTTGGTATTTTCGCAAATTATCTTCAGAAACTTCGATAGTGATTTCACGATTGCGACTACCGGATATATCAACCAATGCCACGGATGGAAGTTGTAAAATCTCATCCTCTACACGCTCTGCCCAATCGCGTAATGAGCTTTCCGGTAACTCGCCATGAACCACTAATGTTAATACGGCGGCAGTTAATTTTGAGCGCACGATATTGACTTCTTCGGCATTTTCCGGCGGGAAATTATTGAGTGAATTAATCGCGGTTTCCACATCATTCAGCACTTCTCCGCCATCAACGAAATCTTCCAGTTCGGCAGTAACCAGCCCATAGCCCTCCATCGCCTGAGATTGCACGCGCTTGATGCCCTGAATGCCGATAACCGCCTCCTCGGCGCGGCGGGTAATACCATCTTCAACATCTTGCGGGGTTGCACCGGGATAGGCGACGCTTATGGTTATCATTTTCGGGTCAACCAGTGGGAAGGTTTCCTTGCGCATGCTGGTAAGAGTTGCCAAACCGGCAATAACCAGAAATATCATCAATATATTGGCGGCGACATGGTTATTGGCAAACCATGCAATCAAACCTTTACTATGATTATTGGGGTTATTTACTTCCAATTTCAGCCTGCTTGTTGGTTTCATTTTTATCGTTGATGATTTTCACCTTCATTCCGGCAGATGCACCTTCAACCATACCTTTGACGATACGCGCTTCCGTGCCTGTGCCTTTTGCCAGCGTATATTCCTCGCCGATTGAGATAATCTCCGGTGAATATAATACCAGCGTGTTATCGGGCTTGATAAGCCATATTTTGTTATTCTCCTGCAAGACGGAATTTGGTAAAAGCCATAAATCTTGCCTATCAGCACCGATTAATGTGATAGCGCTGAACATGCCGGGAATCAGCTTTTTCCAGCCATCGCCGGATGGGGTGATGATTAAATTCACCAATCTTGTATCGGAATCTAAAGTGCTGCCGATGCGGGAAATCTTGCCTTCTAGTGTTATTTCGTTTCCGAGATAGGAGGTTTTTATCTCCGCCTTGGAGTTTTCAATATCTAGCCAACCCAGCTTATAATCTTCAATCGGTGCAACTACTTCCAGCGCATCGTCGGAGTAAAGACTGCCATAGATTTGCCCGCTTTGCAGATATTGCCCGACCTCCACGCGTGATTCCACCACACGTCCCGGAAATGGTAGGCGATAATCAGTACGGCGCAAATCCATCTGCGCTTCGGAGAGCTTTGCCTGTGCTGAGTCTAGCTGTGCCTCCGCCTGCTGTAATTGCGGTTTTTTGGCAACCAAATCAGGGATTTGCTCATCGCCATGCAGGGCTTTCCACTCTTCCATTGCGGCATCTGCTTCTGCCCGTTGTAGGGCGAGATTGGTGCGCGCAGTTTCAACTTCCGCCTTAAAGCTGTTGACCTTGTATATATAGCGCTCCTTATTGATAGTGAAGATTGGTTTATTTGCCTCAAATGTTCCACCTTCACGGAATTTCTCATCAACTTTGACAACTTTGCCGGAAACTTGCGGGATTATCTCAATCTGGTTGCGAACGCGGATTGTTCCGGTTGTAGATATTTTAACCGGATGTGCGGTAGGCTTCACGGTGATTGCCTCAACGAAAATCTCAGAAGAGTTTTTGTTGGTGATATTATGCTTGCCATTATCGTTTTTCATGCATTGCGAGAGGGTAAAAGCGGAAATCAGGAAAATTACCACCGCAGCAAGCTGAATATTAGCTTTGCGCGATTGATTTTTGAGTTTGTGTTTTAAATTTGGCTTATTCTGCATTTGGTTTCCTCGAAGTAGATAATTCTTTATTTGGCGAATCCCCATCAATCTTTGGTGAACCCCCCCCAATCTTTGGTGAACCCCTCTCAATCCCCCCTATTAGGGGGGAGGTAATAGGGGTTATCTCCCAATCGCCACCCAAAGCGAGATAAAGCGCAATTCGTGTATTCCACAATGATTGTTGGGCAGTGATTAGGCTCTGCTCGGCAATTTGCGCGCGGCGTTGGATATCAAGCAAATCGAGTAGCGGAATAATGCCCTGACGATAGCGATTCTCGGCAAGCTCGGCTGCCTTTTTTGCTTCATCAACATTTTCCTCTAATTTTGTTACTTCCAGATAGGTATTATCCTCGCGCTGTAAGGCGCTTTCAACCTCTTTGACGGCATTTAGTACATCTTTCTCGTATATATGCATTAATTCACGCGCACGGGCTTCGCTGATGCGGATATTAGCGCGTAATTTGCCACCCTCGAATATCTTTAGCGCGATATTGCCAAGCAGTGACCAGCCGATTTGACCGGAGCTGAATAAATCACTCAATTTGCTGCCTGCGGTTCCGATATTGCCGCCAAATGTCAGATTCGGGTATAATTCAGCGATAGCAACGCTAATATCGGCATTAGCCGCAATCAGGCGCAATTCGGAAGTTTGTAAATCCGGCCTTCTATCCAGTAATGCAAGCGGTGGCGGAATGGTAAAATCTCTGATTCTCGGAATTGCCGGAAAATCGGCAGCTTCCAGAATCGTTGTTCCCGGTGCGCGTCCAAGTAGAACATCTAAATCATAAGAGCTATCGGTTAAGTCAGCTTTTAATCCGGTTGCAGTTGCTTGTGCTGAGGCGAGATTTTCCCGTGCTAAGCGTACTTCCAGCGCTGAGGTTGAGGCAACGCCGCTGCGATATCGGCGTTCAACACTTTCCAGCGTGTTTTTACGGCTTTTGGCAATATTCTCGGCAAGTTCGAGCCGCTTGGCATTGGCGGATATTTCAATACGTTTTTGCAGTAATGCGGCAATCAGGCTGTGGATTAGCGCTTCATTTTCCGCCCTGCTTGCCAGATAATTTGCCTGTGCCGAATTGACGATTTCCTTGATTTTGCCGAATAAATCAACTTGCCAGCTTGTTGCCAGTCCAAGCTCATAATTTGTGGTATAGACATCTGAGGAGGTCGCGCTGCGGGCAACTCCGCTATTTGCGCCAAGCGTTGGGAAGTAAGCCCCTTGCTGGGCATAAACCCGCTCATTTGCCTGAATCAGCCTTTCTCCGGCGGCTTTTAAATCAAGATTATCCGTGAGCAGGATTTTCACTAATTCATTCAACTTCTCATCGCCGATATTTTCCCACCATTTACTCATCGTAGCAGTTTCCTGCTCAGCATCTTCGGGGGCATTTATAAATTTCTCTAAGGTTGCTGCTTTGGTTTGCGGGCGCTCATAATCGGGCCCCATAGCGCAGGCGGAGAGAATAAGAAATGCTGAGATGGTGAAATATTTCCTCAATTATTTTTCCTCAAACTTCATGTTTTTTAGAGCTGCTAATGAGAACTCAGTTATTTCCCGTGCGATTTCCTCAGTATCCTTGGCAGTAAATTTTTGCTTAGGCGAGGAGAGTTGGATAATGGGGATGGAATAATAGTAATAAACAATTTGCGAGAAAATGCTGAAAGTAAGGCGATTAAGGCGCGTTTCAGGGATATGTTTGCGGGTGATATTAACGATAATACGGCGCAGGAAGTCAATATCACGCTTGACGATGCGCTCATAGATGATTTCATGGAAAGGCGATTGCGGATTGAGAATCTCATTCATCACCAAATTGCGTTTCCACGAATTCTCCGAAGTATCAAAGATTTTGCCGAGGATGAAATGGGTGAACTCGTAAAGCTGGGTTTCGGGCGGGGCAGAATCAGTGTATGCTGGGAGCTGCGCTGATTTAATTTCAACGAATTTATTCTCAATGATGCTTTCATATAGATTGTTTTTGCCGCCGAAATGGTAATTTATCAAGGCAAGATTAACGCCCGCTGCTTGTGCTATATCGCGGGTGGTGGTGTTTTTAAAGCCTTTCTTGGCGAATAATTCACATGCCGAATCAAGGATTCTGATTTTTGTATCGCACTCAGCATGTTCTTGCTGCTCGCTATTCTCAGTTCTCGCTTCCATATTGGATTTCCCGTTATAGATAAAGGTTAAACGAATGATTAAAACAGGTGATTTAATCATATGTTTTAAACAAGCGTTTAAATATTTATACAGGAATTTCCGCGCAAAAGCAAGTGTGAAATTCGGGAGTTATATTTGGACATAAAAAAACTCCCGAACATTAAGCTCAGGAGTTTTCTTAAATATAGCTAGCTAGAATACTATAGATTAGCCATTCGCAGCAGCGTCAGAGCCTTTTCCATCATCTTCGCTATCAGAAGATTCGGGTGCGGATTTCTCTGCTTCGGCGGCAGCTTGTGCTCTCCGATTCTCATTCGCAGCTTTTTGCTTTTGCTCAAACATTTTATCACGTTCAGCAGCAATCTTCTTAATCTGATTCTCATAAGCACCGGTACCCGCAGGAATCAAGCGCCCAACAATCACATTTTCTTTCAGGCCACGTAGGCGGTCAACCTTACCTGCAATCGCAGCTTCGGTAAGAACGCGGGTTGTTTCCTGGAAGGATGCAGCAGAGATAAACGAGCGCGTTTGCAGCGAGGCTTTGGTGATACCTTGCAGAACAAGCTCGGCCTGTGCTGGTTTATATCCCTCTTTCTCGGCAAGTGCGTTGATTTCCTCAAACTCTTCACGGTCAACAAGTTGGCCTTTGAGTAGGGTGGTTTCACCCGATTCAGAGATTTCCACTTTCTGCAACATTTGGCGAATCACAACTTCAATATGCTTGTCATTGGTTTTCACACCTTGCAGACGGTAAACTTGCTGGATTTCAGAGATGAGATATTTCGCCAAAGCTTCCACACCCATAACTTTTAAGATGTCATGCGGTACGGGATTACCTTCTAGCAACATATCGCCTTTTTCTACGAAATCGCCCTCATTCACGGCTAAGTGGCGGCCTTTTGGAATCATATATTCCACCGGCTCTTGCGAGCTATCTTCCGGCTGAATAATCACACGGCGTTTTGTTTTGTAGTCCTTACCAAACTCAACACGGCCTGATAGTTCTGCAATAACTGCATGGTCTTTCGGCTTGCGGGCTTCAAACAACTCAGCCACGCGCGGTAGACCACCGGTAATATCACGAGTTTTTGAGCCTTCTTTTGGAATACGCGCCAAAACGTCACCAGCATGAACTTGCTGTCCGTCATTAACGTTCATAATCGCATCAACAGGAAGGAAATATCTCGCTTCCAAGCCGTTTGCAAGGAACTGAACTTCGCCCTTATCATCCAGCAATGTTGCGCGCGGACGTAAATCCGTACCTTTTGCTTGCTGCTTCCAATCAACGATAACACGGTTTGCGATTCCGGTTGCTTCATCAGTAACTTCTTTGATTGAGACGTTATCCACAAGGTCGCGATAAGCAACAAAACCGGATTTCTCAGTGATA
>Ga0066640_10001243_pt1 | contig 15263 bp, 15 predicted proteins | sample CryGeyCG2114_020_2_FD_59505 | JGI IMG/M metagenome (GOLD analysis project Ga0066640, IMG submission 59505) | Groundwater microbial communities from aquifer - Crystal Geyser CG11_big_fil_rev_8/21/14_0.20 | ecosystem: Environmental > Aquatic > Deep subsurface > Groundwater | place: USA: Utah... | reverse complement strand
CTACCTTCTTCAGAGTATTGACTTGGATCCCCATTTTAAATTCTTTGTTAGCTGGTCGCGTCTACATCAGGCTCGATTGACTCTACTGAGTGGGGGCTTTGAGGAGATCATTAAGCTCTTTTTGGATCGGGAAGGCTTATCCGACTTGAACTATAAGGCTAATCGAGTTGAAATTCGTGACGGCCGCTGGAAGGTTCTTCCGGCTAGGGGGATTGCTTTGTGTAAAAATCAAAACCATTGCAAATGTAGTTCAATGGCTTCGGATGATTCCGTCCTTCGGGTTTATATTGGTGATGGTCATACAGATTTTTGTCCTGCTAGGGAGGTTGATATTGTTTTTGCAAAGTCACACTTGTTAGCCTACGCAAGAAAAATGAGTCTTCCATGTTATGAGTTTAATAACTTTGAAGACATTCAGAAACGGCTAGAAGTGATATTGCAAGCCGGCGGCCAACTGAAACAAGCTCAGGCTTGATTTGGCATCTTGAGTCTCAACTTCCGCGCGATTTCCAGTTCCCGAGTAGTTTCGACTGTAGTTTTGAACATCTAGTTTGAATGAAAAATCCAACTGCTCCAAGTCTATCGCCGCCATATTCCAGGCTAGATTGGCTCCATATTGCAAATCAAACATGGATGATTTGGTGGCCCCTGTTCCCAAAAATCCTTCATCGTAAGTCGTCGTAGGATCCTCTTCAAAACTATATAACAAGCTAAGGCCGACATAGGGTTCAAGTTTAAATCCGTAGGGAAGCTCTGTTTTAAGAATAAACTCCATAAATCCTGTGTAGGCCGTAAAGTTAAAGAGGATGGGGAAGTTATTGGTCGAGGATCGAAGTTGATTGGTCAAAAAGATTTGGCCACATCCAAGCAGTCTAAGTTCTGGCTCAAGGATGATATTGGACTTCAACACCCAAGGTTTCGAGATACTTGGGCCGACCCTGATATCATGGAGCTGCGCTTGCACGCTCGTAGCGCTAACATTTGAACTCCCTCCACCAACATTCGTATCATAAATACTGGCGGTATAGCGGAATAAGCCGCCTAAGCGAATTTCATTCTGCAGGCGATAGGCGTATTGCGCTTCGAGTCCTAACGAAACCCCCTGAAGCTCGATATCCAAAAAATTTCCAGCAGGGTACGCGCCGTTGACTTTGCTTTTGATCTTTTCAGCAAACTCTGAGCTTCCTACATAGACAGAAGCGGAAGTAATGGAACGCACTTCCTTTTCGAATCGCTTGGCTGGGCGCTTGATGGGTTCATTGGGATTTGCTTTAGCATTTGGAACCGCTGGCATTCTTTTCGGATCGGGGAATCTACTAATGTCCTCCCAAACGTTTGGTTTTTCGGGCAACTCACGATCCGGAAGGCGGGGTGTTTCTACTTCCGTATTCTCTTGGGTTCGAGCTTTTGGCTCATAGGCTTGCTCTCGTGAACCTTCAAGGCGCTGACTCGAATCTCGAAGACGAATTACCTCAGTTGGGAGCCAACCTTCCAATGGGTACTGACCTTCGAGCATATAGCGAACATGCGTCCATCCATTTTGGCTTCGAAAAACTTCGATAGGATCACCATTTCGAAGAAGTACAACTTGATTGGCATTCGCATCGGGAGAGGTCTTTACTGAGGCGAGTTTTGCTGTGACGATGGCTTTTTTCGAGGATCGTTGAAATATTTCCTTCTCAGGCTTTTGAACAGGTTTATTAAATAGGGACGAATCTTGGGCGGAGGGGACTTGGTTGCTGAGAGTTTGTAGAGTTTTTGGCCCCTCCTCTTCTCGGGGTTTGCTCAGAATAATATTTCCTTGATCATCTATTTTATAGTCCTGCGCCGACACGACGGAGCTAAAGCCAGTCAACATCGCACAGAGGATTAAAGGGCCACATATTTCTGAGTGTAAAAACATTTATCTTCCAAAAGGATAGCGGATTTGGAAGTTTAAGTCCGATAGATTCTTAAGCCATTTTTTCGGCGACGAGGTTCCAGGAGGCAAATTTGAGCTCGGTTTTTGGGATAACGCGTTGATAGATTTTTTGTTCTAGATGCAAAATCCTAAAGCTTTTAAAAACTTCCTTGATATGTTCAGCATCTGAAAAATGCACTTTTCCGATACCTTTGAACTGCCCCTCACTAAAATCTGTATAGGTATATTGGTCGTCTACGAGTCGGCCCTTTTTCCGATCGGAATGCTCTGTTGAAAACCAGTCGATACCAATGAACTTCCCGCCGGGTTTTAGCTTGTCGTAAGCCATCTTGAGGCAATGCTCAATATCAATAGTCGGGTTGTGTGTGAGCGAGGAGCGATCAACAATCAAATCAAAATCACCCTCAAAGAATAAATTCTTTGTAAAATCTCCAGCCTCGAGTTGATTTTCAAGCTCGGGAAAACGCTTTTTGAGTCGCCCCACAATATGAGGGCTGCCCTCGATTCCAAAATACTGAATTCCTAGTTTCCTAAAGAAACGTATATTGGCACCGGCCCCACAGCCCAGCTCTAAAACACGAAAATCAGAAGACTGAGGTCGAGCCAAGCGCATGACGAGACTAACAAGGTCTGACCATGGCCACACACTCAGTTGATTGCCTTGTTGGTAGGCCTGATCCCATTCTTCACAAAAACTCACAGCTCAATTCCTTTTGAAATTTTTATAATTCTTTGTTGATCAGCGTCCGATAGCGATGGATAGCAGGGTAGTGACAGACTTGATCGGCATAAATCCAAGGCTCTTGGATAGTCTTCAAGGGGGCCAGCTTGTAATTCCCAATCTTCGATCGGAACGATCGCCTTGATTTCGGCAGCTTCGAGTGATTTTTGTAAGATCTTCGACTGCGAGCTTTTCACAATACATCGATACCGAACAGGATAACTTTGACTTGAGAGCGCAGGTTTCAAGATAGGCAGACCGCTCTCCAGGTAGGCCTGATATATTTCTTCGCGCCTCTTTAAAAACTGTGGAAGTTTTTTTAACTGCTCTCGCCCCACCGCAGCTTGTAGATCTGTCATTTGAAAATTGAATCGAATTTTGGAATCCCGACGACAATCAAATTCCCTATAGTCACGAACTTCTGCCGCAAGCCCAGGATCACGGGATACAAACATTCCGCCTTGGCCGCCGCTTGTCATTAATTTCGTGGCGTAAAACGAAAATATTCCACATTCACCAAGTGTTCCCAATTTTTTTCCTTGGATACTAGCGCCAAAGGCTTGAGCCACATCTTCAATAATTATTTTGTTTTTAAGAGATGAAGTATCCAGTGGCTGTCCAAACATATGGGCGGCAATCAGGATTTCAGATTCCTCAATTTTTGAGTCGCTCAAATCCATAAGCGGGCTACCAGGAGCATTGTCCACAAATCGAGGAGTCCCATCGGCCCAAGAGATAGCGTTGCGAAGCGCAGCACAGGCATAAACCGGTGTCGCAACCCGTTTATCTTTGGCGCCCAAAAACTTAAGGGCTAAAAACAATGCCGCAGTCCCATTGCTTAAGGCCACGACATTTTTGACGCCGATTCCAAGATAGTTAGCAAAGTCTTCTTCAAAAGACTTAAGTTCGTGTCCTTGTGCGACCCAACCAGATCGGATCACTCTCGAGCAGGCCTCGGCCTCTTCGTTTCCCAGGCTGGGAAGATTGTGTGGAATGCCCTTCATATTAGATCTGAATGAAGCTTATGTTCGGTTCAAACGGAAAGGCTTCGAGCCGGCGGTCGTTAAGATTAAATTTTTCAAGCATAGCCTGAGTCTCGCCCGGCCAGTCCTTATTATGAACCTCATCAAAGGCAATAATGCCGCCTTTTGGCATGCGAGAGACAAGGTGTTCAAGCGCCACAACTGTCGGGGGATAAATATCAAAATCCAAATACAACAGAGAGACGAGGAAATGAGGATTGGCCTCAATATAGTTTGGGATTGTTTGGCAGGCGTCGCCGCGTACAAGCTCCACTTTGGTGATATGATTGAGATAGCGATTCTCATCAAATTCTTTGATGCAGGCTTGAAGCTCATCAAAGGTATTGTAATCTTCTCCAAAGGCCCCTTCTTTGGCGATAGGGTTACCACCTTTTTTGTCGATTTCGGCAACTGATGGAAAGCCTTCAAAGGTATCGAAGCCTACGATGGTACGTCGATAATTATAGGGCTCTAAAGTGGCAGAGAGTTTGGCCCAGGCCATCAAACCACCACCGTGGTGTACACCACACTCGACGACACTTCCTTTGACGGAAAGTTGCTTTTTGAAAATCTCATGCTGAACCATAAAGCGGACAATATTCTGCCGTCTGGCATATTTGGCAAAATTAGCTATTTTCTTGTCGGCCGGGCATTTTGATTCTTCAAATATCATTTTTTCCTCCAAAGTTTTTGCTAACTCATTCTAAAACAGTCTTATCAATTCTCTGAATGTTATTTTTTAAAATGATATTCAGGCTATGGGGACCCTCATTAAATAACAGATCTATCACCGACAGATGAGAGCTAAACTCTCCATGAAGCTGTCGATAAGATGGATGTTGGTAGTCCTGAAAGTATAGGCCGATGCCCTTAGACCGAAAGGAATCTTTGTCCGCATAGTCCTGTCCTTGGCTGCCAAAGATATAGCTCGAAGCCTTAAGCTTAAGACACATATCTAAGACCAAATCTGACTTTTGACCTTCAAAGTCATAGTCGCTGGCCTTAACGATCGATCGTTCTATGCCAAGCTCTTTCAAAAAAATCTGTAAAAGCTCAAAATCCAAATCCACTAAAAATTCATGATTCTTGGATAGGGTCTTCTCCAGTTTTTCATAGAGAGAATCGAAGTAAGGGGCTTTTTGATAGCTTAACTTGATTGATTTTAAATGTTTTCGAACCCAAGCTCCTGAGACGATTTTGATATCACAGACTTTTTTATTAAAATGATCTTGTGATTCAACGGGCACCGACAGGAGCAATTCTCCCGATGAGGATTTGATCTTATTTCGATTGTTAAAGTCTTTGTTTTGGTATTGAGCGATGTCAAACAGGCAAAACGTCTCAGCAATATAAATTTTGTGAAACAGACCTAGCCAAGGCAAATAGAGTGGCTGATGGGCAGTAAGAATCATCAATTCTGTCCCGATAGCTTGTCTTCATAATATCCAGCCTTAACGATAGCTGGATTTCCCATAACCAGAGAATAGGGCGGAATCCTACCCGGTCCGACAATGCTGCCTGCCGCGATTACGGAATGATGACCAATAAAGCTTCCACCTTTGATGACAGAATGCGAGCCCACAAAAACATTATTTTCTAAAGTGATCGGCTTTCGATCCACATCCTCCGAAAGTCCGATACACTTTTTATGAGAATCCGCAGAGTTAATCGAAACAAAGGAGGCAATATCACAATAGTCTCCGATCGTGACTTGGGTGCCTTTGGCATTGACCTCTGAAAATCCTCCAATATAGACGCCTTGACCAATCTTAGGCTCGCCAACAATCCACACAAGAGGGTGAAAATTGTTTTGTTTAAAACTTGTTAGCTCAGCGAATAATTTTTTGAATTCCTCAGGTGTCACCGTATGAATTCTCCAAGTTGAATAAGGCTACCCTTGGCAATGGCCTTAAAGGCGTGTTGCCCAAGAAGCTGGGGAAATAACTGGGGACTCAAGCCGTTACCGGGACGTCGGAGTCCAATATTGTCTTTGCTAAGGACCTCTCCCTCTTGAATATCTTTAAGGGCCACAATACTTCGACGGGCGATGGTTCGCATTTCCATTTCTTTGGGCGTTGGGCGGACAAGTGCTGATCCCATCATTTGGTAAGCGCTTCGAATGGATGATACCCAGATTCTTAGGTTATCAGGGTTTTCCGAAAACCAGTGATCGGGGCCCGCTAGATTATTGTCCAGAGTAAAATGTTTTTCAAATACACAGGCTCCCATCGCGACAGCCAGAGATGAAGCTAAGGGTCCTTGAGTATGGTCTGAAAATCCAAGGGGCAGATCCGGAAATGCATTATGCAGTGTCCTTAACTTTTTAAGATTTACATCCTCTGGGGGGGTCGGATACTGCGATGTGCAGAGTAAGAGAAGTGTCGGGTAGCCTTCAAAAGTTCCAATACTGGAGAGCGCTTGATAAACCTCTGAAAGATCGGACATTCCACAGGAAACAAAAAGAGGAAGTCCCGTCGTGGCAAACTCCCTCAAAAGAGGAAGATTCGTAAAGTCATCCGAGCCAACCTTTACGGCGTTGACCCCAACTTTTCGGAGCAAATCAAGATCAGATTTATTCTGTGGCGTCGAAAGAAAGGCAATTCCTAAGCGCTCACATTCTTTCTTAATTTCTCGCCAATCGCTTTCCGCTAGTTCATAACGCTTGAACATTTCATACATCGACTCAGTAACTTCTTTACCCTGAGATCGGTAAGTGAAGGTTTGAGTTTTGTCGCCAACAAACTCATCAGCTTTGAAGGTCTGAAACTTTACACAATCGGCCCCCGATTGTTTGGCTACCGCAATCATTTGAAGGGCTTTAGATATCTCACCGTTGTGGTTGATACCCACTTCGGCAATGATAAAAGGGCTTTGGCCCTGGCCAATTTTATGGGACCCCACGTCAAAGTTTGGCTTCATCATATTGATTTTATCATAAGAGCATTGCGAGTATCACAGATCAACAAAGAACAAAGCTGAAAAGAGCGATGACGCATCAGAAGCGGCAATCAAGTCGGGCTAAAATCGAGTGGGTCAAAATGGATGATCCGATGCTGTAATCATCCTCGTTCGAAAGATCGTATTGCAACTGGCCGGTAAGCTTAGCCAAGATTTTGTAGGAGCCACTGATACCCAAATAATAATCCGTCGCGTCAACTTTGGTAGCTTGAACATCGGGCACGGAGTTTTGGAGATCACGATCGCTCCAAACAACTTGGCCGTAAACTTCAGCGCCCCACTTGGCGTCTTCCCAGCCAAGGCTTTGATAAAAATCATAAGCTTTAGAATTAAAACGTCGGTTGTAGGTAAAGATGGACTCGGTATCGAGAGCTTCCCAGGGATAGCTTCGTACCCCAATTCGGCCCATATAGGCATTCTTTCGGTTGAGGAGGACTAGGTTTTCAGGTGTTGGATCCGCTGAGCCCGGGTCTTCATTGAGCAAACGCTTGCTATCATCAAAAGTGCGGCGTTCATAGCGAGCTTGAATATAGGGATTCACAAAATATACTGGCTTGTAGGAGAGCTTCAAATCAAAGCGATAGCGGTTGGATCGATCGAGAGTATCGCCCAGGCGTGTAGATTGATTGCCACTTGAATCTGTCAGCCAGCGGACGGATTCCTCGCGAAGGATTCGATCGACTTTGAATTGGCTAAAACCAGTTGAGAGAGTCCATTTTTCATTGGCGCGATAAATGCTTTGTAGGGAAAAGTGACTGCTCTCGATCGTGGAGCCATCGCCCTCTGCGGGAAGTTCAAGGGTAGAATAAAGCAGGAACGCCCAATGCCGAGTGGGGCTAAACTGAGATTGAGTAAAAAGATAAAAGCGATTCATCTCACCTTCGAAGTACTCGCCAACAAGAGCAGTATCGAATTTCCATTTGGATTCTGTTTTGCTGGAAAATTCCGGAATAAAATGAAATTTAGCACCAAAGGTATAAGCATCCATTCGCGGATATTTGGTGATAGGATGTGGTGAAAGTCCACCAAAAACTCCAAAGGATTTTTCTGTCTTTTGATCGCCGTCACCGAATCGATAGTTTGCATCAACGCCGTCAATGAGGACGCCACCCAATATCGCTTTTCGTCCGCCGGAGATATCCCATTTATCTTTTTCCCATCCTAAATAGGCATCCATCATGCGAAGGCGGTAGGCTTTGGAACCATAAAGTGCGCGCTGTTCCATAAAGTTGCCCGTAGCATTGCTATTTAATTTTCCGTAAAAATGATCTTTTTGAGCTTTGGCATTGATTGCTAAGTTTCCGAGAAAAGAATCACCAGTCTTAATGCTTCTGTCAGCCAGAGTCGTTCCGTCGGACGAAATCATTCTCTCGACGATGGTTTCACCATTGCGGATAACGCGCTCGATACAGCAACGCGTATCACAGGCTGTAATCAAAGAACGATCTTTGCCGATTACGCTAAAGTCAAGATCCCCCGCGCTGTCGCAACTAGCTCCCGAATAAACATCGATCACACTCGTGGCATCGAAGTTGTCGGTTAAATACAATGCCCAGGTATTGGCATGCCCTTCATAGGAGAAATTGGGTCCCGACTCCGCAGCAAGACTGGAACAGATGAGGGAGGATGTAATGATGATCAATAAATATCTCATGGCCCTAGTGATATCCCCGATCCTCGTTGAATATTCCAATCAATGCTTGAATGGCATTGTTCACAATCCATAAGGGCTGCGCCAGCTCCACCGTTGTGAGGGGAGATCGTTCTGCCATTTGAAGTTTTCGTAACGAATGAATCCGAATGGCAGAAGTAACAATCGTTGGGCAAGCCTTGGTAAATTTGATTCACGTGGCAAGATGAGCATTCTGCATAGCGATGAGCTCCAGTTAATCTAAAGCCCGTTGTATTGTGTTTGAACTTAGAAGGAAGCCAAGCCGTTTGAGTGTGACAGTCCCTGCATTGACCTCCAAATTGTCCTAGGTGAATGTCATTTTTTTCATGGCACCAGGCACAAAACTGTCCTGTCCCCATCAAGCTTGTGTTTTTCGAATGGCAGTCTTGACAATTCATTTGATCATGAATGCCTTCCAGCTTAAAGAAACCGAGGTCATGAACCTTCTCGCCTTGTTCCACTTCAAAATCTGAAGTGTTGTGGCAGCTTTGGCAACTCGATCCAAATTTTCCTCGGTGGATATCCGTATGGCAACTGGCGCAATCGGTCGCCGCTAGGCCACTTGCGCGCGGTGTTTGGTAATCACCGATTAAATGACCCGTATGACATTTTTGACAAGAGAGCTCTGTATGGCGACCCGTCAATTCCCAGTTTCCAATTTTGGCGTGATCAAAGTCTCGAACAAGTTTAAAGCCTTCGGTCCGATGGCAATCCGCGCAAGTGTTTGGCATGGCCTTACCATGAGGATCCTGATGGCAGGCTTGGCAATTTGGCGTAGAATTGCTTGCGGGCATATTTTTAAATACTTGCTCGACATGACATGACAGGCAGGCAACTTCTCGATGTCGTCCTGTCAGTTGAAAATCTGTTTGTTTGTTGTGATCAAACTGAATCCACGAAAAACTTGTCGTTACGTGACAGAAGCTGCACGTCTTATCGATTTGTCTTTCGGGGTGAACATTGCGATGGCAATCACTGCATTCCTTGTGAGGAAGATTTTCGAATTGGCCCGAGAAGTGACATTTTTGGCAATCAAGAACTTGATGTTTTCCATCAAGTTTGAAGTCCAAGCGATTATGTTCTTCGATTCCAAAAGCAGACTCATAGAAGCGCCGATCCATTTGATGGCAATCCGTACAAGCTTGAGACTTGAATTGATCGCCGTGGACCATTCCATGACAATCGCTACACTCATCGAATCCGCCCTTCTCAAATTTAAAACTTCCATCAGCTTGGTAGTGGCAAGATTCGCAAGTAACGGCCTGATGGTAACCAACAAGCGGGAAGTTCGTTTTGCCGTGATCAAAACCCTCTAGTTTTTGGTTTTTTCCGGCCTTCTTTGGATCGGCTTTTGGCGCTAAGATTTTGTCCCATTTGCGATAGACACTGTGACAGGTTGTACAGACGTCCCCAAACTTTCCTTTGTGAGGATCAGAATGGCAATCCGTACATTGATTGGAGGCAAGTGGCGCAAATTTGGTAACTCTCTTGGATTTGGCATCAGGTAGGTGACAGTCGTTACATTTTACTTTTTCGTGCAAACCATCGAGTGGATAGTCGGTTTGCTTATCATGATCAAAGCTCAGCTTTCGACTCATCTCGGTCCAATTAGAAATCTTTGTGCTATGGCAGGTTGTACAAGCTTCAAGCTTTTTGTTTTTGAAGTCATGCAAATAGTCGTCCTGGTGGCAGCCTAAACAAGTCGTGGGAGCATCAAGATAGCTTAGGCGCTTTGTTTCTTTCTTGGTTTTGTAATGAACTCGCGGTTGATTGTGACAATCTTGGCATTCGATGGATTTGTGTTTTCCAACCAGTTCAAAGCCCGTATCAATTTCGTGATCAAAACCATAGCGCCAGTTGTCTGGTGCAAAAATATTTGCTTCGAGGCCTTTATGCTCCACATGGCACTTTTCACATTCGATTTTATTTTTATGGTAGCCTCGTTTTTCATCCAATCGGATTTTGATTTCGCTATGGCAGTCGTAACATTTAGTGTTTTCGACTTCTCCGCCTAAGGTTTTAACATGGCAGCTGATGCAGCCCCTGATGGCATCATATTCATGGTGAGGCTTAGATAGCGGGCCGGGAGATTTGGTGATTAAGTTTTTTATAAAATCCTGGGCTTGGAGGGATGGGATGAGACCGCCGGTCATCAGGATGGCGCCAAATACGCCAATGCTTTGAGTTTTCCATTTGAATGAACTTTTCAACAACATCCCTTAGCGCAAGCCTTTCACAATTCTACGAAATCCCCAATCTTTTCAGAAGGATAGATTTGGTAATCAAGGCTTTAAGAGCAATTCTGATTGAAGATCTCCAAAGTCTGATCGCAGCTTGGGCATCAATCGATAAAGATCGGCACAAAGTTGATTGCTGAAGTTTCCGTAAGATGTCTTGGGATTCAGCTGAAGCGTGGCCAACACATTGCGCCATTCGTCTCGCGAGACTTCCAGGCTTAGATAGGGGACTAACTTCTCTTCGCGAGTCCAAACGACCCGAAGCTTGGAGTTCGGATCCGTTTCTGTTCCCGCCGCGCTGGGGCGTTTATCCCAATAAGGACTGCTGGGCTGGTTACTATAAATGTCCGCAAAAAATACGAATCGGATTTTATCGATCTGGCTAAGAGCCTTAAAAGCTTCAGTAGCTGGGAGGCTGTTAGCTTCGGATCGAGCCTTGGCTCGCCCAAAGGCGAAACTATGCATAAATCGACAAAAGAGACGAGAATCGGGAAGAGCTGCTTCGGAAATGCTAGGGTCTTCATACCAGGTGGACACCTCCAAATAGTTACTTCCAGTCGTCATATCTTTCTTAAGTGCGAGCCCTTCGGACTTATGACGAAGAGATTTTTTTACGGGACTGAGCGACCAAATACTTTCGAGCCGCTCCAATTGAGAGTCGGGCTGAGCCCAAGTAAAAAATAAGGGTTGAATAAGGAAGACTGCAAGAATCAAGCTTCGCATAGGCTATTTTGATCAATCTTCGCCTTTGGCTCCAGTCTTTTGCTCAATTCTTTGCAGACTAAGTTTAAGATCCTGAAGATCTCGTCGTTGATCCAGAATAATGGACTCCAGGCGCCAGAGTTCTTGCAAAAGTCCCAGTTCCAATCGTTCATATTGGTCAACGAACCAGATTCGAAATTCTTCTGATGTTAATAAGTTCATTATTCGCCCTTTCTCCTTTTGATGGTGAGTTCGTGGGATTCCTCGTGACCTTCGATTTGATGAGAGAATTCTTCAAACTCTCTTACCTCCGAGGGACCGATTTCTGAGCAATGTTTCCATTTTGCATAAGTCGATAGTTTTTCAAGCCAGAGTCGTTGTTGGCGCGCCGAAAGATCTTGGGGCAAATATAAATGACCAAGGGGAGGTGGAGCTTGCTTTTCGGCCGAGAGTATTCGATTCCTCAGCTCAGTTAGCTGGTAGTCAGGCAAAGGTTTATGGGCTTTATATTTCCAAAAGACTTTCCAATGAAAGCGATCGCGAAGGGGTTCTGAGATTCTCTGCCGGTAACGATACATCTCGCCAGGCACACAATGGCAGATTTTTTTTGATTGATAATAGCCACAGGCGCAAGGATTCATGGCGGCTAGTAACTGCATATCCGCGGGGAGTTGTTGACTCAATCCTCGACGTGCAATTGTAATGGATTTGCTTTCTAGAGGTTCTCGCAGAGCCTCTAGAAGGTCACGATGATATTCTGGAAGCTCGTCTAAAAATAATATTCCAAGATGGGCTCGTGTCATAGAGCCGGCAAGAACTTGAGCATGACCTCCACCAATGATGGCGGCTCGTGAGCTGGAATGATGAGGTGCTTCAAAGGGTGGATTCCAAAGATCCTTAAGCTCGCGACATTTCTGTCGTGATTGAAATTGATAGCGTGACCACCACAGATGAGGGGGTAGTGGCCGCTGAAGATCTCCAAGGGCTTGGCACCAGCTGCTTTTGCCAACACCAGGAGGGCCTTCTATTAAAACATGATGCCTTCCAAGGCTGACCAAGCTCCAAAATAAGAATTGTTCTGGGCTCCCTAAGAGCTGATTCCATTTTGCGGTTGCAACGTCTTCGTTGAGCCATTGTTTTTTGACCCGGTCCATGCAATGGCTTGCTTTGAGTTCTGTAGGAGGAGCTTTTGGGGTCGCAAAAATATCCGCGACATTTTGAATATTTTGAATTTGGGAGCTCAAAAAACTCTGCAGGGACTTGAGTTCATTTTGGTCTTGTGAAAGTAAAAGTCGGGAAGCTCGAGATTGATGGGCAAACAAAAGATGAGCCAAATAATCCTCAAGTGGACGAATATTGCCGTCTAGTTGGAGCTCGCCCCAATAAAAATCCTTTCCGTTCTCCTCGGAGTTTAAGTGTCCAAGACATTTTAGAATTCCAATCAAAATAGGAAGATCAAAATGACTGCCCTCCTTAGGGCGATCAGCTGGATTGAGGTTGACGAGAATTTTTTTGCTCGGCAATTCGATGCCCAGATGGCTAAGGGCTGAATAAATTCGATCTTTGCCTTCGCGAATCATGTTTTTGGGAAGGCCAATAATATCAAATCGGGGAAGGCCATTTCGAAGAAGGACTTGGACCTCAACCGAATTGAGAAAGGCTTCAGAATAGCAGCTTGTCCAGACTTTGCTTACACGTGGGCTCATGGGGGAGCTTCTTTGCAAGCTTGAAGCCATGGCTGAAATCGATATTTTTTAGAATAGGAATGTGAAACGTATCCGGAAATGAAAAATAATTTCGGATTTTCGTAAAACGCCCAAAGCCCCGGTTGTCCGACCGAGGCTTTGTGTTTTGTCCTCACACAGACAAAACAGGGCTCCACAACTTTTCGTTGTCTTTTTCTCTACACGTTCGCGTTCAAGAGCGTCTTAATTTGTAATCGTAATTGGATCTTTAAATGGATATCCCGGCGTCGTCATCGGACGGAGAGCTTTATAGGATCTTACTACTGAATCCAACCAAGCATCGTGTGCTTGATTATAATTCCCGACAGCACCGCTTCTGCAGTTCGCAGGTTCAGTGGGATTCACAATAACTTCCGCTTGAGGATTTCTCAAATTAGCGGTTGGCTTATCTTCCTTACCAGACTCGTCAGTTTCTTCGGCATCTTTCTTAGCTTCGTCCTTCTGGCCCGTAATCTTAGCCATCATGGGCGCAAACATCGCCATGATCGAACCAAAACTTTGAGCGCTCAATATCGAATCCATCAAGGCTGTATTCGAATCTTGTTCAGCTTGATATCTTTGAAGATCGTTTTGCGCTTTTTGATTTTCCAAAAAGCTTTTCTCAAAAGCCGACATTCCTTCAGACTCTTTAGACTCTGCAGATTCTGGTTTCTCGCCCTCTGTCTTTGGAAGTACGTCATTCGATCCCTTGTCGGTTCTATCAGCATCCACTCTATCAGCATCCACGGATTTTTTGACGACCTGAGTAGCTGGCGCTCCCTTGGGCAGATTGGCAATCGCATTGGCATCTAAGCTCGGCTTATCGTTGGATGAACATGCCGATAGTAAGATAGCGATACTTAATAAGAGGCTTGTGCTTGTAAGGTTTTTCATAATTAGTTTCCTCCCTGGTGTGCAAGGATTTTCTCAACATCACCTTGCTGTTCCGAAAACGGTCCCGAAGCCCCGACACAGTTCTGATCAGGAATTGGCGAATTTGAATTCGGTGGAGCCACTACCTCGGGCATTGTGATAACGATCGTCATAGGCGCTTCCGTCTGGATCTCTTCAGAGCGAAGATCAGCTGGTGGGCCTTGAGGCCTGTTCGGATTTTCGACTTCGACATTTGGATTTAGATTGCCGTCCATAATTTGTTGAACAACAAAAGCATTCTGTCGGGCGGTTCCTGATGCTGGCTCAGGTTGCGCGTCAGGCTTTTCTTTCGAAGCCGCTTTTTCCTTGGCTTCTTTGGAGTCGCTGCGTTGACCCGTCAGTAAATCCTTTCCAAGACCTAAGACTCCGGTCATCAGAGTTGGCGCCATCGCCAGACCCATCATGGCCCAGTTCTGCCCGCTTAAGGCATTGGCCGAATTAAAGTTTGAGCCTCCCGAGCCGATGGAATTGGCGCTAAAGCTGGATGGATCTAAAGAGCTTGCTGAGATATCGCTTTTTTGCTGCTTCTGAGCGCTCTTAAAATCTTGAATATTTTTTTCATCGGCGGCTCGTTCAGCAGATTCCTTCTGATTAAAGGCATTCGTCGCCGAATCTTTTCGACGACTGAGCAAGTCATCGGTTGCTGTGAAACTTGTTGGACCGTGGCTATTTCCGCCGCAGGCAACAAGAGCAAAGCTCAAGGTGATGAGACTGAGCGCGAGCCTAAGTCTCGGTTGATGTAAAGTCATGTGGACCCCCTTAATGTTTTTTGGAGACAACAAAGCCTATGAGATGCGGACAACATCTCAGGAGTCGCGATCACGAGCGTTCATCACGTTCATGGCGAAACTCAAAGCCGTGTATTCAGTTTTGAAGAAGGATGTTTTGGATTCTCTCCAGAAAATAATCCCTCCTATTACTCGATTCCCCTATGAAGTTTTGATTTCGACTTTTCATCGGAATTCAAAATTTCAGCTTGCGTGGAGCTGCAAGGGGCGTGCCAATAAGGCTCATCTGGGAATGAGCTCAAAGGGCATGAAATCATTGGGTTTATAGGAAAATGCTTACTTCAAGTTCTGAACAATGATGGGACATCGCTGGCCACTTTCGGAATTCTGTGGGTCAGAGTGTTTTCTGCCTTTTTCCCAATTCCGGTGGTCATTTAAGGCCTTTAAACATACGGGAGCAATATTGAGAGTTTAGGTAGCCGTATTTTTGGAGGATTTTCAAAACAAAGCACTGCATGTCGCGGTAGCCAAAGGCCTGCCATTTGAGACTCTTTGAGACCCTTGATCCCGCGATTGATTCCTTCTGCGACAGTTTTGCTAAGTTTGTGGGTAAAGAAATTCCAGAATCTGGCTTCTAAATAAATC
>Ga0066640_10001241_pt1 | contig 15272 bp, 17 predicted proteins | sample CryGeyCG2114_020_2_FD_59505 | JGI IMG/M metagenome (GOLD analysis project Ga0066640, IMG submission 59505) | Groundwater microbial communities from aquifer - Crystal Geyser CG11_big_fil_rev_8/21/14_0.20 | ecosystem: Environmental > Aquatic > Deep subsurface > Groundwater | place: USA: Utah... | reverse complement strand
TTATAACTTATGTTGCTTCCGGCGGAAAAAGAATTTTGTAAACTACTTTGAAGTCCGGTTTTTAGGTCTTCAAATGTTATTTTAGATGGGTGTTCTGGGAGTGCATCTAAAAGCGCAGCTTTTATTTTTTCCTGCAAGTCACTCTCGGAGTGATACAGCATTTGTTCAAATGTGTTTTTTTCAAGGTTTGATTTAGTAGAGGCTAAAGATGAATTTCTGGATCCTCTACTATTTAAAGAAGATCTGCGTGGTGCAATATTTTTGAATAAAGAGGATCCTCGGCTTCTGGTTTTGAATGTTTCTTTCTGGCCAAAAGGCCACCAATTTCCTGGCATTTTCCCTCTATTCTTAAAAGTGTGTTTATTTAAAAATTAACCAATTGCATTTATAGTCTCAAATGAAATGATTGTCAATGTTTAGCTACACTTTGTGAGGGTGAGAGAAAATTATGCCAGTAATTTTTCAGCATCTAGAGCGGCCATGCAGCCGGAACCTGCGGCTGTTACAGCCTGGCGGTAGGTTTTATCCTGAACGTCACCTGCGGCAAAAACGCCTTCAACATTAGTGCGAACGGTGCCGGGCGCAACTTTTATATAGCCTTCATCATCCAGGTCAATCTGGCCTTTGAATATAGCCGTATTTGGTTTGTGGCCTATTGCTATAAATATTCCGTGAACAGTAATGTCTTGAGTCTCGCCGGTTTTAACGTTTTTAAGGCGAGCTCCGGTAACGTTTAAAGGGTCGTCTTCACCTAAAACCTCTTCTAGGGCGTGATCCCAGATGACTTCGATTTTTTCATGATTAAGAAGTCTTTCTTGTAATATCTTTTCAGCACGAAGTGAGTCACGGCGATGCACCAAAATCACTTTGCTGGCATGATTAGTAAGATATAAAGCCTCCTCTACAGCCGTGTTGCCGCCGCCTACCACAATTACTTCCTTGCCGCGATAGAAAAATCCATCACATGTAGCGCAGCCTGAAACTCCATAGCCCTGAAATTTACTTTCACTTTCCAGACCCAGCCATTTTGCTTGCGCTCCGGTTGATATAATAACGCTATCTGCAACAAACTCATCGCCATTTTCTGAGATGCATGTAAAAGGCCGCTTAGAAAAATCTACAGATTTGATATGGTCAAAAACAATGTTGGTGCCAACATGCTCAGCCTGTTTTTGCATTTGCTCCATCAACCAAGGCCCTTGGATAACATCGGCAAAACCAGGGTAGTTTTCAACATCGGTAGTAATTGTAAGCTGCCCACCCGGCTGCATCCCTTGCACTAATATTGGTTTTAAATTGGCACGAGCCGCATAAATTGCCGCGCTATATCCGGCGGGACCAGAGCCTATTATTAACAATTTCGTACGATGTTGAGTCATTTGAATATCCTAATTATAGCAAAAAACAAAATTTATTATTGCGAATAACTTATAGCCGTATTTAAATATTAAGTTATGCATGAAGTGGCAATCCATACTATGAGATTGCCACTTCATATTTTCTTTTTTAGAAAGGCTCAACGCAATGTTGATATAGGTAGAGCCTTTAGATTAAAGACCTGCCGCATTTTTTTCTAAGAATTTAGCAACGCCCTCAGAATTTGCTTGCATACCTTCTTTACCCTTATTCCAACCGGCAGGGCAAACTTCGCCATGCTCTTCATGGAATGCAAGAGAATCTACCATGCGAATCGCTTCTTCAATGCTACGGCCAAGCGGAAGATCGTTTACCACCTGATGGCGTACGACACCTTTTTTATCAATAAGGAATGTACCGCGAAGAGCAACACCGGCATCTTCAATCAACACGTCATAATCACGCGCGATAGATTTTGTAAGGTCGGCAACTAAAGGATATTGAACCTGACCGATACCACCTTTTTCTACAGGAGTGTTTTTCCACGCAAGGTGAGTAAAGTGTGAATCAACACTAACACCGATCACTTCAGCATTAAGGTTTTTGAATTCTTTTAAACGATTATGGAAGGCGATAATCTCTGAAGGACATACGAATGTGAAGTCCAAAGGATAAAAGAATAAAACGCCTACTTTACCTTTAAGATGATCTTTAAGGTTAAATTTCTCGTTAATTTCATTATTAGGCATAACGGTAGGCGCAGTAAAATCAGGCGCCGGCTTTCCAACTAGTACAGACATTGTAATACTCCATTTAAGTTTATAGTTTAAAATTGCTGATGAATAATAGGTTTATGATAAGTGTTGTGTCAAGAGGGATAATCATATAAAAAAACTTTTGTATATTTTATTGTCACCTTCATATTTACATGATATGTTTGACTTTATTCACAAATTAGTTAAAAAATTAATCAAACAAGGAGTTTTGCATGAGCTTTCTGAAATCACTTAGAACGGTTGAGCCTTCACAGACGCTACTTATTAACGAACAATCCCGTCTTGCTCAATCAAAGGGCGAAAAAATTTATAAACTTGGTTTCGGGCAATCTCCGTTCAGACCTGTAGACAGGGTTATACAGGCGCTAAAAGATAATGCTGACAATCATGGCTATATTCCGGTTAAAGGCCTGCCTGAGCTTTGCGAAGCTGCAACAAAATTCCACAATGAAATGCAAGGACTTAACCTTAAGGCAGAAAATTGCTTGGTAGCACCTGGTTCAAAAATACATCTATACGCTGTTATGGCGGCTTTTAAAGAGGCTGATGTTCTTATTCCTTCGCCTGCATGGGTATCTTATGAGCCGCAAGCTCACTTGCTTGGCCATAATGTTGTTCGCGTTGAAAGCACTCATGACAAACGTTGGAGAGTTGATGCTGAAACGTTGGAAGCCGCCGCGCAAAACTGCCGCCCTAACACTCAAAAAATTATGATTCTTAATTACCCAGGCAACCCGGAGGGATTAACTTACACTAAAGAGCAGTTCCAGGCGCTAGCTGAAGTTATGCGCAAACATAACATTTTAGTTATTGCTGATGAAATATACTCATTCTTAACTCATGACGCTACTTTTGAAAGCCTTGCGCACTATTACCCTGAAGGTACTATAATAACTACAGGTCTTTCTAAATGGTCTGGCGCAGGCGGCTGGAGGCTAGGTCTTGCGTTCTTACCCGAGGGCATGGATGATCTTAAAACGGTATTGCTTGGAATCGCCTCTGAAACTTACTCATGTGCTCCCGGGCCTGTTCAAAAAGCTGCTGTGCTAGCTTATAAAAACGATGAGATTACACAGACTTACCTTGCTAACCAACGCAAAATTCTTAGCATATTAGCAGCAAAATCACATGCTGCTCTTAGTGAGTCTGGAATAAAAGTCCATAAAGCCGAAGGTGGATTCTATTTCTATGTGGATTTCACTCCTTTTGCAGATAAAATAAGAGCGCAGGGAATTGAAAATTCTGCTGATCTTTGTGTGGAAATTCTTAAAGAAACCGGTGTTGCCCTACTTCATTCTGCTGTGTTTGGCATTCCTGCCGATTATTTCTCTGCGCGTCTTGCTTATGTTGATTTTGATGGAACAAAAGCGCTTAAAGCTGCTGAAACTGAAGAAATAAACGATGAGTTTGTGGAAAAATACTGTGCTTATACACTAGAAGGGATTCGCGGTCTTTCCGAGTGGTTTAAGGCTGGAGCTGTAATTTCTAATAAGAAAGCAGCTTAGTATTTAAGCGGTAAATATAAGTGAAAAAGCGGGGCAAATTGCTCCGCTTTTTTGTATTGCCGCTGCTTTGCATTATGTTCTAAGAGCCGTTTTTTTATAGTCTGATGCAAATTCTTCCAGATCAGTTGCAAGAGCAAAATATTGCTCTGCTTCACGCTCTTGAAAGTTTGAGTTTGCAGTCATGCTCTCGGCTACAATGCGTTGCTCCTCTTCTGCCATATCTTTTGCATATCTTTTAGCCCCGTCAATATTTTTCATTATAGCCCTAGCGCTTGATTCGGGCACTATATCTTCAATATTAGCGGCCACTTTCAGTTCTTCGGATATTTTGTTGAGCTTTTTATTGATGGTTTCGTCATCATCCAATATATTTTGATGGTCTTCTATCAACTCATCCAGCTTAACAAAGGCTTTACCAAATACCTGAGGGTTATTATGACTATCGACAGGTATTTTATGTGTGTGAATATCATGCGCGTTATGTTCTTTTAATATCTGCTCGGCTTTAATCTCCATTCCCACTTTAGGAGTATTTACCCATAATACCAGACCGCCATTATCAATTTGATCTTGAAAAAACTCAGCATATTTATCGCCAAGCATTTTTGCTAAAACAGCTCCTATGGCGGTTCCTGATGCTCCACCTATTACTATAGTGGTAACCACTCCGGGCACTGCAACTCCGCCACTGGCAATGATAGCGGCTACAACACCGGAAATAAGACCTCCACTTACCAGCAATCCTTGCCCCCACCCCATTTCTTCTTTTTTAATATCCGGGCTGCGTGGCGCCTCTGGGTTATCTTCTAAAATATCTACATTAACATTTGGCGAACCGAACTTTTCTTCAACAGCTTTCTGGCTACCCAATACACTTATATTAGCACGATTAAAACCGGATAACTCAAGGTCATCAATCGCACTTTCCATGTGTTTGTAATCATCGAAAACACCCACCACTTCACAAATTGTTCTTTTATCGCTAGTCATTTTATATCCTATTTTAGCATCATTGAAATTTGACATTTAAGCTTTAATATGTTTGGCTTAATGTTTGTAACTACAATGATGCCATTTGCATGATAAATTTTCTATTGCATGTTTTCTTGTGGTTATAAAAAAACCATAAAAGAGTTTAAAATGAAAAAATCAAAACCCTGTATACTTGTTTGTGACGACGAACCGCAAATCAGAAAAATGATAAATGTCACACTAAATGCTTGTGATTTTAAAATAATTGAAGCAGAGTCAGGCAACGAGGCTTTGCGCCTGGCTGGATCTTGTAAACCAGATGCAATAATTATGGATCTAGGTTTACCTGATATTGATGGGACTCAAGTAATAAAACAGCTTAGACAGTGGTCGGATACTCCTATAGTAGTTCTATCTGCAAGATCTGATTCAGAGGATGTAGTGCAGGCATTTGACCTTGGAGCCGATGATTATATTACCAAACCTTTTGATATGAATATTATGATAGCGCGCTTAAACGCTGCTATAAAACATACATATAAAAAAGAGATGGGACAAAGCAATCTGGAAGTAGGGGATATAAAAATTGATCTTGCCAGACATGAAGTTAAAGTCAGGGGTGAGTTGGCGGAGCTTTCTCCAAAAGAGTATGATTTATTAAGTTTCTTAATGCGTAATCAAGGTAAAATGCTTACGCATACTCAAATTTTGAAAGAAGTTTGGGGCGATGCCCACGCATATGATAAACAATATTTACGTGTCTACATTATGCAAGTTAGAGGTAAAATTGAAAAATCACCCGAAAACCCCGAGTATATAATAACTGAAGCCGGTATTGGGTACAGGTTTGATGATCCGGAAAAAGCAAGTAGTGCAGAAGTCGCATGAGATCATAATAAGATTTTTATATTCTAAACGCTCTTCATAATAGCAGCTTTATTGAGTTATGTGCGACTATTTACTCCATGGTTAATTTAATCAATTAAAGGAGTTACACTATGTCAGGGAAATTATCTGTCGTTGAAAATTTAGATATCGGGCTTGAAGATGAAAGTCTAAAAGATTGCGTTGAAAAAACGTCTGTTATTCTTGCCGGAACATATGCTCTATACTTAAAAACTCAGTATTACCATTGGAACGTGGTTGGAGCTGAATTTTATAATTTACATAAAATGTTTGAAGAGCAGTATGAAGAATTAAGAGATGCCGTTGATGATATAGCTGAGAGAATACGAACTTTGGGTGGAGTTTCGCCCGGCACTTTTCGTGAATTTCTAGAGCTAAATTTTATTGAAGAAGACTCTGAAGTTCCTCAAGACTGGCGTGAAATGGTTGCCAATCTTGAGGCCGGACATTCAAGCTTAGCAAAAGAATACAGAAGATGTGTAGTTGAAATTGCTAAGCATAATGATGAGGGAACTACGGATATGTTTACTCAAAGAATTCAGGTTCATGAAAAAACCGCATGGATGTTGCGAAGCCTGCTTAAAAGCAAAACAGTGAGTTAATGGATACTAGAAAGTTATTTAAGAAGTTAAGAAGAAGTCACTTTTTTATAAACTATTGGGGGTCTTTACTCACATTAGCTATCGCTACTTTATGCGGCTATCTCCTTATGTCGCTGCCTGAGTCATATACGTCTCAAAATTTTATTAATATTGGGATGATTTATTTAGTGGCTACGGTATTTACCTCCGTAAACTGGGGAATAGTGCAAAGCCTTATTACTGCGATAGGTGGCTTCTTTTTATATAATATTCTATTTCGCTTTCCGAATAACTCAATAGAGTTAAGTCAGGCTCATGAGTTCATTAATTTGCTGGTTTTTATTTCGGCGTCATTTATGGCTGCTTTTATAGGTTCTAGCTCACGTCAAAAGCTTGAAAAGGAAAAGTTAGAAAATGAACTGCAAAAAGAAAGGAGAAATCTTGAACGCGAGGAACTTAGGTCGTCATTACTAGCTTCTATTACTCATGACCTTAAAACTCCCCTTGCATCAGTTATCGGCTCTCTTTCATCGGTAAGGCAAGTTAAGGCTCTTGATGATTCGGCGCGTGATATATTGATATTTACAGCCTATGAGGAGGCTGTTCGCTTGAATGACTTTATATCTAACATATTAAATATGACTAAGATTGAGTCTGGTAAGGTGGAAATAGATAATGAGTGGTGCAATCCGATTTATATTGTAAACCGTGTTTTAAAGCGCATCTCTTCTCGTGTTGCAGAAAAAAGAATTAGAGTAAATGAGCCTAAAAAACCTGTGCAGTTTTATTTTGACAGTTTGCTTGTTGAACAAGCTTTACAAAACCTTGTTGAAAATGCCATCAAATATGGCAAAAAAGACTCAAAAATAACGATTGATATTCTATCCAGAGATAATAAAGGGTTAATAAAAGTTAGTAATCAAGGAAAATCTATAGCTAAGGAAGATGTAAATAAAATATTTGATAAATTTCATAGGTCAAAAAAACAAGATAGTTCTATTGCCGGAACCGGCTTAGGGCTTTCTATATGCAAAGCCATTATGGATATACATAATGGTGAAATTGAGGTAAGCGAAGCATATCCAAAATTAAAATCAAAAGGCGCGTGCTTTACGCTTGTTTTTCCACAAACTAAAGAAGTTAAGAAGGAGCCTTAATAATATGCCAAAGAACAAACATATTCTTATAGTAGAAGATTCACAAGGCATAAGGTCTTTTCTAAATGTTATATTAAAGTCGCAGGGATATATTGTGCATATGGTTGGCAATGCTACTGATGGGCTAAAGATATTGCAAAATAAAAAAATTGATCTGGTTACATTAGATCTCGGCCTTCCCGATATGGATGGGACGGAAATGCTAGAAAAAATCAGAGAAGACTACCCTAAAAAGCCAGTTGTCATATTGTCTGTTAGAAATAATGCAATCACAAAAAAGATAGCTTCTACATTACAAGTTGATCATTATATAGTAAAACCATTTGAAGCATCGGAAATTTTAGATGCTGTGGCTTCTGAGTTATCATAAACAGAATTTTTATATCTCGAGGCTTTTCAAATACCGCATTTTTATATTGAAAAAGTTATTTTTAAGTTATGTCCAATCTTAAAGAAAGGGATTTCTTATGACTAACAGACTAACAGCGTTATTTAGTACCCCTGACGAGGCTATGACGGCCATTAATGATTTATCAGATGTATCTTTTTCAGAGGAGCAAGTCAGTGCTTTGATGTCCGATCAAACTATGGGGTCTTCTTTTGATATTGAAAAAGGAAATAAAGCCGGAGAGGGGTTCACCGTTGGAGCTAGCCTAACAGGCGTATCTACAGCTGTCGCCGCAGGGCTTGCCTCGGCGGGAGTGATTGCTATGCCGGGGATTAATTTGGTTGCCACCGGCCCAATTGTCGGCGCTCTAACTGGCGCAGGAGTAGGTGCCGCAGCAGGAGGATCACTTGGCGGAATTATTGGAAGCACCATCCCTGAATATGAAGCTAAAATTTATGAAGATAGTATAAAAAAGGGTGCGGTATTAGTTGCGGTTGATTTTGAGAATGACCAGCAAAAAAATACTGCTAAAGAGATACTTGAGGCTAATAATGGACAAAAAGTGGCAGCGTAATATTATGCAACCGGAACTTAAAGTTTTATTGATACTGCAGTTGGTCTTATTGGCGGGCTGCAGTACTGATAAAAAGATAGATGTTGAAGTGGATCCTCCGGCTTGCACTAAATTAGGCGATAACCCTGAATGTAAGGAATACAAAGAGATTAAAAGATGATTTTTGTAATCAGTATTTTTTATTCCGACTTATTTTTTTTTATACTTCCGGATTTTTTCAGTGCATAACGTACAAGAAACGGAGTAATCAATTCATTTAACAAAGTGGCGCTAAGTACGGAGCTAACCATCAGGTCAAGTAAGGGGTTGGAATCACCTTTTAAAGTCTCACTTGCATCAAGTGTCAGGCCAACCATAACACCTGCTGCAGGCAGCATTGCAATACCAAGATATCGACGTACCGCATCATCTGAGCCACTTGCCCAAGCGCCTATCCAGCATCCAGATATTTTTCCACTAAATCTCAGTAGAGTAATAATCACAGCGAATCCTAGCGCCTGTCCAATTATAGAAAAATCAATATGCGCACCTGCCAGCAAAAAGAAAACACCAAAAATAGCTTCCTCAATGCGCTCTATAACTAAAAATGCGTCGTAAGCCCCTGTTTTATCGCCTTCTTTGCGCTCAGGTATAATATTGGCGGCGGCGATGCCTAAAACAAGGCTTGCAAGTAGGGGGGAAAATCCAAACCAGCGCGATAGACCGGCAACAACTAAAATAGCTCCCAGTATCAACGCAAATATATGCCCTCGCTCTTTAAAAAATGGTAATAATAGTTTTAAGCATATGCCCGCTCCAATACCAATGGTTATAGCCAGAAATATTTTTTTCGTAGGTTTCCATAATGCGTCTAGTAGTGTAATATTATCACTGCTAATAATATCTACTGCAAAGGTGATAGCAAAGCCATAAAGCGCAATTGTCATTACATCACTCAATGCAACACTTCCCAGAAGAGCGCTTACAAAACGCCCCTTAGCTTTATATTCTTTTACCAGACTCATAATAGAAGCCGGAGCAGAAGATGCGGAGGCTGCCCCTACTACCAATGCAATCGGTAATATCATGGTACTGGATGCACCCGGTTCTTCTATATTAATTAATAAAGGCATGAGATAATATAGGCTAACACCCACAACCGCGGCTGCGGCAGCCCCTTGTGCCAAGGTAATGGTAACGACATCTTTACCCAAACCTTTAATCTTACTGGCTCTTAAATGCTCTCCCATAGAAAAAGCTATTACCGCTAGCGAGAAATCAACAAGAAGGGCGTAATCGCCATGTACTCTTTCATACGAAAAAAGCCCTAAAAATGATGGGCCGAATATAACTCCTGCAATCAGGTAGCCAACCATTCTTGGGGCTTTTAGTAAGTTTGCTATCTTACCGCATAAAATACTGATAAAAAATAACAGGCCTATGGAAAGTAGGATAGGAAATGACTCAGTCATAAAGATTCACTATAGTCAGAAATTAAGAATATGTAGGCAGACCAAATATCTGCCTACATATTGTAAAACAACTATTTATTTTTAGAACTAAATTCTTTCTGGGATTTTTCCCAATAACGCTGTAAGTCATTATAGGCCTTAGAAAATCCTTTTTTCATATAATCCCAGGACTCAGCGGTGCTATTTAATAACCCACCATACCATTTTGCTACTTCAAGGCGTTTTTGTCTGAGTTGTTTTAAATTTTCACGCGCTTCTTTCCGAGCAGATTCGGTAGTCTCATCCCATTCATCATCAATACGTGACTCAAGAGCTTCAATACGCTGATCCGTTCTTTCTAGTGCGGCATCTACGTCCTCAATTGCACTTTCGCTTTTTGATTTGGAATAAGACTCCAACGCTTGCATTAAATCGTTAGTTTCTTTTTGAACTTCATCAAATGTAGCTTTCTGATTATTCGTTTGAGCAATACTGACTGAACTGATTGACACTATGAAAACCAGCAAAAATGTATTTAATAAGTAGCTCATATTAGGTCTCCTGTTTAAATTTTATTTTGACTCAAAGCGTTTTTTAACAGAACTTATCGAATCTTCAAGTGAATGCCACGCATTATCTATGCCGGCTTTCATGTCTTCCCATTTACTATCGCTAGCCTGTTTAACCTCTACCAGCTTCTCACCGATAGCCTGCTGCATGGAGCGCAATTCTTCAACCTGCTTGTGATATTCTGCTTGAGTTTTTCCTTCTGCCTTATCAGCTTTGGCTTTTAGTTTGTCGATTTCTGCACTCCATTTATCTAGCTGGCCTTGCAATTTTTTTTCATATGCTTCTTTCATACTCATGATATTTTCTCCTTTAATTTTATTAAGTTTGTTGTTATGTGCGATACGTTCTTGTTTTAATTAGTCATAATAAACCTCTCTTTAAAATTATTTAGCTATATATTCTAAGTATATTATTATAACCGGCATAAGCTTTCTGTATGTTATGCATGTTTAGATATAAAAATCTGATAAAAGAAATATACAATTGAAATATACCAACCTTCTCATAGCTGTGGGTCGGTAATGGATAGAGGTAATTAGTCTTTTTTAACCCAGTTACCATCTTGTTTTTCATAGACTTCTTTTACTGCGGACCACGCAACTTTATGGGAGACTTCCTCCCGAGAGGCGTCCCCATATCTATCGTCAGAATCTTTATATTGATCCCAGGCATTATTATAAGCGTTTTTATAAATTTCCTGCGCGTGCTTAGGCAGATTGTCTTGTACTTGGTCGGGCAAGTCCGATAGTGAGTCGTAAGGCATTGTTTTCCTCCTAATCTAGTTCTTTTATATATTTTATAATACGTGTGGCTCGTATCACCTGCTGACCTGCGGGTTCATCTTCAACTCTACCCTTAACTTTTACATATTCTCCGGGAATGTATAGACTCTCAGCGTCTCTTGTTATGTTGTCGGTTTCTACAGTTATGGTATGTGAACCATAATCCAGCATAAAGCTGTCTCTATCTACATTTATTATTTCACCGTTGACGGCTATTTCCTCGTTGCTTTTTAAATCCTGCACTTCATAATCACCAATGCCGTAGAACTCTTCCGTATATCCATAGCGTGGAGCTATGATGGATGCGCATATTGTTAAAATAATTAATGAATAAAACATAAAAACACCCCCTTTATTTTTATGAATAGATAATCAACAATGCTGTTTATTATCTATTCATAAAAAGGCGCTTAATATAAAAATAAGATAAACGTCAAATAGTTAATTTATAGATTTTTTATATTAGATTAAAATTAGCTAATTCATTTTTAATGTAAAAATTGCTTTCTTTAAATTTCGTAAAATCAAAGGAACAGAATATGACTACAACATCGAAGCAAGAACCAAGAACATCTTTTTATGATAAGCTGTGTAAAAGCTGCACGGATGACGTAGAGCCCTTAAAGACCGCTGTTGTCCATCCCGTGGACAGCTCTTCACTAGAGGGAGCTATAGAGGCCGCAAAAAAAGGAATAATAAAACCAATTTTAATAGGACCCGAAGATCGGATTAATAAAGCCGCACAGGAAGCGTCGCTGGATATATCTTCTTTTGAGTTGGTGGCAACAAAACATAGCCATGAAGCCGCTGAAACAGCTGTAAAAATGGCTCGCAAAGGTGAGGTTGACGCTCTGATGAAAGGGCATATTCATACCGATGAGTTAATGGAGTTTGCAATGAGCAAGGAATCAGGGCTTCGCACAGCACGGCGCATGAGCCATGTGTTTTGTATTGATGTGCCGCATGATGTCTATCCAAAACCATTATGGCTTAGTGATGCTGCAATTAATATCAAGCCAACCTTAGAAGATAAAAAGGATATTATTCAAAATGCTATCGACCTTTTTCGCGCCTGTGGATTTGGAACGCCAAAGGTTGCTATCCTTTCAGCTACAGAGTCTATTACTACACGAATACCATCTACCGTGGAAGCGGCTGCTTTGTGTAAAATGGCCGATCGTGGGTTAATTACAGGTGGGATTGTAGATGGCCCTCTTGCTTTTGATAATGCGGTGTCTAAAGAGGCCGCCGATATAAAGCATATAAAATCAGATGTCGCAGGAGATGTGGATATATTAATCACGCCTGATTTAGAATCGGGTAATATGCTATATAAACAGATGAAATACCTTTCCGGCTATAATGCGGCAGGTCTTGTGGTTGGCGCAAGTGTGCCCATCATTCTTACCAGTCGCGCCGGAGGTGTTAAGGCTAGAGTCGCCTCATCAGCATTAGCGCTTTTATATGCAAATAGTAAGGAGGTAAAGCCGCTATGACCGATAATATTATAACATGTAACGCAGGTTCAAATAGCTTGAAGTGCGCAGTTTATGATGCTGACTCGTTGTCACTTATATATAGGTTTGGAGTTGACAGAATTCATGATGAATCAACTTTAACCATCAGGGATGCGGAGGGCGAAAAACTTGTTGATGAGCAGTCAATTGAATCAGGTTATGAAGAGGCGCTATCAAATATACTAAAGTGGTATGATGATAATGGTAATGGCAAAATAATTGCTGCCGGGCATCGTGTTGTGCATGGGGGAAAAGAATTTGATGATCCTGTAAAAATAAATAAAGAAGTCAGGAAAAAAATAGAAGCGCTAATTCCATTAGCTCCCTTGCATCAGCCTTATAATCTAAAATTAATAGATATACTTTATGAGCGCTATCCTTCCATGCAGCAAGTAGCCTGCTTTGATACTTCTTTTCATCGCACACAGCCCTGGGTGGCGCAGCAATTTGCATTGCCGAGGGATTTGGTCGAGAAAGAAGACATTCTACGTTATGGCTTTCACGGCTTATCTTACGAATATATAGTACAGGCATTGCCTGAGCATATAGGGTCATTAGAAGATAAACGTATTGTTGTCGCTCATTTAGGCAGCGGAGCCAGTATGTGCGCAATTAAAGACGGCAAAAGCATTGCCACTACAATGGGCTTTACTGCCCTTGACGGGCTTATGATGTCAAAGCGCTGTGGCGATCTTGATCCGGGAGTCATACTTTATCTTATGCAAGAAAAAGGCATGAGTGCGGAGGATATTGAAAAATTACTCTATCAAGAATCGGGGTTATTGGGCACTTCGGGTATAAGTGCGGATATGCGTGATTTAGATGGAAAAGAAAATGTCCAAGCAAAACAAGCGGTTGATTTGTTCTGCTATACAGCAGCCAAGCACTTGGGGGGCTTGATTACTGTTATGGGTGGTTTGGATTATCTGGTATTTACAGGTGCTATGGGTTGTGGCGACTTTTTTATTAGAGCCAAGATATGTGATTATTTAAAATGGATGAAAATGAGCGTTGATGAGGTGGCAAATGCTAATCATAATATCATAATATCCGCCGAGCAGAGCTCTATTCCGGTGGTGGTTTTACCTACCGATGAAGAGCAGGTTATTGCTGGTCATACAAAAAAACTCTTAACTTAACCTTAAAGGAGAATTGCAATGCAACACGCCAAGCAAGAAAAAGAGGCGGTAAATAATAATGATTCAAGTAAAGAAAATATCAACGAGTCTGATTCTGCATATCCGCTAAATTTTCTAAATATACAAGAAATGCCATCTTTTTGTGGCCCCCATAAACCATTGGAGGAATCTGAGGAAGATCAGAAGAAGCCTTCTGATCTTGACCGCATGGTGCATGCGTGGATGGGTAAAATGACCGGAGGCATGTCTCCTGCGTCACTTATTCTTGCTTATCAGGATTGGTTATTGCATATGTCGGCTTATCCTAAAAAGCAACAAGATTTGACTATCGATGCCGCATCAAAAGCTAAGTCTTTCTGGAACTATGTAGCAGCACGCATGTTAAACAAAGATTGTGAAGCCTGTATTGAGGCAGAAGAAAAAGACAACCGCTTTGAAGAAGAAGCATGGCAGCAAATGCCTTTTGACTTTTATAAGCAAGGTTTTTTACTTGCTCAGGATTGGTTCGGTAAGGCGACTAATAATATTCATGGCGTTAGTAAGCACCATACGGAGATTGTCAATTTTATGACCAGGCAATGGTTAGATATGGTTAGCCCTGCTAATTTTATTTCTACCAATCCAGAGGTTATCAAAGCGACATTAGATCAGAATGGAGAAAATTTGATTAAAGGCGCACGTAATGCAATAGAAGATATGCAGCGTTTTATTAATAATAAACCTAAACGAGGTACGGAAAATTTTGAACTTGGTAAGGATCTTGCCACTTGTGAAGGCAAAGTAGTGTATCGCAATTATCTGTTCGAGTTAATTCAATATAGTCCGAAAACGAAGCAGGTTTATCCCGAGCCTGTTCTTATAGTGCCGGCGTGGATTATGAAATATTACATTCTCGATCTGTCGCCGGAAAACTCGATGGTAAAATATTTACTGGAAAAAGGGCATAGTGTTTTCATGATTTCATGGAAAAACCCAGATAAAGGAGATGCCAATCTGGGTTTGCATGATTATTTGAAAGACGGTGTTATGCAAGCTACGGAAGCAATATCAGATATTGTTCCCGATCAAAAAATTCAAGCTGTGGGCTATTGTATCGGTGGAACACTTCTATCAATTGCAGCAGCTCATATGGCAAATAAAAATATTGACCGTTTAAAATCATTAACTCTCTTTACAACACAAGTGGATTTTGAAGAGGCCGGTGAATTGCTTATGTTCGTCGACGAAAGCCAACTGGCTTATCTTGAAGATTTGATGTGGGAGCAGGGCTACTTGAAAGAATGGCAACTTTCCGGAGCTTTTAACATGTTGCGCTCTAAAGATTTGATATGGTCTAGGGTAGTTAAAGAATATTTACTTGGTAAAGATGCTGCATCTTTTGATTTATTGGCATGGAATGCTGACGCTACACGTTTGCCGTATAAAATGCATAGCGAATATCTGCGCTCATTGTATCTCAATAATGATTTGGCAGAGCATCGTTATAAAGTAGACGGCAATACTGTTAACCTAAGTGATATTAAAATTCCGGTTTTTGCCGTGGCTACTCAAAAAGACCATATTGCTCCTTGGAGATCTGTCTTCAAGCTACATGAGTTGTTAGATACCGAGCTTACTTT
>Ga0066640_10001228_pt1 | contig 15347 bp, 11 predicted proteins | sample CryGeyCG2114_020_2_FD_59505 | JGI IMG/M metagenome (GOLD analysis project Ga0066640, IMG submission 59505) | Groundwater microbial communities from aquifer - Crystal Geyser CG11_big_fil_rev_8/21/14_0.20 | ecosystem: Environmental > Aquatic > Deep subsurface > Groundwater | place: USA: Utah... | reverse complement strand
CCCCGGAAACTGGCGGGAACCGGCATCCCCCTAGTCGGGCGGTTGGCCGCCATCGCCGACGTGTTCGACGCGCTGACGATGATCCGGCCCTATAAACAAGTCATCCCCATCGATCAAGCTTGCGAGATCATTCAGGCCGAGCGCAAAAAGGCTTTTGATCCGGAGGTGACGGATTTATTCGTCCAACATCAGATGCCCTTTCACAAATCAAGTATCAGGTCGATTCGCGCGAGGAAACGAGGTCGAAATCCAAATTGCTGGCCGAGAACGAAAATGAATTCATGGACTGGGTGAGCCGGCAGTAAAGGGTCTTCTTTCCCCCGGAAAGGAAGACCCCATTTCATCCCCCCTTACGGTCTTGTCAAATAGTAGGGTTGTTCCTTATCCTGGTGAAAATAGAGATGCCCTTCGTCCAGAACCTTAATAGTGATATTGCCCTGCCCCGAAATTAACGTCAACGTGTCACCCCGTATTTGGGTCACCTTGTAGCCGATCGTTTTGGTTTCGTTCATCCCGTGGACGGTAAACGTATCCTGGGCAAATTCTATTTTAAAGGATTTGAGAAAGCCCAAAATAAATGCCGCCCCTGCCGGGTCCTTCTTGATTTCAGGCAGGTCTTTCATTTTTTCCACATCGCCTTTCCAGGGCCCCAGCAGATAGGCCGGCGGGGGAAGACCCGGCCCCCCATCCTCGTCCCTTTCCGATCCTTTCGTTTGACCCCGTTCGTTTTTACTTCCTGCGGGAGGCTTGGGAAATACCGTTCCCTTCATGCTTTCCGGTTTGATGTTTGGGTCCGAGGGGGGCCGGTCGGGAAAATGCACCTTGCCCGATTCATCCACCCATTTGTAAATCCTGGCGTGGGCGGAATCCTCGAAGGTCGATAACAGCAGAACCGCGGCCAGAATAAAAAGGGGCGACCGGAGGCAGGTTTTTTTAAGGGGTTGGAAACCACGGAAGAAGGAGGAACACCCGAAAAATTCCGGAGAGTGCGTTGTTGTTGCTGAGAAAAACGGCATCCTACCTCTTTTCATACATTACACAGGCATCGATGGGTTTTGGAATGAACGCAACCTTCCCTGCAAGCAGACTTGGCGCAGGATCGCGTTCCTTCGGGATTTCCGGAATCGATCCCAAGTATATATTTATTTGAAATATTAAGGAATAACTATTCCCGATGCAATCGAAGGAAGGGTTTAGAAGATCCGGGCCAGAAAGACAAAGAGAACGGCGACCGGGGTGACGTAGCGGATCAGAAAGGCCCACGCGCGGGCCCAATGGAAGGTGGTTTCGTGCCGCTCGATCTCGGCCTGCGCCGCCTCGGGACCCCACACAAAGCCGACGTAAATCGCGGTCAGCATCCCGCCGGCGGGAAGGAGGTAATTGGATGCGAGGTTGTCCACGTGATCGAAGAACGTCATCCCTCCGGGTTTGAAATCGGCAAGCACCCCGAATGACAGACCGGATGGGACGCCCAGGAGAAAGATCACGCCGCCCATCACCAGCACCGCCTTTTTCCGGGTCCAACCCCTTTGATCGATGAAGTAAGCCACCACCACCTCGAGCAGGGATATCCCTGAAGTCAGCGCCGCGATGGCCAGCAGAACGAAGAAGATGAATGATGCCACGGCCCCGAACGGCATACTGGAAAACACCGTGGGAAGCACGCTGAACACCAGGCTGGGACCCTCGGCCGGTTCGAGGCCCATGGCGAACACGGCGGGGAAAATCACCATTCCCATGAGCAGGGCGACGAGGGTATCGAAGATCACCACGTACACCGTCGCCGAGGTCAGGTTTTCCTCCGGCGGCAGGTAGCTCCCATACGTGAGCATGGCGCCCATGCCGAGGCTCAGGGAAAAAAACGCCTGGCCCAGCGCCACCAGAACCACATGGGGGGTGATCTTGCTGAAATCGGGTTTGAGGTAAAACACCACGCCCTCCATCGCGCCCTCCAGCGTGAGCGACCGCACCATGAGGAGAAGCAGAATGGCGGCCAGCGTTGGCATCAGGATATCGCAGGCTTTTTCGATGCCTCCATGCACCCCCTTGATGACGATTCCGACACACATCACCAGAAACACGGCGTGGTAGAAGGTGACCTCTTCCGGCTCCGCGATGAACTGGCCAAAAAATTCCCCGGCCTCCTGGGGTGATTTGAAATGCACCGCCGCGCTGGAGAAGGATTTTACGATGTAGGCCAGCGTCCACCCTCCCACCACCGCGTAAAAGGAAAGGATGAGAAATCCCGCCAGCACCCCCATGAAACCGATGACCACCCACGGTGTCTTCGGGCTCAGTTCCCGGAACGCGCCGACCGGATTCAGGTTGGTCCGCCGCCCCAGCGTGAACTCGGCCAGCATGATGGGAAGCCCCACGATTAAAATGCAGACCAGGTAAACGAGGACGAACGCCCCACCCCCGTTTTGCCCGGTGATGTAGGGAAATTTCCAAACGTTTCCCAGCCCGATGGCCGAGCCCGACGCCGCCAGGATAAACCCCAGCCGCGAGGTCCAGAATCCACGCTGATTGTTGTTGGGTGTTTCCATATCGCGCGAAAGTATAACGTGAATGACCCCCATTCGCAATTCCCGGACCGGGGAGGGGGATGAAAGGAATTCGCGGTTCCCACCTTGAAAAGTCCGCGAGGGGGCCCCGGCCTCAGCCCAGGCGGGGGGCCTTGACCTTCTCGAAATCTTTGGGGGAATACGGGTACTTGTTGAACATCGCCACGAGGGTTTTGATGGATTCGGTGAGGGATTTTTCGTCGCCCAATTGGGAAAACATTTGCTTCGCAATGGTGAATTGGAAGATGGCGAAGTAACCTTCCCCGGCCCGGTCGAACGCCTGCCCCAACGCCACCCGATACCCCGGATTTTTAGGGTCGTACCGCACCGCCTCCTTCAACAGTTCAAGAGCCTCGGGAAATTTTTCCTCTTTGTTTTTGACGTTGGCCGTTTCGAACAACCCCCGCGCGAGCGTATCGAGAACCTTCTCGTTATCGGGGCTGATCTCAGAGGCCGCGCGCAGGTATTCGATCGATTCTTCATATTGCTTGAGCACGATAAAAATGGCGCCAAGCTTGTAATTGGCTTCCTTGGCCAGCGTCGGGCTGAGCTTCAAGGCAATTTTGAGCGGACCCACCGCCTCCTTGTACCGTTTCAGCTTGGCGTACAGCATGCCCAGCTTCAGGTAAGGCATGGCCGACTTGCAGGTTACCGAGATCGCTTCATGGTAATGCTTGATGGCTTTCTTGCTGTCTCCCAGCTTCGCGAATACCCCCCCCATGTAGTAGTTGGCGTCGACGATGAGATTTTTGTCGAGCCGCAGAGATTCGCGAAAGGATTCCAGCGCCTCAGGGTAACGCCCCATCTCGGCATGGCAGACACCCATGGACAGGTGCGCGGGACCGAAGCTGGGGACGAGGCGCACGGCTTCCTGAAAATGCTTCATGGCGTCCTGTTGCCGTTTTTTCCTCCCGTAAGCGATGGACAGGTTGGTGTGGGCCCGCGCCAGGGATTTCTTCACCAGGTCGCTGTCGGGATTTTTCTCCAGAGCCTTTTCCAGCAACCCCAGCGCCTCGTCGTCGCGTCCCATCTCGACGCACGCTCGCCCCAGTTGGAATCCACCTTTGGGATGTTCCGGATTGCACTTCAGACATTCGCGGAGGGTCTGGATCGCTTCGCCGTACCGGTGCATTTCGATCAAGACTTCGCCCAGGTCGTAATACAGGTCGGCATTGTGAGGATACTTGGCCAGTTCCTTGCGGAAATTTTCGGCGAGGGACTTGAGTTCAGCCGGGGTGCGCGCCGGGGCCTCCTGCACGGCGGGGGCCTTCCCGGTTTTCCGGATGAAAGGGGCAAATCGGGCGGCCAGGTTTCCCTTCACGGCCTCGAACCGGGCCTCGGCCCTCACCCTCCAGCGGGCCAAGGTTTCCTGCAGGGATGCCGGGGAAAGCGCTTTCCAATTCATGAACGATAGTTCCGGGGGTAAAGAGTTTCAGGCCGTCTGGGTATTTTACTGGGATTCGAAAGGTTCGGTCATCGCCGGAACCGCGCCACCAGGTCCCGGACGGTGCCCGCGACCCGGTCCACGTCGGCCTCGGTCATTTTAGGATAAAGGGGCAGGGACAACAGGCGTTGGGAATAGTCGGTGGCCACGGGATAATCCCCCGGTTCCAGAGCATAGGTTTTCCGGTAAAACGGTTGCAGATGGAGGCCGATGTAATGCACGGCCACGCCGATCCCCGTCTCCTGAACCGCGTTCAAAAATTCGTCGCGCGTCACCTTCAACCGCTCCAGCCGCAGGGCAACGGGGTAGATGTAGTGTGCGTGGGTCGTGGCGTATTCGCGGGTCTGCATTCGTTCGAGTTCCTCGACGTCCCCGAACGCGGCATCGTACCGCTCGGCGTGCAGTTTCCGGATCTCAAGGAACCGCTCCACTTTTTTCAATTGGTGAATGCCCAGGGCGGCATTGATGTCGGCCATGTTGTACTTGAAACCGGGCATCTCCAGTTCCCAATGCGAATACCCCGCATTGCCGAACCGATTCCAGGCGTCCCGGCTCAACCCGTGCAGACGCAGAACGCGCACGGTGTCGGCAATGTCGTCGTCGTTGGTGGTCAACATGCCCCCTTCCCCGGTGGTGATATTTTTGTTCGCGTAGAAACTGAAGGCGGTGAGGTGCCTGTCCCCCACCTTCCGTTCCTTGTACCGGCTCTCGATGGCGTGGGCGGCGTCTTCGATGATCGCCAGGCGGTGCCGCGCCGCGATGTCTTCGATCGCATCCATGTCGCACGGGTGCCCGCCGAAGTGAACGGGAAGAATTCCCCGCGTGCGGGAGGTGATCTTCGCCTCGATCCGGCTCGCGTCGAGATTGAGCGTTCCCGGCTCGATGTCCACGAACACCGGTTCCAGCCGCTCATGCACCAGTACGTTCGAGGTTGCGGGAAAGGTCATGGGAGTGGTGATGATCTCGTCCCCTTCGTTGAACCGGGAGACGGCCACCGCCAGGTGTAGTCCCGCCGTGCACGAGTTGAGGGCGATGGCGTGGCGGCATCCGATGTAGTTCTGGAAATCTTCTTCAAACTGCCGGGCCTTGGGCCCGGTGGTCATCCACCCGGACTTCAGGGTATCCACCACTTCATTGATCTCGTCATCGTCAAGCCAGGCACGGTGAAACGGCAGGTCAATGGACATAGGTTCCTTTGAATGATAAGTACTCTGATGAAAAGAGACGAAAGGGTCCGTCCCCCGTTCCATGATTCTCAGGGTTGCCCCGGGGCCTCGGATTCCAGTTGCCGGGGATCGATTTCGATCCATTCCAGCGTCTGCCACGCGGCGTTGCCGTTGGGGATCAGGTATTCCACCGTGTTACCGCTCAGCCTTGCCGCATCGGCGAGGAGGGTGATATACCACCGCCCATTTACTTTCTCCCAATAGTCCGCATATTTTCGCGTGGTGTCAAATAGGATGGGAAACCGGAGAAAAGGCGGTAGTTTTTCCTTGCCCTCCAGTTTCAACGTCACCATGGCATGCTTCCCGTCCGCGCTGATGGAAACCGATTCCACAAAATGCTTTTGCAACGTGAACAGGTTGTGGGGAAACCATTTGTAGATCACCGGCGCGGGAAATCCCAACGGATCCGTCCTGTGCCCCTGTCGGCGGACCTCTTCCAGGGACGGGGGCTGGGCCCCGCTGATGTGCTCCCGGGCCAGTTCGCGGAAATTGAACACAACCCGCCCATCGTAGAAGCGGAATTCATCAAAGGTGATTCTCTTCCGGTATTCGGGATGCTGAAAGGCATAAATCCCTTCCAGGTCACCGGCGATCCGCTTTTGAAGATAAACCGCCTCCCGCGCAAGAAGCGCCTGCCCTTCTGCAATCCAGCGTGCGTCCGGGTGCAAGTCCCCGGGCGCCGCGGATACTCTGCCCGCGGCTCCCATCGTCAGCAGGACCAGGACGGCAAGGGTCCACATCCTTGGCTTCATAAGGAAACACCTGATAAAAATACGTTGCGGCACGAGTGACAGGGCATGGACATCCATTTTACCAGCTTATCGGCATTTGCAACCCTAGCGCGCAAGTATCCGGCGCAGAAAAAGCTGTGTCCGCTCGTGTTTCGGATTGGCAAACATCTCCGCCGGGGGCGCCGATTCGATGATGCGTCCGCCGTCCACCATCAGGATGCGGTCGGCCACCTCGCGGGCGAAGGACATCTCGTGCGTGGCCACCAGCATGGTCATCCCCTCCCGGGCGAGGGACCGCATCACGGCCAGCACGTCGCCGACCGTCTCCGGGTCGAGCGCCGAGGTCGGCTCGTCGAAAAGGACGCATTCCGGTTGCATGGCCAGGGCGCGGGCGATGGCCACCCTCTGCTGTTCCCCGCCCGAAAGGGAAGCGGGCCGCCGCCCGGTGAAACCGGTCAGGTTCACCTTGCCGAGCATTTCCAGCGCCCGCCGTTCCGCCTCGCTCCGTGGCAGTTGCAGAACCTGGATCGGTCCCTCCATGATGTTGCCCAGCACCGTCATGTGAGGAAACAGGTTGAATTGCTGGAACACCATCCCCACCCGGATGCGGAGCTGGCGCAGGTGTTCGCGTTCCCCGCGCGATTGGTGCGCCCATTCCGCGCCGCTCACGCGGGCCTCTCCCACCGCGATGGTTCCCCCCTGGAACGGTTCCAACCCGCCGATGCACCGCAGAAGGGAACTTTTGCCGCTTCCCGATGGCCCGATGATCACCAGCACCTCGCCGCGCTTCACCTCCAGGCTGAGGTCGGAAAGCACGGTTTTTTCGCCGAACCGCTTCTGCAGGGACTCGACGCGGATCATCGTGCCGCCGCCAGGTGCAGACGCCGCTCCAACCGCGTGGAAAGGATCGACAGCGGGAACGACATGCAAAGATAAAGGATCCCGGTCAGCACCCCCAGCTCCAGGAAGCGCATGGAGGAAACCGCCAGCATGTTGTAGGTCTTCGTCAACTCCACCAAAGCGATGATGGACACGAGCGACGAATCTTTGAACAGGGAAATAAAATCGTTCGTGACCGGCGGCAGAGTCACCCGCACCGCCTGCGGAATAAGGACGCGGCGATAAATCATGGCCGGGGTCATCCCGAGGGAGAGCGCCGCCTCGGTCTGGCCGCGGGGAATCGAGTTGATTCCCGCCCGGTAGATTTCGGCTTCGTATGCGGCATAATTCAGTCCCAGCCCCAGGACCGCCGCGGAAAACGCATCGAGATTGATGCCGATATTGGGGAGCCCGTAATAAATGACGTACAGTTGCAACAGGAGCGGCGTACCCCGCATCACCTCGATGTAACCCACCGCCAGGGGTTTCAGAACCGGGTTGCCGCCGAGCCTCAGCAGGCAAAGGGCCAGCCCCGCCACGATCGCCAGGGCCATGGCGATGACCGAGAGCGCCACCGTCATGCCCGCCCCCTTCATCAGGAGGGGCAGGTAGCGCAGAAGACCGGAATCGTTGGCGGCACGCGCGACGGCGGCTTGTGGCGGCGCCCGGTCCATCAGCCGCGCCTGGGACTCGTTCCACAAACCCCAGCGCATGTAGATCTCCTGCAATTTCCCCGAGCGGAGAAGCGCGTCGAGGCCCCGGTTGACCCGGGTCAAAAGCCCGGTGTTACTCTTTTTCACCGCGATCACGTAGGTGCCCGCCGCGAAGGAGGGCCCCGCGTACCGCAGGGCGGGATCGGGCTTCGCGTAAAATTCCGCGATCGGCGTGTCAAGAAGCACCGCATCGACCCGGCCCAGCTTGAGGTCGCGGTAAGGTTCCACCTGCCCCTGATAAATCACCGGATCCACCCCCGGCGTTTCGCGCAGGATCTGGTGCGCGGCGGTGGCCCCCAGCGTGGCCACCCGTTTCCCCTGCACGTCGGCGAAGGATTGAATGGAGGCGTCGTCCGCGCGCACCACCAACTGCTGGGCGAAGATGAAATAAGGAAAAGAAAGTTCCGAGGCCCGGTTGCGCCCGGCGGTCCACTCGATCCCGTTAAGCGCGATATCGTAGTCGCCCCGGTCCAGGCCGGGGATGAGCGACGACCAGTCCACCTGCACCTGCCGCGCCGATAAACCCATTTCGCGGGCCAGCGCCTCGGCGAGGTCCACCTCGAACCCGATCAAACGCCCCGGCCGCTCCGGATCGGGGAAGACGTAGGGCGCTCCCCCTTCCGCATCCGAGCCCCAGCGCAGGAGCCCCGCCTCAACCTCGGCGGCCGAAACCGGGGGCAAAGACACAACCGATCCCCCTACAGCGAGAAGGAGCATTCCGGCGGAAACCCCAACCCACCGGGCCCGGTTACCGTGAGGAATTTGTCCCCGGCGGGAATGAATTGGCAACCGGGATAAACGATCTCTTATAATAGAAAAAAACAAGACCCATCCGTCCCGCGCCGATGATCGGACCTTTTGAACGCCCATGAATAACGAATTGGCTGGCATTTTGGAGAAGATTCCCAAGCTTCCCGGAATTTATATCATGAAGGACGGGAGGGGGGAAATCCTTTATATCGGCAAGGCCAAGGTGCTCCACAACCGGGTGCGGTCCTACTTCCAGAATGCGCGCAACCTGGCGCCCCGCACGCGGGTGTTCATCGGCAAGGTGGCCGACATCAAGTTCCTGACCACCGCGTCGGAAACCGAGGCGCTCATCCTCGAGAGCAATTTCATCAAGAAACACCAGCCCCGGTACAACGTTCTCCTTAAAGACGACAAGCACTACCCCTACCTGCGGCTGACCACCACCGAACCCTTCCCGCGGCTGGAAGTGGTGCGGCGGGTCAAAAAAGACGGCAGTACCTACTTCGGACCGTACACGATGGTCAAGGAGGTCCGGGAAACCATCCGGCTCATTTACCGGATTTTCCCTCTGCGGCAGAGCCACGACCGGCTGGAGGGAGTTCCCGTGCGCCGACCCTGCCTGAACCACCAGATGGGCCGGTGCCTGGCCCCCTGCGCCGGGTTCGTCACTCCCGAGGAATATTCCCGCGTGGTCAACGACGTGATCCTGTTCCTCAAGGGCCGGAACACCGAATTGATCGACAGCCTGAAGGAAAAAATGCGCAAGGCCTCCGAGGACCTGCGCTATGAGGAAGCGGCCGCGCTTCGCGACAAGATCGCCGCCGTGCGCACCGTGCTCGACAAGCAGAAGATCATCTCCACCTCGATGGAGGACCAGGACGTGATCGGCTACTGCCAGGAGCGCGGCACGGCCATGGTGCAGGTGCTGGTCGTCCGCGGCGGAAAAATGGTGGGAGAGAAAATCTTCCGCATGAAATCCCAGAACGACATGGAGTCGGAGGAGACCCTGGCGTCCTTCCTCAAACAGTATTACGCCGGGGAGGTTATCCTTCCGGCCGAGATTCTCCTCCCCCACCCACTGGAAGACAGCGAGGTGATTGCCGCCTGGCTGTCCGCGAAAAGAGGCAACCGGGTGCGGGTGGAGGTGCCCGCCCGGGGCAAGAAGCGCAACCTCGTGACCATGGCCGAGGAAAACGCCCGCTTCGCCATGCGCACCGAAATGGACCAGGGAGACGTAGCCACGCGCATGCTGGAAGAATTACAGGAAACCCTTCAACTCCGCAATTTCCCCGGAGTCATCGAAGGATTCGACATCTCCAACATCTCCGGCGAGAATGCCGTGGGATCGATGGTTTACTTCCACAACGGCGTCCCCGACAAGGCGAAGTACCGCAAGTACAAGGTGGGGGGCGTGAAGGGAATCGACGACTACGCCATGTTGCGCGAGGTGCTGGGGCGGCGCTATCACCGGCTCCTGCGCGAAGGGGCGGAACTGCCCGGCCTCGTACTCGTGGACGGCGGACGCGGGCACCTGAACACCGCAATGAAAATTCTTGAAGAAGTCGGCGTCGCCGGGCGGGTGGACGTGGCCTGCATCGCCAAGGGCCCGCACCGCAACAAGGCCGAAACCGACGAAGTGTACCTGCCGGGACACAAGGATCCCGTCCTGTTCCGCGAGAATTCCCCTTCGCGGTTTCTGCTTCAACGCATCCGCGACGAGTCGCACCGGTTCGCCATCGGGTTCCACCGCCAACTGCGGCAGAAAAACACCCTGCGCTCCCCGTTGGAATCCATCCGCGGCATCGGCAAGAAACGGCGCGTTCAGCTCCTCAAAAAATTCGGGAGCCTGGACAACATCCGCAAGGCCCCGCTGGAAGAATTGCAAAGCATCCCCGGCATCACCCCCGAACTGGCAAAGGAACTGAAATCCATCTAACCGCACCGGGGGAAGCCAGGCAGGCTCGAAACGCCACCCGGCACTTTTGCGCGCAACCCAAACACTCAGGGCCGGCGCAATTCCTCCACAAATTGTTTGGCCTGGACAAGGCTGTAACCATAAACCCCGCGCACCAGGGCGATGGCCTCCATCTCGTTGCCTTTTTCCACAAGATCGAGGATCTGGTCCTCCAGGTCCTTTCCCGGCTGGGCGGTGGTGTGGTCGGTTTCCAGTTTCGATTCCGCCTCGACGGGAAAACAACGGCGGAAAAATTCAATCGCCGCGTTCGCTCTCGGGGTCATCCCCTTCCAGCTCAGGCGCAGAACGTTTTCCCCGGTCAGGCGCACGGGGTAATCGGTAAAGCGCACGCCGGATTTTCGGGGCCCAGGTTTAGCCTGCGCCTTGGCACGGCGGATGGCCTGTTTCAAACGTTCGATCTCGGAGGCCGGAGCCTTGGCCTTGCGGGCCTCGAACAACTCGTGATTCAACTGGCTCACGTCGGAAACCGGGGGTTTGCGGGTGCGCTCCGTTTCGATCGCACTCCGCAATTCGTCAAGCTCGTCTTCCCGGCAGGCCAGGTTGAAATCCAGGTAGGTGAAATACTGGTTGGCAAAACCGTTGTCGCCGAGGTTCCGGACGCGTTGGCGTTCCCGGACTTTCCGGATCCAGGATACCTCGCCCCCGGACAGTTCGAGGACCACCCGGTCCTCCTCCGGGAAATGGTCGTTGAGGTAAGAGCGGAACTTCACGAACATTCTGCCGCCGCCGGGGGCGAACCGGATCAACCAGTTGGATGGCCGCCGCGACGCGTTCCAGGTGGAATTCAAGATCCACGCGAAGAGACCGACCCAGAAAATGAACCAAAGGAACAACAGATGTCCATACCAGGTCAGAGGACCCTCCGTCAACACATAGGTGTAAACCCCCACGCATGCCAGAAATATGACCGTCGCAACGAAAGCGGGTATCAGGGTCAGGATCGTGGAAGTGCGGAAAACGGTTTCTCCCCGCTGAAGCGGAGGGAGGTCTGCGGTCCGGCGCAGTTTCATATCGGAAAATTCTCCTCCTCTACGGCGTTGCGGATTTTGGGAAACGCAATCCGGAATTCGGTGTGAGGCTCCCGGATCAACTCCATCGTTCCGTCCATCTGTTCCTCCACCAAAACCCTTACAAGCTTGAGACCCAGGGAAGGAATACGCTGGATATCGATAGGGCCAATCCCCACCCCGTCATCCTTCACCGTCAGGTGGCACAGGGCCTCGCGGGAGGTATCGAAATGGATCCCGATCCTTCCCTTCCGGCCGTCCGGAAAGGCATGCCTCAGGCAATTGGTCAGCAACTCGTTGAGGATCAGGCCGAGGTACATGCAGGAATCCAGGTCGGCCACCCCGCCACCGGAATGGACTTCGATCCGGATCTGGTCCCCGGGCACGCCATGAAAGTTCAACAACTCGCACGCCAGCGAACGCGCGTATTCCCCAAAATCCACCTCGGCCAGGTTGGCCCCCTGGTAGAGCATTTCATGCGCCAGGGCCATGGCGCGGATGCGTGAAGAGCTCTGGCGGAACATGCTTTGGACCAGGGAATCGCGCGAACTTTTGCTTTGCAGGCGAAGCAGGCTGGATATGACCTGCATGTTGTTCTTGGCACGGTGATGCAACTCCTGGAGCAGGATATCCTTTTCCGCAAGGGAGCGGCGAAGTTTTTCCTCCACTTTTAACCTCGCTTCCAGATCCTTTCCCAATTGAAGATTGATGGTCCGCACCTGAAGAGCCAAAACCCGAGCCTTCATTTCCATGTGCAACGCCCAGGCCAAAAGCAAGGTCAGCACGGTTCCCAGGCCCAGCACCCACAAAGCGGTATAGGAACCATTCTTTTCCAGCCAGCCCGGAGTGGGGCGGGCCAGGATTTCCCAATCGGTATTGGGGTAATCGATCCGGGCCCGATAAAACGGCAGATCCTCGCCCGCCTCCCGGCCCGTGGATCTTTCGTAAACTATTTTTCCCCCGTCATAGAGGGCGAACCCCAAATCCTCTCCGCGGGCTCCTCCCATAAAATTCCCGAACAACCGCGGGTACTCGAAGAAACCGACGATGAACCCCTCCCTCGGCTCCCCGATCAAGGGAATCGCGATCAGGAATCCCTTCTCGCCGCCGGTAAAGGGAACGGTGGAGAACACGCCGATCCCGTCCCGCCGGGATTCCTTTTTCACCGATTCCCAAAATCCGGGGGCGGAAGCCAGGGCAGGGTCGCGCAAAACCGCGGCCTCTTCCTCCGGCACGAGGCCCTTAACCTGGCCGTCGGGGCCCAGCCATTCGATGGCCAGATATTCGGGGTGATTCCGGATATAATTCAGCGCATCGTTTTCCCATTCCCGATGGCTCATTCCGGGTCGAAAATCGATGCGTTTCCCCATGCGCTGGAGCGCCAGGCCTTGCGAACCCAGGAAATTTTCGAAATCCTTTTTAAGACTCACGGTTTTCAGCCGCACCTTGTCCTCAATGCTGATTTCCTCCGAAGCGCGGACCGCCTGCCAAGTCAGCAGGGTTGCGGACATGCCCACCAGGCCCACCAACACCGAACTCCAGCGGGGTCCTCCCGCCCCGGTTTCAACGGTGTTTTCCCAGGCCAGCCGGATGACCCCGATGTTCAGCACGATGAATCCCGCCGCGGTATTCACCGACAGGCTGGTCATGGAGCCCCAGGCATAAGCCGATTTGAGCCCAATGAGGTAGCCGCCCAGGGCAACCATGCCCAACGACAGGGAGAGGCTTCCGAGAATCCCCGTGATCCACAATCTCAGGTCCCCACCTCCCCTGGCGGACCCCAGCGCCCCGGCGGTCAAGAGGAAGGCCACGGCGGCATTGGGCGCCATGCGGCCCGGATGGGCGACCTGGTCCAGCACATAGGGTTCGATAAACCAGCGGTCGATGCCAGGATCGATCGGCCAAAGGTATTCCAGAAGGGAAACCCCGGCAAACACCGCGGGAACGGCGGCCCAAAGCCGTTGTCCCCAGATCCGGTTCCCGTTGGCGCACAGGAGCGCCGCGCCTCCACCCACGAAACCCAGGGCGGTGTTGAACTGCATGGGGGCCGTGCCCGGGACCCATTGGAACAGTTTTACGAAGTTCCCATACCAGCCGAAAATGGCCAGCAGGCCGACAACAACCGCGCAGGCGCCGCAGGCGAGAGAGATCGGGGTGGAACGCAACATGGTTCACCGATGAGGCTTGCAGGATTTTATCAATTCAGGATAAAGGAAGAGAAGTTTGGTGGCCAGAAATTTCGGGGGTCTCTGAAAGCGCGGGGATGAAAAGGACGCCTAGGGTGAAGCGTCACACGGAGCGAAACGACTGGCCCTGGCAGACCAGCTTCAGTTCCGGGATCGACACTTCCTTCCCATGCGCCGCCTCGACTTGGCCGATCACCGAGCACGGCACCCCATGCCGCGCGCAGATGGCCGTCACCGCTTCGACTTCCCGGGTACCTTCGACCACCAGGCAGAATCCGACACCCATATTGAAGACTTCGAACATCTCCGCGGAGGACACCTCGCCGCAATCCTGGATCAGGTCGAACACCGGAGGCCGGGGCGGAACGGGATCGATGACAAACCGGATATGGTCGGCCGCCACCCGGTTGAGGTTGCCGAGGCCCCCGCCGGTAATGTGGACCATGGCTTTCAGGTCGATGCCCGAATCGAGCATTTCCATCACCGGGGCCACGTAGATTCGCGTGGGCCGAAGCAGTTCCCCGCCGAGGGTGCCGTCGATGCGGCTATCGAATTTGTGGACGGCGGCCTGTTGTTCCTCGCGGGTTTCCCCCAACAGCGCCCGGCGCGCCAGCGTGAGGCCGTTGGAATGAACGCCGGTGGATTCCAGCCCCACGATCAGGTTGCCGGGGGCCACGGCCTGCCCCACGTTCACCCGGTCCAGCGGCACGTGCCCGATGCAGGCGCCGATGAGGTCGATGCCCTGGATGATTTCCCGGATCTGCGAAATCTCCCCGCCGGAAATGGTGATGCCCCCCTGCCGGGCTCCCTCCGCCAGGCCCTTCCCCAGCTCTCCGAAAATGCGCTCGTCGGTGGAGGAGCAGGCAATGTAATCCACCAGGCTGACCGGGCGCGCGCCGACGCAAATGATGTCGTTCACGTTCATGGCGATGCAGTCGATCCCGATGGTGTCGTAGCGGTCCATCATCTCCGCTACCAGCACCTTGCTCCCCACCCCGTCGGTGCTGAAGGCGATGCCTATCCCCTGGCCTACGTCGATGACGTTGGCGAAATAACCGATATCCACCGCCAGCGGAAACCCGGGACTGAACTGGCGGGTGGGAAGCACGTGTTTAAGCAGACTGGAAAGCGCCGCCTCGCCGCCCCGGTGGGAGACCCCGCTTTGTTCGTAATGAGAAGGGTCGGAAGATTCTTTATTCGGCATGTTGCCCCTTTCTAACCAATGCGTTTAAGGCCGGTATCATACCATCATTCCGGCGGCGAATCAGCGGCAGGTTTTGTCCGCAAAAAATCGCACCCGCAGACCATCAGGTTGACCGCCAGACCGATCAGGCCGGAATGGAATCCCCAGACCTTTTCGTATCCCACCTCGGCCCAGCCCAGCCAGTCGGCCCAAACCAGTCCAAGGGTCACCGAAAGGCCCGCGGCGATGCCCCAAAGGGTGGTCCGGGCGGTCAACTTCTCCGTGTGGATCCCCAGGTAAAAAGCCGGGACGCATTGGATCAACAATTCGAATTTGATTTTGAGCAGATGGATCAGGTTGTCGTCGTATTTCAGAGCCAACCAGACGATGGGCACCATGAGGGTCCAGGTGATGGCCCGGCCCATACGGGTCAGGTGGGCCTGATCCGCGCCCGGGCGGAGGAATTCGGCGTAGAGATCCTGGGTCACCATCGAGCTGATGCTGAGCAGGGCCGAGTCGGCGGTGGACATCACCGCGGCCAGAAGAGAGGCGAACACGATCACGACGAGCCAGTACCCGGCCTCGGAGGATTGCATGACGATGAGGCACAGACGCGGGAGAACCGTTTCGGAGGGAACGATGACACGGGTCATCCCCCCCGGTCCCGATTGCAGGTCGAGTCCCGGAAC
>Ga0066640_10001211_pt1 | contig 15448 bp, 25 predicted proteins | sample CryGeyCG2114_020_2_FD_59505 | JGI IMG/M metagenome (GOLD analysis project Ga0066640, IMG submission 59505) | Groundwater microbial communities from aquifer - Crystal Geyser CG11_big_fil_rev_8/21/14_0.20 | ecosystem: Environmental > Aquatic > Deep subsurface > Groundwater | place: USA: Utah... | reverse complement strand
GAGGCGATGGGTGCGAATGTACAAACACAAAAGGAAGCGCTGGAGGCATCAGAAAAAAAATCCGGAGACGAGTATACATCGCGGGTGGATGCATATAACACACTCGTTGCACAATACAATGCACGCGTTGGAGAAACAAAAACGCTTGTGGAAACATATAATGCAGGTGTGCAAGCATACAATGTGTGCATGGCACAGTGATAGACCACATCTCCTCCCTTGGAGACAAAGCGAGACGTACTGTGTTCGTACATTGATACACGAACGTCTGACTATACATCCGATACTCGAGAAAATCTCGGCACGACTACACCATCCACCTCAATATCTTCTGTAAATCGTAACAGTGGCCTGACCCACAGACTTCCCATAGGGAAATCTTCTGTATCATACAACATGTTGTACACAACGACTTGTTCAAGAGTTGCTTCGTCTCGACCAATCCCAATCACTTCGTACATGCCTCCTTTGTAATGTTTGTAGATTCCAGGTGTTATTGGTTGCATAGTTGATTGTATATACCTTCAAAATACACACTCAAAGACCCTTTCTGACTTTCGCAACAAAAAAACCTTCAATTTCTTCTGTTGGTTTTACACGCAAACACTGTTGCACATCTGCATGAATCTTTTTTCCTTTCCATTCTTTTAGAATCGGCAAACGTCCGAGGGATGGCATATCGATGGGGACAACCTCAGCATCCTCCATGCGATGGAGAAGCAGTGAAATCTGTAATTCATTTTCTTCCGGCGCAAAGGTACAGGTGCTATACACGAGCGTACCCCCGGGCTTGAGCGCGCCCCATGCCGACAGAAGTAAAGCTCGTTGCGTATACGCCATTTCTTTTATTTTTTGTTCTTTCCAATAGCCGTATGTTTTCGGCTTTCCTTCTACAAACCGCGACTCAGCACTGCATGGCGCGTCAAGAAGTATTTTGTCAAAGTATGCGTCATACTCCCGCACAAGAGCAGTGCCTGGTTCCATACGTAGGGTGAACTGCCACGAAGCCCCACCAAATGGTTCATCTCGATCAGTAACACCAAGCTGTTCCATATTGTGCTTGAGCTTGAAAAAACGGATCTTATTCTTATCATTCGCTACGAGCTCCCCTGTTCGCTTCATCATGACTGCCATCTGACTCGTCTTGCTTCCCGGCGCCGCGGTGAGATCAAGAACTCGTTCGCCTGACTGTGGATCGAGCACAAGCGGAGGTACCATGCTTGCGAGACTTTGTAAATAAATCATGCAATCGGTATAGACAGTGAGATCACAAAGATCTCGCTTTTTTTTATTTTTCAAGATAAACGATCCAGACATCCAAGAAACACGCTCGAGTACAAATCCTTCTTGTTTGAGAATATTGAGCACTTCTGTTTCAGAAGATCTTAGGGCGTTTATTCGAAAGGTAGTTGGACGCTCAACAAATGTCTTTTGTAATTCTACAGACAAAGACTGACCAAACATATCGGTCAATCGCATAAAAAACATATCCGGGATACTCCCGGAAAATGGTTGTTTCTTTTTTTTCTCTTTTTTTGACATATTTCTAAACATTTCAAAAGAGGTAGTCCAATGCATCCACCTCTTTATGAAGGAAGGTAGTTTAATACGTTCCCCTCCTTTAGAAGGAGGGGGTAGGGGGAGGTACACCGGAGCCTCGAACTCTCGCTAACTGTTCACATGTAGTCACGATATCTTGTTTTACACTATCAAGCTCATTCCAAACCTGTCCACAGGTATACCGTTTAATAGTAAGACCAAGTGATCTCATATAGCTATCTCGACGTACATCGCATTTTTGTGCTTCATCACCCGCGTGACTAAGCCCATCAACTTCTATTACCAATCGTAGTATTGGACAATAGAAATCTGCTGTATATATTCCAATACCATACTGCCTTCGAAATCTAAAACCAATATTGTTATTTCTCAAATGTTGCCAAAGAAGTTTTTCTCCTTTTGGCATTTCTCTTCGCAATTTCCTTCGTCTTTTTGTATATTCACTTTTGTTAAAAAGTTTCGTCATATTCCCTCCTGTTTCTTTCTATGTACCTCCCCTTAATCCCCTCCTTCTAAAGGAGGGGAAACTAAGCATAGGTTCTTCAAAATACTATGGTTTAATCCGATTCACCAATCGTGGAAATGGAATACACTCCCGGATATGCTCAGTTCCGGAAATCCAGCGGACCATGCGTTCCAGTCCAATGCCAAAACCGGAGTGTGGCACACTCCCGTATTTGCGCAGATCCAGATACCAGTTGTATTCCTCCGGATCAAGACCATCCTCTTTTATACGTTGCAGTAAACTCTCGTAATCATCCTCGCGCTGTGATCCGCCGATAATTTCACCGGAGCCTTCAATACCAATCAGGTCATTATTAAAGACACGGTTCGGGTTCGTCGGATCGATTTTCATATAAAACGGCTTGATTGTTTTTGGCCATTTGTGAATGAATACAGGGACATCACTCTCTTGTGTCAGTAATCCTTCGTCATCATTCCCCAGATCTTCGCCATGGTTGATATCTGATCCAAGTTCGCGCAATCGAACAATCGCGTCATCATACTCGAGTCGTTCAAACGCCCGACCAAGCACTGTCTGAAGTTTTGTTGTATCCCGTTCGAGGACAGCAAATTCCGCTGTACAGGTATCGAGACAATGCTGCACGATCGCTTTTACCAGCCCTTCTTGAATATCCATGTTTTCATCATGTTCTACAAAGGCGGCCTCTGCGTCCATCATCCAAAATTCTGTGAGATGCCGTTTTGTGACAGACTTTTCCGCGCGAAATACCGGACCAAAATCATAGCATCTACCAACCGACGCAATCGCCGCCTCGATATAGAGCTGTCCGGATTGGGACAAATATGCTTCTCCAAGGTCAAAATATGGCACCGGAAACAAATCAGTTGTGCCTTCGCACGCGTTTGGTGTAAAAATGGGTGAATCAGTACGGACAAAGCCTTGATCAAACAAATAGCCGATGATGGCACGCTCTATTGTGTCTCGAATACGAAGAATCGCCCATTGTTTTTTACTGCGGAGCCAGAGATGACGGTTGTTCATGAGAAACTCAGGACCGTGTTCTTTATTTCCTATTGGATATTCCTCTGCTCGTTGCACCAATACCAAATCTGTCACCTGCAATTCAAACACACCTGCTTGTTTTGGGTGTACTGATACTGTTCCGGTAATATGTACAGAAGACTCTTGAGTGCTCTGTTCAACCTGCCTCCACACATCTTCTAAAACAGCATCTTTGACAATCACTGCCTGGACAAAACCTGAGCCATCCCGAATTTCAAAAAACGCTATTTTCCCTGACGAACGGAGCCCTTGAATCCAGCCCTGTACTGTGACGACTTTTCCTACATGGTCTTTTAGTGATGTGATGCGTGTATGCATATATATACTTGAAAACAATGGATAAACGGGTATGTATATCTCTCTATACTATAAAAAAACGCTAGAAAAAGCAAGATTTTAATTTCAATCATGCGATATCAATCTTCCCCAATCATCCCACGTTTGCTCGCTATGGTACAACACAAATTCGTAAATAAGTCTGTGTACCTTTCCATATTCTTCCATATCAAGAGAATATGTCAGGATGTCATTCCACCCCGATCGAAGTAGAAACGCAAGACTGTTTATTTCCTTCAGCCCACAGAGCAACGTCTGCTCTCCTATCGTTTGTTTCGTGCGAAGACATGTCGCGCAGGCAATACCGCCACCGGCAAAATAAAATCCAAGATGTTGTATTGCGTTTTGGCTCATTGTACTTGGTACGCTCGGCTGAGACGAACGCAGATATTCAGAACCAATATCCTTATATGACTTTTTACAGACAACACATGCATCAAGTATCGGTGTGTACCCCAAACGAGAAAACAATTGTATGAAAAATCCATCAAGGAACAGCGATCTGACTTCTTCAGTTGCATTCAAAAACCGTAAAAAATCCAATACAAAAAAATACATGTCACTATCTTCTTCCCCATCCTTTATTGTTGAGACCAAGGCATCGAGACAATACCCGACAATGTGCAATTTTGAAAGTGACGCCCGAATAGAAAAAAACTGTTCAACCGGCTGGACATTTGTCAGATATGAAATACCCTGTTTTCCTTCTGCAATACCAAACAACACGAGCGAACACGGCTCCAGATGAGCCGTGTTTTTACTCACAATTTTTTTTACGCCCCGAGCGATATATTCCTGCTTCCCCTTTTCAGCAGTGAGAATGGAAATGATCTGATCTGATTCGCGAAAATCGTGGCGAGATAATACTATTCCGTACATACACATACACCACGTCATTCCGAGCGACCGAAGGGAACCGAGGAATCTCAGGTATAGGGCGAGATCTCTCCATTGCATTTCTTACTTCGTAGAAACTCCAGTCGAGATGACGTTCTTTATTTTTTACTCTTCAAATAACTTTCCAAAATAACCATCGCCGACTTTTCATCTCTCGATGCAGTTCCGCCCATGCTGTCAGCTTGCTGAGAAGAAAATCGTTCGTCATACAGTTCGACCGGTACCTGTGCCATTGTCTGTAATGCATCTGCAAATGACTGAACACGTTTTGTGTTCTCATTACCTCCCCCATCCATGCCAAGCGGTAATCCAATGACAATACGGTCTATTTGTTCTGTTTGAATGAGTTCAGTGAGCTTGTTCATTATTCCCAATTCATTGTTCACTGTCCCAAACGGAAGCACCACATCGAGCCCCTCCTGAACCCATGCCAATCCAATTCGTTTTTGACCGTAATCAATTCCTAGAATGTTCATAATACAAAAACTAATAGAACTTTGGTTATAGGTTTAGATGTTGGAATTTGCAAAAAAATCTCACTTCCAGACCCATGACCCAATACCTTATTCTCTATAAAAAGTTACTTTTCACTCGGCCTGCGTGTTGCAATGACTGTTCCCTTATCAGTGATGATAATAGTGTGTTCAAAATGCGCTGACAAACTGCCGTCTGCCGTCACAATCGTCCACCCATCTTTCTTTACATCTGTCTGATAATCACCAACTGTGATCATTGGCTCGATGGCAATAACTGCTCCGACCTCAAGTGTCCGATCTCCGAGACTTGGCTCGTAATAATTTGGTACTGCAGGATCCTCATGAACTGCATGACCAACGCCATGCCCAACGAGATCTCGAACAATACCATACCCCTGTGGCTCGATATACCGCTCTATCGTTCTCCCTATATCCGAAATCTTTGCACCAACAACAGCCACCTCAATTGCCATATCAAGTGATTTTTTTGTTACGGAAAGAAGTTGCCTTGCCTGACTATTAATCTCTCCGACTGGCACGGTAATTGCCGTATCCGTAAAAAATCCATTTCCATCCTGCCCGAGGCCACTCTTTGCAGGATACTGCATCCCAATATCAATACTAAGGATTTGCCCTTCTACCAATACGTTTTTTGAAGGAATGCCATGTACTATCTCATCATTGACACAGGCACAGATTGTTCCCGGAAATGGGCTGTGCCCTGACGGAGCATAGCCTTTGAACGCAGGAATCCCACCTACATCACGGATACGCCGTTCTGCTTCTTTGTCAATTTCAAGTGTAGATATACCCGGACACACCATCTTTCCCAAATCTTCAAGAATAACCCCGAGGAGGAGTCCGCCTTCGAGAATACGGGCGCATTCTTCTTTTGTTTTTATATATGCCATACGCCTTGCTCTTATGCGGAAATGATATGATAAATAGTTTTTTCTACTTCGTCTGCCGTCCGAGTGCCGTCAACAGTGCGTAAAAGAGTATGCGCGCTATAAAATGCTTTAATAGGTTGAAGTGCCATGTTTCCTTGTATCTGTATTCGTTGCTCCAGAATCTCTGGCGTATCATCCGGTCGCGCCTGATTGCCACTCTGAATACGAGCATGGAGACGATCGAAACTTGACCTGTCATCCAGTGCTATCTCTATCGCCTGTACCTCATCACTTACACCCAACTCTTTAAAAAACGCATGATATGCCTCTGCCTGCGCACGCGTCCTCACAACACCATCAAGCACAACACCTACGCCGGACTGAAGCGCATCACGAATCGCGTCAAACCCAAGCCGATACACAATAGTATCTTTTACAAGTTTTCCCTCTAGCATCGTATCCACTGCCTCCTGCAATTCCGTATCCAAATCTGTCCGACCGGCAAGCCCCCGAAGGAGCTCTCCCGTTGAAATATGTACATATCCATACTGCTCTACCAGACGCATCGCCTGCGTCCCCTTCCCACTTCCCGGAATACCAAGCAAAATAATAATTTTTTTCATATACCATTCTTATGCGATTCAAAATACTGCTGAAACTGCATGAGTATCCCCTGTTTATCATTCACACTAATTTTATGCTGATTTACGAGTGATCGGAGGAGTGTGTCTATTTTTTGAAGGGAAATTTTTCCGTCTCTCCGTGCACGATCTATCGCGTCTTCAACAAGAAACTCTTCTTTTTGATCAAGTGTTCGAATAACCCCGCGCGATACAATCACCCGAATGGCATCGCGTGGCAGAGATTTCATATCTGCTGAATATGCAGATTCTGTCCCAAAAAGATAGGAAAAAAAGCCCATACATTCATCAATATATTGCTGAATTACTCGATTTGAATGCTTCCACTATACCACCAAATTCCCCCCTTGACAACTCTCTCTCTCTGGTAAAGTGAACTGTTCGTTTGGGGAAGAGAGATCTACATTGAGACTCAGAACCTTTTTTGAACTCTGGATGGCGGTGTACGCCATCCTTGTGAGCCTAGGTTTCTTCTGGTTGGCAGACGGCCACGTGGTAGTCGGCGTCTCCACACATGAGGTGCTCGCGAGGTGCATTGTGGCGAGCTTCCTCGTGGCAATAATCATCTCTTTGTTTGTTGAAATTGTCTCGGTGTGGAAGCAAGAAGGAGAAGACGCCGACGACTAAGCCGGCGGGAAGATGTGTGGATGGTCAAATCCCAACCACCACGAACCCTCGAACGAACACCTTCGACCGCCCGCACATCTACCAATGGTTGCATGAAAACATGTATACATCGGTAGGAGGCGCGGGCGGTTTTTTGGTTGGGAGAAAAAACACTATTCTTTGAAGAACAGTGTTTCACTTTATCATGTTGTAATAATTCAAATGAACTTCCCCAGAGCATCATGCCAAAGGACAGATCAGCCTATGGCTGAAGCTAACGGCAGACAGCCACCTTGTTTGCACGCCTTGTTTGCCCGCCTTGGGCGGGGGCGGAGGCAGAATTACACCCGATCGTACGAATGCATGGTCAGCTGTGCTTCTACTTGTTTTGCCATTTCAACCGCAACACTCACGACAATAAGAAGGCTAATACCGCCAACAGCAAGCACTTGAGAGCGAGTAAACGCCTGAACGATCAGCGGAAGGACAGCGATGGCTGCAAGGAAAAATGCACCACTGAGCACAAGACGGTTCATGGTCTTTCCCAAATATTCTTCAGTCTGCTTTCCCGGGCGAACATTTGCAATAAACGCACCTTGTCTTTGTAGATTCTCTGCCATCTTATCCGGTCGAAACACAACCGCAGTATAAAAATAGGTAAATCCAAACACGAGAAAGAAATAGAGAAGCCCATAGAATATCTGATTCCCAAACATCGCAATAATCCATCGCGCGATGTCACCACCTGTTCCCGGATTCCCTGCAAAAAACTGCGCGATCATTGGCGGAAAGAGCACGACAGACACTGCAAAGATAATAGGAATCACCCCTGCCATGTTCAAACGCAATGGCAAATGGTTCGTCATGCCTGCTGAGGCACGTCCACGGACTTGTCGTGCGTAGGTAATAGGGATATTTCGTTGCCCCTCGGTAATATAGACAACACCGACAACCGTCACAATTGCAACAAGCACAAACAAGACGTATGTCGAGAGATCCGCCGGGTTATAGTTGACAATGATATTCTGCAGTGTTGTCGGTAACGAAGAAACTATCGACGCAAAGATAAGGATAGAAATACCGTTCCCAATTTTTTTGTCTGTAATCAATTCACCAATCCACATGAGAAATACTGTCCCTGTCGTCACCGCAGTCACCATCGCGACCCATTGAAACGTACTCAGGTTCACCAAGATTTGTCCACCACCGCCAGCTGCTGTTGACCCAAGCAGACGAAGCAACGCAAACGCCTGAAGTACTGCGAGTGGCACACTGGCAAACCGTGTGTATGCGTTTATTTTTTGTTGTCCCGACTCTCCTTCTTTTTGTAATTCTTCGAGTTGCGGGATAACCATTGTCAATAATTGGAAAATAATAGACGCGGTGATATATGGCGCGACACCGAGCATCACGATAGAAAAGTTTTGGATGGTACCACCGGAAAATACATTTAACAATCCAAGAATTTGGTTTCCGGTGAGAAATCCACGCAATGCCTCGACATCTACACCCGGCACAGGAATATGGGCTGTTGCACGAAATAACACAAGCAACCCTACTACAAAGAGGATGCTATGTCGAAGACTCTTGATTTTCCAGATGCGTTGCAATGATTCAAACATATATGAAAGGTGTGTATTCGCGCCACGTGTCATGTATCCTCACAGACAACCAAGACACATTAGAATGTCAATGTGCCCCCTGCTTTTTCAATTGCCTGCATGGCTTTTTCTGTTGCGTGACAACCGGATATAGCCACTTTTTTCTTTAACTCTCCGGAGGAAACAAAGGTCACAGGACGTACAGTACTCTTGATAACATGTTTTGCTTTCAGAAAGTGTGGTGTCACCGATACACCGTCTTCTGCAACGCGTTCCAGTGTCGCCAGTGTTACGCTCTGCGCTTTTGCATGCATACTCTTAAATCCGCGAAGTTTTGGTACCTTCAAAAACGCTTGCTTTCCACCACGAAGCGATGTCCGTGCTTTTCCACCGGAACGCGCTCGCTGTCCTTTCATCCCACGGCTCGAATATGTCCCTTTTTGAGATCCATTGCCACGACCGACTCGCTTTTTACGACGTGCTGATCCATTTTTTGAAGTAATTGTATGAGCACCAATGTTCATATACGTAGTTATTTAGTGACAGGTGTGGAAGTTTTTTTCTCATCTCCCTGTTCTGCAATTACCTTCTTTTTAGGTTCTTTTGCTTGTACTAAAAACGACTCAAGCGCGACAAATGTCGCTTTTACATTATTAATTTTGTTATTTGTTTTACCAAGCATTTTTGACGATGCGTTTGGTACCCCTGCCATTTCAAGGACAGTTCGAATCACTGACCCGGCAATAATTCCAGATCCTTTTGGCGCAGGCTTCAGCATGATTTTCGCAGCCTTAAACTTTGCAATCGTTGCGTGTGGCAATGTCTCTTTTATAAGGGGGATACGAATCATGTGTTTTTTTGCCTGACGAACCGCCTTTTCTACTGCGATCTGGACATCTTTTCCTTTTTGAATACCATATCCAACTCGTCCTTTTCGGTCACCAATAAGCACGCAGCATCGAAAACTCATCTGTTTTCCACCTTTTGTGACTCGAGTGACTCGAGCAAGATCAACAATCTGTTGATCAAACTCAGGTTTTTCTTTTGGTTTTTTTGGAGGACGTTTTCGTCCGTGTCCTTTTTCTTGTGAATACGCCATAAAGAGAATGAGGAGTTAGAATAAAAGACCACCGTCTCGAGCGCCGTCAGCAACCGCTTTGACACGGCCGTGGTAGGTGTATCCACCTCGATCAAAGACAACAGACGTAATCTGGGCGCTTGCCGCTTTTGTAGCTATTGCTTTACCAAGTGCAAATGCGACCGCTTCTTTTCCAGTTCTGTCTCCCACATCAATGCCTGATGCATCTTTTTTACTATTGACGCTTACGAGCGTCTTATTTGCTGTGTCATCAATGAGCTGTACATACATACCACGAAGACTTCGGAACACGGACAATCGTGGTCTTACCGCAGTTCCAATAATACGTGAACGAATGCGGGCACGTCGTCTCGTACGTTTTTGATCTCTTGTCTTCTGTGATGTATTCATACAAATAAATTGACAAAGGGATTATGCTGATTTTGCTGCCTTTCCGGCCTTTCGTCGTATTTGCTCTTCCATATATTTTATGCCTTTGCCTTTATACGGCTCCGGTTTTCTGATAGAACGAATTTCTGCCGCTATGGATCCCAATGTTTCTTTGTTTATGCTCTGCAGTGTGATCACATTCTTTTCCACACTGGCAGTAAGGTCGGATGGAACGTGAAAAATTACAGGATGTGAAAAACCCACCTCAAGCTTTAGATCTGTTCCTTGCATTGCAACTTTATACCCGACACCATTGATTTCAAGCTGTTTACTGAATCCTTCAGTAACGCCACGTATCATATTTTTCAGATGTGCCGCGTATGTACCCCATAGTGAGCGCTCTGCCTTGACTTCTTTTTGGGCGACATCAACGGTGACCGTAGTATCTGCAAGCAAAAATGTCACCAATGGATTTATTTCACGCTCCAGTGTTCCTTTTGGTCCTTTCACCACAATCCGACCGTTTATAATCTCAACAGTCACACCTTGTGGAATCTGAATTGTTTGTTTTCCAATACGTGACATACAATACGGTTAATACACGCTACAAAGTACTTCTCCTCCAATACCCAGCTCACGAGCTTTTTTATTTGTCATCAATCCCTTTGATGTGGAAAGAATTGCAACGCCGTAGTCATTGAGCACTCGTGGCATATCTTCTGCTTTACGATATTGTCGATGTCCTGGTGTACTTTCACGCTTCAGCGATTGAATCTTTGGCTCTTTTCCAACATACGAGAGCGTCAAAACAAGATGTTGTGGATTTCCTTCTTCAACGACAATCTCGTCAATATACCCTTCTGCTTTGAGAATCTGAGCGATTGCGTACTTTACTTTTGAAAGAGGTACCAAAACAATACGCTTACGAGCGGCAGCCGCGTTTCTGATACGTGTGAGCATGTCTGCAATTGGATCAGTCATCATAGAAACACTAATTTATTCACTAATTCTCACGAATAGTGCGGTCTGGTATGTCATTATTGTGAAAATACTATTGTATGTCATATATGTAAAAATTTTTGTAACATGAATTGTTCTACCAGCTGGATTTACGAACACCCGGGAGTTTTCCCTGATTCGCAAATTCTCGAAAACAAATACGGCACAAACCAAACTTTCGCATAAATGCACGTTTTCGTCCACAATTCCAACAGCGTCGTACGAGTCGTGTACTAAACTTTGGCGTTCTTTTTGATTTTGCAATTTGTCCTTTTGTTGCCATACAAACAGATACTTTTTAATCTATCCCACCTTTGGCAGGAATCCTCACGCCTCTCGACAAAGTCCGTCCTTTGGGCGGACCGTCCGAAAACGGGACGAATGAATCCTCATGCTACGAATTGCTACAAATTTTTTCTTTGTCGCCCGAAGGGTATTTGTAGATATTCGTAGCACGAGAATATGTTGTCTATTTTAATTATGTCTTTTTAAATGGAAAGCCCAATGCGGTCAAGAGTGCGTTTCCTTCTTTTTTATTCGTCGCACTCGTTGCAATCACGACTTCGAGTCCATGGATATTCTCTACTGAATCCGTACTCATTTCAGGAAATGCTCCATTTTCTTTAAACCCAATCGTATAATTTCCTTGTGTATCAAATGCCTTCGGGGTAATCCCTCGAAAGTCTCGCACACGAGGAAACGTAATATGAATGAGTTTGAACAGAAAATCGTACATTGCTTTTCCGCGAAGTGTCACCGACACACCGATGTTCATTCCTTCTCTGATTTTAAAGTTTGAGATGGATTTGGTTGACTTGTTGTGTACCGGCTTTTGTCCGGTAATTGTTTGCAATGTTTTTTCAACATTCTCAATAAATGGTTTATCCTTTACATGGCGACCATAGCCAACATTGAGCACCACTTTGGTCACACGTGGTACTTCCATGATATTCTGAAATCCAAACTCTTTTTGAAGAGCAGGAACGACAGTGGTCTTATATTGCGTGTACAATACTGGTTCTTTCATATATTAATCAATGAATTCATCGCTTCTCTTCGCAATACGTCTTTTTGTAGATCCTTCTATTTTGTACCCAACACGGGTTGGTTTCTTTGACGCAGGATCAAGTACCATCACACTACTCGCATCAATGGGTGCTGACAATTCCAGAATCTGCCCCTTTTCTCCACGCTTCCCTGCTTTCATATGTTTCTTCATGATATTCAATCCTTCGACAACAACAAACCATCGTTGTTTTCGATCATGAAACAGTGTCTGAATGACCTTTCCTGTTTTTCCGCGGTCTTTTCCGGAAAGAACTTTTACATTGTCGCCAGTTTTTACTTTCATACAAAATTTATACTACTTCAGGCGCCAATGACACAATTTTTTGAAATCCCTTTGCACGCAATTCACGCGCAACAGGTCCAAAAATACGTGTCCCTTTTGGTTCTTTACTTTTTTTATCTACCACCACTGCAGCATTTTCATCAAAACGTATATACGTACCATCTTTTCTTCGTATTTCTTTTCGTTGTCGAACAATCACTGCATGGACCACGTCTCCCTTTTTTATCGCGGCTCGTGGTGTTGCTTCTTTTACTGCGCACGTAGCGATATCACCAATACGACCATATCGTTTTTTATATCCACCAAGGACACGAATGACTTTCAATCTCTTTGCGCCTGAGTTGTCAGCTACTTTGAGCCGTGATTCATCTTGGACCATACAGGTGTATTATAGAACGTGTGTACTACTATGAATAACGTACCAACGTTTTGTTTTACTATACGGACGACATTCTCGAAATCGAACTGTATCGCCTACGGTACTTGTATTTTTTTCGTCGTGTACGGCATATTTCTTACTCGTCACATACTGTTTCTGATATTTTGGGTGCATTTTTGTTGTACTGACACGAACATGAATAGTCTTATCTTCTGTCGCAGACTCAACAATACCCTCAAACTCTCGTTTGGTGACTGTTTTTTTTATTGTAGATGGGTTTGTGGAAATCATAGCTCTGTTATATTGTTTGTTCCAAAACATGTTTGTCTGCTTCGAGCAGAGTCAAAATACGTGCTATTGTCTTTTTTGTCAATGCTATCTTGTGCACTTGCTTCAACTGTCCTTCTCGAACTTGAAATTCAAGCCCACGAAGATGTATCCGTTGTTCACTGAGGAGCGCACGAAGTTCATCCATGGATTTTTGTTTTAGTTCAGCGACATCCATATATACTGTCTTACAGCTTTGTGATTATCTTTGTCTTCACCGGGAGCTTATAGCTGGCAAATTGCAATGCCTCCACTGCCTTATCGTCTGGTATACCGCCCATCTCAAACATCACTGTTCCCGGCTTGACCGTACACACATAGTGATCAGGTGCGCCTTTTCCTTTTCCCATCGGCACTTCAGATCCCTTTTTTGTGACTGGACGATCGGGAAAAATCCGAATCCATACTTTTCCTCCCCGACGGACATACCTCGTAAGTACCCGACGAGCAGATTCGATCTGACGAGATGTCACCCAGCTATGTGTCGTCGCGACAACACCAACCGTTCCAAACGCAACCGTATTCATTCGGCTCGCCACACCCTTGCTTCCACGACGTGGTTTATGCCATTTTCTATGTTGTACTTTTTTTGGAATCAACATACATGATTATGTTTTCTCACTCTCCGTGTGTCGTGGTGCATGAGATCGTTTTTTTCGTTGTGGAGCTTTTTCTTTCGGTTCACTGCTCTCGTCAAATACATCTTTACGTCCGAATACTTCACCATGATATACCCATACTTTTACCCCAATGACACCATACGTAGTATTCGCTCGAACAGACGCATAATCAACATCACCACGAAGCGTAATCAACGGAACTTTTCCTGAAGAAAGCTTTTCCGTTCGTGCGATATCAGCCCCATTCAGACGTCCTGCAACTTGAATTTTTACTCCCGCCGCATTGGCTTCCATCACACGCAAAATCGATTGCTTCATAGAACGACGGAATGGAATACGTTTTTCAAGATCTGTCGCAATAGATTGCCCGACCACCATTGCAGAAAGTGCCGGTGATGCAAGCTCACGAATATTCAATTTTACTTTCAAACTCATTTGCAATATGCGTTGTTCAATATATTTTCGTACATCATCAAGACCCTTTCCCCCACGACCAATAATATATCCGGGTTTTGCCGCAAGAATCGTGACTGTCATATTTTTTGGACCACGTTCCACACTGATCGCGTCAATATGCGCATCCTTGAATTTCTTAGTGAGATATGTACGAACCGCAATATCTTGCTGAGCATACGTCGCATAGGCATCTTTTGAAAACCATCGTGAATCCCAGGTATAGATAGTACCGATGCGATGTGATTTTGGATGAACTTTATGTCCCATAATGAGAATGTTGAATGTGGAATATAAAAAGTAGAATTATTGTTTTGCTGTTTTTTCTTTTTTTACAGTTTTTTCTACGTTCTCATCTTTTTGGTCGTCTCCTACTTCCTTTGACTCTTTTGTTCCCTTTGTAACCTTTTCGTCACCTTCTACGACGAGGGTAATGTGACACGTTCGTTTTCTAATTTTTGCCGCTCTTCCAAACGCACGAGGCATCCATCGATATAAAATAGGACCACCGTCAACAAATGCTTTTGTAATTACCAATGTGTCAATATCTAAATTTGTATTGTGTTCAGCATTTGCTACAACTGAATCCACAAGCTTCATAATCTGACGTGCGGCATGTTTTTTTGAAAATTTCAACTGTACCATTGCCTCATCGACGTGCATCCCACGAATAAGATCAACAAGCAGGCGCACTTTTCTTGGTGCCATACGGAAATCATTCAATTTTGCGACTGCTGTCTGTTTCATACTTGTTGAGTGGGCGCACTATACGCTGTTTCTAATGATATGTCAATTATGTTGTCTGCTTTTTTTCCTTTGCAAGTTTTCCGCTATGCATCTTAAAAGTTCGTGTAGGGGAAAATTCGCCAAGTTTGTGTCCGACCATATTTTCGTCTACCGTGAATTCAATAAACTTTTTCCCATTGTGTACAGCAAACGATACCCCAACCATATCCGGTGTGATAGTACATGCACGTGACCACGTTTTAATCGGCTTTCGGTCTCCATCGGCCTTCGCTTTAAAGACTTTCTTGATGATTCGAGGATCTACGTACGGTCCTTTTTTTAGACTTCTTGACATAGAGATAAATATGAAATGTGTGAAAGGATGAGGAGGCTGATCTGCTGACAAGGTATCATACCTTCTCGCCTTCTTACATTATTTCTTTGTGCCTTTGCGTCTTCGTAAAATAAGGTTACTACTTGCTTTCTTTTTCCCTCGTGTATTTACACCCAATGCTTTCTTTCCCCACGGCGTCTTTGGTCCACCTTTGAGACCTGTGCTCGTACGCCCTTCTCCTCCTCCGTGCGGATGG
>Ga0066640_10001194_pt1 | contig 15564 bp, 15 predicted proteins | sample CryGeyCG2114_020_2_FD_59505 | JGI IMG/M metagenome (GOLD analysis project Ga0066640, IMG submission 59505) | Groundwater microbial communities from aquifer - Crystal Geyser CG11_big_fil_rev_8/21/14_0.20 | ecosystem: Environmental > Aquatic > Deep subsurface > Groundwater | place: USA: Utah... | reverse complement strand
GTCTTCTGCGGGATCACCGGCCTTTGTTCCGGTAGCTTTCTGCGCCAGCTCGCGCGCCTTCTCGCGAGCCACTCCAGAAGTTAAATCTAAGTATTTTTCCTTTGTAGCGCGGCGGCTATCCTCGATTCTATTTTCAATATCGATTGCTTCAATCGACCTTTCAAAAGTCGAAATGCGCACAGGCGCCAAAGTGGCCAAATTCGTAGGTGGTACATTTCCCTTTACGTTAACAGAAGGCTGAAGTGCCTCATCACCGCCGGTACGGCGCAGTCCCGCACTGGTTTTAACACTCGGAGGCGTCGGCAATAATGATATGTTTGGTACTGACATATTCCTTTATGGGGCACCGCGTCAGTCCTTAGTCTAAGGCCTTTTTGGCGGGCCGCCAAGCCTGTCAAAAACCCCACACCCACCCTATACAGGCGATTTAATCAAAATTGGAACATCAATAAAATGACTAGATTTACGCTTACTCCCATGTTTGAAACTGAAGAGTTGCAAATTTTACCGAAAGGCTAAGTCGCTATGAAAGAACTTACATTTTTATCCATTGCCGTGGGAGCCATCATCGGGGTCGTTATGACGGCTGCCAATGTTTATCTTGGACTCTACGCCGGACTTACCGTTTCAGCTTCAATACCAGCTGCCGTCATTGCCCTCGCATTTTATCGAGGCGTCCTAAAGCGCAATGATGTTTTGGAAAGCAATATTGTCCAAACGATGGCAAGCGCCGGGGAGTCGCTTGCTGCAGGAGTTATTTTTACAATACCGGCGCTTGTGATTGTCGGGGCATGGAAGGATTTTGCTTTTTGGCCAACAACTTTGATTGCCGTGCTTGGCGGTCTCTTGGGCGTCGTCTTTATGATCCCCCTAAGAAAGGCTTTAATTGTCGAAGATAAAAAGCTCCGCTACCCGGAAGGTGTTGCCTGCGCAGCGGTTTTAAAAAGTGCGAGCTCTGATAACAAATTAGGTTTACGTAGTGTGATTCAAGGCATCGTGATCGGGGGATCAATAAAATTTCTGTCGGCCGGTCTTGGGCTCTTACAAGGATCTGTGGAATGGGCGAGTAAACTGGGCAAATCCGTTTTCTTCTTCGGTTCTGATATCTCTCCAGCGCTGATTGCGGTTGGCTATATTATCCGCCTCGATATAGCCAGCTTGATATTCTTGGGTGGCGCGATCGGTTGGATTCTTGCGATTCCCCTTATGGGAATTCCTGCTGATCTCGCTGGCGCCTCGGCCTTAGATATTTCATGGAGCCTTTGGTCGACAAAGATTCGATATATAGGAGTTGGTGCGATGATCGTGGGCGGGATTTGGTCCATTTATTCTGTACGCAAAGGCATTTCTTCCGGACTTACCGGTCTCAAAGAAGCTTATACAAAAAGAGAAGATGCGGTTCACGCGACCAATCGAGACTTGGGTTTAACTGCTTTGATGCTAATTTTCGTCACTTGTTTTTTTGGGATGTTTTGGCTCTACGATTATCTCATTCAATCTTTTGAATATGCGATTTTGACAACTCTCATTATGTTCGTGGCGGCCTTTCTGTTTGTTGCCGTGTCGAGTTATATTGTCGGACTAGTGGGAAGTTCCAATAATCCCGTTTCAGGAATGACGATATCGGCCCTACTTGGAACCGCTGCTCTATTTTTAGTATTTGGCTTTAAAGGAGACTCCGCGATTTTGGCTACCTTAGGTGTGGCGGCCGTGGTTTGTTGTGCCGCCTGTACTGCCGGCGATTGTTCCCAAGATCTCAAAACCGGATCTCTAGTTGGGGCAAGCCCACGTGCCCAGCAAATCGCTCAAATGTTAGGCGTCGTTATACCGGCAGCGGTTATCGCGCCCACTCTTAGTTTGTTACATCATGCTTACGGCATCGGCACCGGCCTCAAGGCGCCTCAAGCGACTCTCTTTGCGAGCATTACCAATGCGTTTTTTGGAGACGGTCAACTGCCCATAGATATGGTTGTCATTGGTATGATCATGGGAATGTTGGTTATCATCATCGACTCATTCATGGGGAGAAATGAATGGAAGATTCGACTTCATCTTATGCCAATGGCTGTTGGTATTTATTTACCCGTCACCTTATCGGTTCCGATTTTTATCGGCGGTATTATTCGGTATCTTGTTATTCGAGCTCGAGGCGATAGGCCCGAGGGCGAGGATGCGGGAATTTTGGCTAGTTCTGGTTTGATTGCAGGCGAAGCCCTTATGGGAGTATTCATTGCCGGCCTTTTGTATCTAAACCTCAATATGAAGCTTGATCTACTTGGACCACAAAGTTCAGAGTTCCTATCAGTAGTTGTCGTGGCTGGAGTAGCCTATTTTTTGCATAAACTGTCTGTAAAGAAAACGGCTTAGGTCATCTTCTCGGCACGAAAGCTCTTAAGATAGAGAAATTAGCCGCCTACTTCCCCAAAAGGCCCCCTGAATTTGTTGAAGAATTCATTTCAAGCCAAAGCGTGCGAGTTGAACGATCCAGTTTATCGATCAACAAAAGAACTGCTCGACTCTGTGGCTCCCCATGCTCATAGCTGGGCTCACCCTCTTTATTCTGAATCCTATGAACATCCGACACTTGGTAAAATTCCAATCCACCAATATCATACCGAGTTAAATCAATATCCATATCAATTCTTCTTAAATGTTCCATCCGCTGGGCATCATTGTTCCAATGCCAAAGTTCGACTCGGTCTGGGTACGAAACAAACAAATACTCAGCATTTGGATCCATACTCGTACGAATCGAGCCCTCTGAAAGTTGATTCATTAGCTTAGGAAAAAATAAAACATGTTCCGCGATAGCTTGCGGCTCGACGCTTGGTTGACCACCTTCTTGTACCGCCACGCCATCAGTCCCTACAGCTTCGGCAGTCTCCGCAACTTCCACAGCCTCATTAGCCCACTCTAGTTTTTCGGCCACGACCGCAAATGGAATCAGCGCTTTTCGACCCCTCGATAGCAAGACTTTGGCAAAACCCATCTTACCAGATGGAACAAAATGAACTTTGGAAACCCCTTTTATAGCTTCCCTACGATCTCCAATTTTTACCGATTTTGGAAACTGCAGCTCTTTCAAAATTTTAATTTCAGCCGTTCCATCACTATCCAGTCCAATTACTCGAATTGTCGGGGAAGAGTCGGCAATCCAAAATTCATGGGAATCTGGTCGAGTGCTTACAACAAAATTTTCTCCAGCATCCTTAATACCATCGATAGAAAGCCCCTTGATTTTGCTTACAAGCTCAAGCTCTCCGGTGTTTGAATCCTTAATTCGGGCTAATTTAAAAACAAGACTTTTGTCTTTTGGCATTCGAATAACAAATGTTGCCAAGGCATAGGCCTGATCTGACGCTGAAAAATCTAAGCTTCTCAATGTCGTACTCGGATCCTGAACTAACGCGAAATAATTCACACTTGCCCTACCGAAGCCAAATCCACCGTCTCCCTTTTGAACACTCGCATAGTCGTTGCCCGAAGTGGGATTGGTTATCCAAATTCGACTAACAAACGGATGATCCGTAAGGTGCAGAGAGCTTCCGTGAAGCTGGGGAACGCGATTGATTGTGGCATTCGTTCGAAACTGATATTGCGCTTTCAACGCAGCTTCCTCAATCTTCCGCAAAGCGGCGGCACAGGCCTTTACGTTCGATGCTCCAAAAACCAAGCACAAGCCTAAGCTAGCCCAAATAACATAAATATGTGATTTCACTCTAAGCCCCCTCATTTCCCCACTGACGCTTATTATTAGCAGAATTTTTTAAAATTTAAGAGAAAATTAGCGCGCTGCACTAACATTTTGCATACAAGCCGGACAGGTCATCCGCAATCCATCAATATTATTGGGCAAATCCCGCATCGAATAAGCCCCTCCACAAAGCCGGCAATTCATCGATTCTACCGGATCGAGGCTGGGTTTTATGGCAGCGCGATGGTCAAAGACAAAACATTCGCCTCGCCAATGCTCCCCCGAACACTCTTGGAAATAATTTAAGATGCCCCCTTTTAACTGAAATATATTCGTAAAGCCCTTCGCTACCATCATGGGGGCAGCTTTTTCGCATCGAATCCCACCCGTACAAAAGCTAACGATCGGTTTATGCTTCCAATCAGCGGGCAAGCTGTCTACTTCTTGCGGAAAATCAGCGAAATGCTTTCCCCCTAGATTAATGGCTGTCTCAAAACTACCTAAGCGAAATTCAAATTCCTTTCTCGTATCTAACAGAACAAAGTCTCGCCGCTCATCAAGCCACTGTTTTAATTTCTTCGGCTCAATATAAGGAGCCGGTTTCCTCTGAGGATCAATTCCTGGAAATTTCAAAGTACAAATTTCAGGCCTAATTTTTACAAGCATCTTTTTATGGGGAATTTTTTCTGACCATGATCGCTTCAACTCAAAGCATGGAAAGCCAAGCTCTTCAAACATAAAATTCTCAAAGGCGACCAATTTTGCTTCCTCGGCGCAAAGCGATAGATTGATCCCTTCGGAAGCCATTATGATTGTCCCTTTAACCCCTGAATTCTCGAAGTAGCTTAGAAGCCGCAGCCTAATGCCCTCTGGGTCATGGATATCAAAAAAGCGGTAACCGGTGACGTTTAAGAACGGCATGCCAAAAGCTAGCAAAAGATTCTCGAAAAATCATCGCGAAGCTTGATTGCTTTTGCTAAGAAATTTCGAGGTGTTAGAGTTTACCAACAGAATTGCTAACTTCGGTGCCGGTCCCGCAACTCTACCTTTGCCTGTCATGCAGGAGGTGGAGCGGGAGTTTCTTAATTATCACTCTAGCGGCATGAGCATTGTCGAAATGAGCCACCGCAAGCCTTTGTTTGAGGAGGTCATCCTTGAGGCTCGGTCACGCGCAAAAAAGCTTCTAGGCCTCGGACAGGATTACGAAGTTCTTTTTTTGCAGGGGGGCGCTCGACATCAGTTTGCCATGGTTCCCATAAATTTTGGCCATACTGATCAAGTTATCGATGTTGTTGATTCGGGAGTTTGGACTAAATTTGCTCATCAGGAAATCTCTCGACTCAAACTGATGCCCCATATTGTTGCTTCGACAGAATCAACAAAATATCAAAGCCTTCCCAAGTATGGCCCTGAGGATTTGGATCCTAAAGCTTCGTATATTCACTTTTGCTCGAACAACACCGTTGTTGGAACACAATGGAAGGAATTTTTAAAACTAAAAGATGTTCGCTCCGTTGTGGATATGTCTTCTGATATTTTTTCGAGAACTTTGGATTTTACGCAGTTTGATTTGATATACGCCGGCGCGCAAAAAAATATGGGTCCAGCTGGAACAACCTTTATAGCCATAAAGAAAGATTGGGTTGAACATAGTCGAAAGGATATTCCGGAGATTTTTCAGTACTCTGCTCATATTAAACATGACTCCATGTACAATACGCCCTGCTGTTTCAGTATTTATGTGTGTGGAAAAGTCCTCAAATGGCTTGATGATCAAGGGGGCGTGGCGGGAATAGAGTCTAAAAACACGGCGAAAGCTAAGCTGCTCTATGCGTATTTGGATCGATCGAGTTTTTATCAATCCGCCGTGCACCTTCCTGATCGATCTATGATGAATGTCGTATTTCGAATTGGTGATGGTCACGAAGCCTTAGAAAGCAAGTTTGTTAGTGAGGCCGAGGCGGCTGGTTATTCGGGACTAAAAGGCCATCGACTTGTCGGCGGCCTGAGAGCCTCCATCTACAATGCTCAAAGCTTCGAAGCTGTAAAATCTCTTACAGAATTTATGGATGATTTTTATGATCGCCATAAGCTTGAGCTATAATTTCAATTTGATTTTCAAAGAGAAAATACTTCGCGAGATATCGCATTCGCACTATAGATAATATTTCGATCCTCATTTCGTCTTCGTGCTTCGAGCATAAACTTTGCAAGCTTGGCCGCATCGGTCGGTCGAATTCGATAAGGTAAAATCGGGGCCATAAACTTAAGGACAGAAAGCCCAAGAGACTCTAGTGGTCTTGATTCGGTTCGCCTCCCCACTAAGATACTGGGCCTAAATATATGAAGGCTTCGAAATGGAATTTTCAAAAGCGCCGTCTCCAACTCAGCCTTAAGTCTAAGGTAGTAAAACAAGGATCGCTCATCCGCACCTTCAGCGCTTACAAGACTGAAGGTTTTAGCTCCCTGTAAAACAGCCAAACGAGCCAACCGCAAAGTAAACTCCAAATCAACTTCTCGAAATTTTTCCCGCGACCCAGCTTTTCGAATAGTGGTCCCCAAACAATAAAAGATGTCATCCGCTCTCAGATCTTCAGCTCTTGTCAAAATATCTTCGAAGTTTACTAGGACTTGCTCTAATCGATCATGCTTAATGTCGAGGAGCCGCCTCGAAACAGAAAGGACTTGTTCATAGTCTGCACCATCAAGAAGCTCTCTTAGTAGAAGGCCTCCTGTTAAACCTGTCGATCCTAAAATTAAGGCGCGCTTTTTAGGAGGTCCACTCTCCGGCACGACCATTCTACTCTGGCTTCAATATCGCAAGATAAGCCGCAAGAGCGCCAAGGATAATCAATATCCACATCAAATAAATACTAAATTTGGGCTTGCGGTAAATAATGGCGATACTTCCACCCATAGCGACCCAGATTAAAATTTTGATTAAAACCCAGCCAGGCCATGGCCAATGCATCTGAAGTTTGGCAAGCATCCCAAATCCAGCAACAAATAAAAAAAGAAGGCCTATTCCATGAATCATGGCCAGTGATTTACGATAAGTATCCGACTTTTTTCCACCCAAAGATGAGTGATAGAGCATCGCTCCGAGAGAGCTGAATAACATGATCAATCCGATTAAATGTGCAATTTTATAAAATTCGTAACTCATAGAGCTTTATCCTTATGCAAGTGGAAATTTTTTACTTTTTACGACACAAAACTTGCCCCCGCCCAGGGCCATCAAGCTCAAAAAGATCCCCAGGTAGATAAACGCCAATTCCCTTTGCTGAAAGCTCTCGGCTTTTAGCACAATAAAAAAAGCCACCGCCATCGTCACCGCCAATGGAAGAGCAACGAGCCGAGTCGCCACACCCAGAATCAATAAAGAGGCGCATCCGAATTCCGCGAATATGGCTAAACCCAGGCTCAATGATGAGCCAATTCCCAATGGATCCGGGAATGTGTTCATTCGCTCTCCAAAACCGATTAATTTATCCCATCCATGAGAAAACAGCATCGTGCCACCCGCTAGGAGCCTTAATAGGAGAAGGCCAATATCTTTAAGTAGATCCTTCATAACACCTCTTCGTCTGTCTTTAGATGCCCATTCACTTAAAATGTTGTAATCAAAGATGCTGAGCTTGTTAACACAAATGAAAGTAAATCCATGAAGAGCTATGAAATCAAACGAATAAATCTCTGCAATTATGAGGCTATAACGGCTGGTAGTCCGTCAGCCAAGAATGTCGCCATTATTTTGCACGGTTATGGAGCGAATGCGGATGATTTGTTCCCCCTTCATCAAGTAGGCAAAGATCTTGATATTTATTGGGTCTTTCCAAACGGCCCCCTTCCGATTGATACAGGCGGGAGCCTTGTGGGTAGAAGCTGGTTTCCGATCGATACTCTCGCCCTTGAACAAGCCTTGGCGACAGGAAATTTTAGAGAGTTTCATAAAGAGCATTTGAGCGGTTTTGAAAAGGCCTTTGAAGGTCTCATGAAGTTGATGGATTCATTGAGCGAAAGGCACCAATTTTTGCTAGGCGGCTTCAGCCAAGGCGCTATGTTAGCTACACATCTTGCGTTAGGAGGAGAAATCGCTCCCAAGGCTCTAAGTATTTTTTCTGGCTCCTATATAGAAAATGCTGGATGGGAAGACTTTATGAGGCAGCGTTCGACTTTGAAGGTATTTCAAAGTCATGGTCACCACGACCCCATGCTTTCATTTGTGGCGGCCCAACGACTACACAAGACATTTCTGGGTCATCACATTGAGGCGAAGTTTTATGATTTTGAAGGCGGCCATGAAATTCCGGAAAAAATTATCTTGAGATGGCAAGATTTTTTGATGGAGCAAAGTTCAAAATGAAAATTATTCGGACGATTGAGCCGGCAATAAGAGCTATCAAGCAAGGTAAGCTGGTCGCCATACCGACCGAAACCGTATATGGCCTGGCCGCACCCATTGACCAGGAGGCGAGCATTCGAAAGATTTTTGAAATTAAAAACCGCCCGTCATTCGATCCTCTTATTGTACACGTCAGCGATTTGGACCAAGCCCGCTCCCTTGTTCTTGAATGGCCTGACGAAGCAAAAATATTAACAAGCGCATTCTGGCCGGGGCCTCTAACGATTGTCCTGCCCAAAAAATCGAACATCAGTGATCTCATCACCGCCGGCCTAAGCTCAGTGGCCATTCGAATGCCACGACATCCACTCACTCTTGAGCTTATTGAAAATCTGAAGACACCATTAGCAGCACCAAGCGCAAATATCTTTGGAAAAGTCAGTCCAACAACGGCGGATCATGTGGCATTGGAATTTCCCGAGTCTGACATTCTGATTCTAGATGGGGGGCCTTCAGAGGTTGGCCTTGAATCTACCGTTGTGGAAATAAAAAGCGGTAAACTTAGAATTCTTCGGCCTGGAATGATATCCAAGGAAGTCATGCAGATTCTTCTAAACGGTCTTTCTAGAAAAATTGAAATTATTGAAGAGGAAAGTCAGGCTTCACCCGGGCATACAAAATCTCACTACCAGCCCGAAAAGCCTGTCATTATCATTCCTGAGACGCTTCTCCCACTATCGACCGAAACAAAAAATAAGATTATTAAATCCCTTCATCTAAGTTCTTCTAAATCTTTGGAACTCGCTCTCGATCACGACCCCTTTCTTTGTGCCCGCTCACTCTATGGGAACCTTCGGAAGTTAAGCGACCAGAAGCCAGACTATATTTATGTGATAGAGCGAAAGGACCAACAAACTGGCCCCTGGATCGCGATTTGGAATCGACTAAGCAAAGCGGCTAGCCTTGATCTTCGCTCAATCCCCATGGGTTCTTTAAACGCTTTATGAGTCAACTAAACTGGAAAGAAAATCTGACCCCCATTAATCTAAGGTTTGATGATATCTATTATGCAGAAGAAGACGGCCTGGCTGAGGCTCGCTATGTCTATCTTACGAATAATTCTCTTCCGCAAAAATGGCTCGGGCAATCGGAGTGTGCGATAGCAGAGCTAGGATTTGGAACAGGATTAAACTTCTTTGCGACACTTGATCTGTGGAATCAAAATCCAATGAAAGACTCCATCCTTCGCTTTTCAAGCTGCGAAAAATTCCCGCTTAGCAAAGAGGATATTACTAAAGCTCTTAGTCGCTGGCCGGAGTTGCAGTCACTACTTTATAATTTTTTAACTGCCTATGATCCAAATCGATCTGGATTTCAAAAGATAACTCTACTTAATAACGTAGAGTTATCTTTATTTATTGGTGATGTTTCTGAATATTTGACTCGACTGCAAGGCCCCATAGATGCTTGGTATTTGGACGGCTTTGCGCCGAGAAAAAATCCGGAAATGTGGTCCGACGAAGTTTTCGACCGAATTCTAAAACTTTCTAGCCGATCAGCAAACTTTGCAACTTTTGCCGCTGCAGGATTTATTCGCCGGGGACTGATGGCTCGAGGCTTTCAGGTTTCAAAGGTTGCTGGCTTTGGACGAAAGCGAGAAATGCTTCGAGGCCATTTAGAATGAAGCGACGATCCGAGCTCGCCATCATTGGTGGTGGCATTTCAGGCTGCTCTCTAGCCCATGAGCTGGACGAGGCGGGTTGGCGGGTCCATTTGGTTGAACAACATAATGAACTTGCTATGGAAGCCTCCGGAAATCCTCTCGGTGTTATTATGCCCGTAATGACAGCTGAGAAAACAAAGATTTCAGAATTATCCTTACGAGCTTTTACGTATTCTAGTCAGAAAGCCCGGCAACTTTTAGGCTGGCGGCCGCAAGGCGTTCTTCAGTTGCTTCATCCTCAAGCAAAGGTCTCGAAGTTTTTGAAAGGAATATCGCGTGATGTCATTCCTTCGCATTTTTTTCAAAAACTTAGTTCTTCAGAAAGTTCGAAGATTTCCAATGTCCATCTAGATTTTGAGAGTATTTTCTATCCCGAGGCCGGAGCATTTTCCCCTCGTGATTTCTGCAAGGCACTGGTGTCTTCCCCGTCAATCATAAAACACCTTGGCATCAAGGCTATTCATATTGAACGCTCGACACATTCGTGGATGATATTTGATGGTGCAAGAAACCTAATAGTCGAGTCGGAATATCTCATTGTGGCTAATGCCTATGAGGCGAAATACTTTTTTACCGACGAACTTTGCATGGTAGACAGAGTTAGAGGCCAATCTTGTCAGCTGCGACCCAATGAAGCTTCGAAGGCGCTCCGAACAGTAATTTGTTCGGATATTTATTTCAGCCCCGCACAAGATCTACATTCCCTCGGCGGGAGTTATGATCGTTTGACTCAAGAGCCAATCCTTAAAGAAAGTGATAATGACAAGCTTGTCGAAAAGCTTTCTGAGTTTTTCGTGCGCGCTAAAGAATTGAAAGTGGAAAGCTCTCGGGCTGCGTTTCGATGTACAAGTCCAGATCACCTTCCATTGGTTGGCCCAAGTCGCCGGCATCAAAATTTATATTACTTTTTGAGTATGGGATCTCGAGCCTTGTGCTATGCGCCTTATTTCGCCTCCAAATTCAAGGATCAGCTTTGCTTAAAAAGACTACAAGAAGACGATCGCCTGACTATGGATTGGGTGAATCCAAATCGTTTTCCGTCGAATCTGATTCAACAGGAGGCAACTCAGGTTTAGTCGTAGCGTGATCCGAAGCAGGCTCCGTATCGACCTTCGGGGGAAAGCGATTCATCAAAAACTCAAGATCCTTGCTCGTTCCATCAGCACCAATCATTCGAGATCCCCAGCAAAGATCGGTATACAAGCAACCAAATCCGGTCTTTTCCTCAGCAAATACCGTAAAGGCATCTCCCACCCTAAAGCTTTCTACGCGACAGTTTTGACCTTCGTAGGGCATAATGATGCTAATCGACTTGGAGAGCTTACCAAGATAGACCTCGCCACCTTTAAAATTCTGCAAGATTTCAAACTCAACTTCCACGACACGTCGCTCTTTAAGCGAGTTTTCGACAAGTTTCGTGACTCTACCTGCAAAGGCCATTGCGAGTTTTTCACTCTCGATCGCCTGACTAGCCTCCATTACCTGGCAGGTGCAGCCATAGACCGGCCTCATTTGAGGAATCGAAAAAATCAAGAAACTCCATATACTTAGGCAACGAATCATATTCTTTTCTCCCTGTGTTGGTCCTAACTATCAAATTATGCCAAGGTTTTCTAGACCCTGATCCCAAATAATATACTAAGTCCTTGAAATCACTGGATCTGCCTTCTATTCTTCGAAAGAGAAATCAGCATGCCTAAAGAATTTTTGAGTATTGATCCCAGCCAACTTCCTAAACACTTTGACTCTAAGGAGTCAGAGAAAAAATGGGACCAAACTTGGCAAACCAAAAAGGTTTATGAATATGAGGCCCCTTCCACTCGCGATCAAAGTTTTGTGATCGACACCCCCCCGCCCACTGTTTCCGGCTCCCTCCATATCGGCCATGTCTTTAGTTATACACAAACTGACATCGTTGCTCGCTACAAACGAATGTGTGGCAAAAACGTCTTCTATCCCCTCGGCTGGGATGACAACGGCTTGCCAACCGAACGCCGGGTACAGAATTACTTTCATGTTCGCTGCGACCCCAAGCTTGCCTACCAAAAGGATTTAAAAATTGAATCGCCCACGAAAGAACAAGAAAAAGAACACCCGCGAGTAGTATCCCGAGAAAATTTTATCGAACTCTGCCATCGGGTCACTCAAGAGGATGAAAAAACTTTTGAAGATCTTTATCGGAGAATTGGTCTGTCTATTGACTGGCGAGAAGTTTACGCCACAATTGATGATCGATGTCGAAAGATTTCGCAACTTAGCTTTCTTGATCTGTTTCAAAAAAATCACATTTATAACCTTGAATCACCCACGATGTGGGATGTTGATTTTCAAACAGCGGTAGCACAAGCCGAAGTAGAAGATCGCCAGCAAGGCAGCGCTTTTCATAATATCGAGTTTTCAATGCAAGACTCTAAACAATCTTTTGTAATTGCAACAACTCGACCGGAACTTCTCCCCGCTTGCATCGGCGTTGCCGCTCATCCTGATGATGAGCGTTATAAGAACTTATTCGGACGACGGGCTCTTACGCCACTTTTTCGAGTGCCCGTACCAGTATTCTCATCGGAACTTGCGGATCCCGAAAAGGGAACTGGCATATTAATGGTTTGTAGTTTTGGGGATGCAACGGATGTCCAGTGGTGGAAAGAAAAGAAACTTCATCTTCGACAGATAATAGGCAAAAATGGTCGACTCTTGCCTGTAGATTTTAAGAGCGCCCAGTGGCCTTCTAGCACTCCCGAGGAAGCTCAGAAATTTTATGATCAACTCGCAGGTAAAAATGTAAAGCAAGCTCGCAACGCTATCGTCGAACTCTTGAGATTGCCAGATGCCTCTGCCGCCAAAGATAGCAAGGCTCCCTTACAGGGCGAACCTAAACCCCTTGAACATGCCGTCAAATTCTTCGAAAAAGGTGACCGCCCCCTGGAATTTGTCACGACTCGCCAGTGGTTTGTCGCCCTCTTGAAGCAGAAGGAAGCCCTTCTTAAAAAGGGGGATGAGATAAAGTGGTTCCCCGATTTTATGCGCTCGCGTTTCCGAAATTGGACCGAGAATCTACAGTTTGATTGGTGTATTTCACGCCAGCGATACTTTGGAGTTCCCATACCTGTTTGGTATCCCATCGATACGGAAGGATGCGTTCTCTATGATAGGGCGATTCTTCCCGAGTCCGATCAGCTCCCCGTAGACCCCATGATACATAGCCCGAAGAACTTTTCCGAAGCTCAACGCGATCAAGTTGGTGGCTTTTGTGCGGATCCGGATGTATTTGATACATGGTTTACCAGTTCTCTAACACCGATGATCACCGCCAAATGGGGGCTGGACGAAAGGAGATTTAAACAATTATACCCCGCCGACATCCGCCCCCAGGCGCATGAAATTATTCGGACCTGGGCTTTTTATACAATCGCCAAATCACTTCTTCACAAGAATTCCATTCCTTGGAAAAACGCGCTGATATCCGGATGGATCCTCGATCCCGATCGAAAAAAGATGTCCAAGAGCAAAGGTAATGCCGTTACCCCCATTCATCTATTAGATGAATATTCATCGGATGCAGTACGTTACTGGGCAGGCAGTGCCCGGCTCGGCGTCGATACGGCATTTGACGAGCAGACGATAAAAATAGGAAAACGATTAACCACAAAAATTTATAACGCATCCAAATTCGTTTTAATGCAAAAATCTAAGCTTGGTTCAGTTACGCAGAGCCTGGATCTTAGTTTTTTGAAAGCTCTCCATCAACTCGTTGAAACTTCGACCAAAAGCATGGAGCAATTTAATTATGCTCAATGCCTTCAAGATACGGAGAGGTTTTTTTGGTCTAACTTCACGGACACCTATATCGAGATTGTGAAGGTTCGCGCAAAAGAAGGTACTGAGGAACAAAAGATTTCCGCCGTCGCTTCCCTAAGGCTAGGTCTTTCGGTCCTTCTTCGCTTGTTCGCTCCCCACCTGCCGTTTGTAACGGAGGAAATCTGGAGCTGGGCTTTTGCCCAAGAAATGGATCATCCAAGTATTCACAAATCGCTATGGCCATCTGCAAAGGATTTTGAGCTGCTAAATTTACCCGCAACATCTGAAGAATTTGAAAATGCCGTCGCCCTTTATTCCGCCATTAATAAATTCAAAACAACAAACAATATTTCTATTGGCGCGCCAGTTAAGTTTCTTAAAATCACTGCCCAACAAGAAAAATTTGACGCTATCAAATCCAGCCTACAAGATATCTTTGGGGCCACTAAGCTAGGTCGCCATGAATTTCATGCCCGGGCAGCCGAGGGCTTTGAAGTCTCAGCAAATTAAGAGCGTCGTTTTTCTTTACTGAACATCTTGTGGTTTCAAATAACGTAAAACTTCTTTTTCAAATTCCTCATAACTAAGATCGCCTATCCAAAAGTTCTTCATCTCCGTATTCGCATCAAAAATCATGCTCGCAGGCAAGCCGCCCGACCAATCAGGATTCATCTCATTAATGAAATCATTGTCCTTTTGATCCTTAAGATAGGTTACAAAATCCACGCCCTGCCCATTCAAAAACGTTTCGACATTACCAAGCTCTTCTTTTAGATCCATTGACACGAGGTAGAGTTCCACGCCTTTATCACGATAGTTTTTATAGAGTTTCACGAGACGAGGCATTTCAGCAATACAGGAAGCGCACCAAGTTGCCCACATATTCACCAACTTCACTGGTGCCTTGGAGCTCAGAAGCTTTTCTCGAAGGCTCGAGACTGTTACAAATTCTACCGTCACAGCACGATCCAAATAAGATAGCTGATCGAGTCTTGGGCTAACGAGGAAGAAGGCGATGCCTGAGATAGTTCCGAGCACTAAAACAATCCGCCAAATTTTTCTACCACGCTTCGCTCTGCTCGCTCTCTCCTGAAACATCAAAAGAAGCCTAGCCTGCTCTGACAAAAATCTCCAGCTTTCTGGCCTTGATCCCTGAGCCCATTTCTATAAATTGACCCTACCGTGTCTTCCTCGAAACTTATTTTAATTCGCCATGCTCATCGAGATATTCAGAGTCGAGAACTTGATAATGGCTTAAGTGAAAAAGGGCGGTCTCAGGCTGAGGCCTCAGCCAAGATCCTTCATAAATTATTTTCCGCTTACAGTCCGAGAATTATATCAAGTCCCAAACAGCGCTGTGTCGAAACCGCCTATGCCATCGCAAAACAATACGAAACCAGCGTTCAAATTGATGAATCACTCATTGAGAAAGGCCCCTCAGAAGAATCTCGAAATTTTCGTGTAAGGATACAAAAGTGGATACGAGAATTTGAATTAATGGAAGCTCCGCTTCTGATCGCCTGCAGTCACGGCGATTGGATTCCCACAGCCTTTAAGTTTATTTTAGAAGAAGAAATCCAGCTTCGAAAGTCTGCGTGGATCGTACTCGATTTTGAGGATGGAATTTGGCAACTAAGTGGCCTGGTTCAAGACCCCCTCAACAAAATAATTTAATAAATCGCTTCTCTCAATTTTGCCGAAAGATAATCCATAATCCATACAACAATGGCGATTACGATCACAATCGTTCCCACATGATGCCATTTGGCCAAGCCCTGATATTGCATCAACAGGGTGCCCACACCACCACCGCCTACAAGTCCAATAATAGTCGCCATGCGAATATTAATATCCCATCGATAAATCGTGAAAGACAGATAGGGCAGAATAATTTGCGGAACTACAGCATACCAAACAATTTGAATCGGGTTCGCTCCCGTTGCTTCAATTGCCTCCATCGGGCCTCGATCAATGGATTCAATTTGTTCAGAATATAATTTGGCC